>Ga0163148_10003313_pt1 | contig 17915 bp, 19 predicted proteins | sample OliLakLV19MP7P2_FD_148606 | JGI IMG/M metagenome (GOLD analysis project Ga0163148, IMG submission 148606) | Freshwater microbial mat bacterial communities from Lake Vanda, McMurdo Dry Valleys, Antarctica- Oligotrophic Lake LV.19.MP7.P2 | ecosystem: Environmental > Aquatic > Freshwater > Lake >...
GTTGTGCTGGAACAATGCCCTCAGGGTAAAAAATAGGGCTACTTAACCATAGAACGAACACCAATAGCTCATAAAAATAGGGTAGATCTCGGAAAAAAACGTATAGCGCACTTGTGAGAAATCCAACGCCTGTGCAGACCAGAACCAGAGAAAAAACAGGAACCAGAAGCAGTAGCATTAACAGCGGATTGCCAGAAGTGATGAGGGTAACCAGCATCAATAACGGTAGCGAACTGATGGCAAACTGAACTACGTTTGCGGTTAAAACCGAAACTGGGAAAATACTCGCTGGCAATTGCACTTTATTGAGCAGCGCTCCATTAGCAACAACACTGGTCAGCGCTTGAGTGGTGGAAGCAGAAAAAAAGTTGATGACAATTAACCCGGTAAATGCCGCAAGGATGTATTTCAGCAGAGAATTATCATAATAAGACGCAAATGCGCTGCCAAAAATCGCGGCATATAGCCCAGTCATGATCAGAGGATTGAGCAATGACCAGTAAGCACCCAAAAATGAGCCACGGTAGCGTACTTTGAGGTTACGCCTGACCAAAACGCGCAGCAGATCCCAATAGCGCTGTGCCTGAGGTGAAGGTAGCTTTAACTTGCTGAAAACGGTCATTGGATACAAAAACTAGGTAGAAGATACAATTGGGTTTGCTGATCTAAGTTCTCTGGTAATGGTGCTAATGTCAACTCCCAGGAACGAAAAAGACTGAAGTTTATAGGCAGACACTCGATATGGTGGCATGGATGACTGCTTTCTAAGACAACCTGGTTAATGGATAGAGTTCCCGCATAGAGTACTTTGCACTGTTGATTGTTGCGTACTCAGTTTAAAGCATTTTACTTAAACAGCGGCTTTTGAGTTGGGACGATAAATGATAGTTTCTATCATGCGACGGCGATCGCGCGATGAAATTCCAACGAGTCGCACATATTGGTTGGAAGAGTCGGCAAGGCAGGTTTCTAAAGCAGCGATCGCGATCGCTCCATCTCCCTCATAGCTGCCGTAACAGTTCCAGGAGCCTGTCCGAAAGCGGCGTTCATCTACAGTTTCGATCGCCAATCGGTAGCCCTGCGCCAAAATGCGGTTGATTTCAGACATCATCTGTGGAGTGAGGTGAGTGCTGGCGGGTTGTCCAGCGTAGCTCGTGGGATTAGGCGACTGGGTCAGCGGAGGCTTGCTGCCATTGTTAAGGTCGGGATTGTAGGCGTGAAAGAAGTCGCGATCGTGAATCGTTTCGCCTTTAGGTAAAGTCTGAGCAGTCGTATCACCTAGTTTGCGGTTGAAGTAAAGGGATTTGTTATATTCTTCAGCCAAACGCATTTCCTGAACTCGCCGTTGCTCTTGCACCAATTCGTTACCCACTTCAATCAGATGCGGCAGGCTGAAGTCGGGCTTGTGAAATTCTGGGGGGCGTTCTGCACTGTTCACAACGCGCTGAGAGATCCGGTCTAACCCGACATCCTGAATGAGTTGGCGAATTTGCTCATCATAAAGGCGCGATCGCACCGCACCAAAGAAGTCGATCGATTGGGTCGGAAATGTATCTACCAACGTTTCAATATCTTGTTTGGCAAGCTGATCTGCTTGAAAGATGCCACCGACAATGCCAATGCGATCGTCCCGGTTTGGCTCCCAAAAAAACTTTTCCATCCGCCCATCTCGCACCAACGGAGCATAGAGCGTGGAAAAATCATTGCCCGTCACAATAATCGGAATTCGTTGAATCTGTTCAGAATCATAGCTGCCCGGAAGTTGAACGTTGGTCGGATTATCGGCAATATTCATCAACGTGCCGTTGACCAATTGGGTGTTCACCGTGTATTGAGTGTATTGATCGACCCGTCCGGCTCCGGCATCAATATCATTAATCATCAGTACTGCCATTTTGCCGCGCACCTTCACCATCTCTGCGGCTTCGCGATAGCGCAAACGCACGAGTCGGGCAGGATCACCGGCATCTGGGCTTTCCAACTCTCCAGCAGACATATGAACCACGTCGATGCCCATGCGTTCAAACACTAAATCGCACTGAAAAGACTTGCCTTCGCCCTTACGTCCGTGAACGCCCAAAATCAAAGGCACTTTGACGTTGGGTAACTTTAGGTAGTTCTTGGTGATGTGAATCGACAGCTTGTCAATAAAGCGAGCGGAAATATAAAAACTCATGGCACAGTGAGAAAGGGTAGCTAGATTGGCTCATCCAGCGGCAAGCGGGTGAGAACGAGATGTTCTAAGTGTTCTTCAGGGCAACATTCAATTACCGCTTCAAACGCTTCTAGTAGTTTAGCGGCACTGTCGCCCAATAGTGGACTTAAACCCCAGACATCTTCTACCCAATCGGCAGGATCGGTTTCTTCAAAAATTAGGCGTTCAAACAGTTGTTTTGCTTCAGCTTTGGAAAGAGTCATAGCAAGTGGGAGGGGAAAAATAGGAAAGTTGATGCCGAAAGGTGTTGAGTTCAAATATACTCGGCGCTTCGATTTTAGAAATCAAGCATACTTGAATGGAATACCAAAAGTGGTGCAAGTTAGAGGATCTATCCAGCTTTTTCATTCAGCGGATGAAAGTATTGAGGATGCCAGCGATCGCGCTCTGAGATTTGGTTTGAGATCACCTGTACTCCTTCCTCCGCTAATAAATCTGCCTGTTGCGGGATGTGTTTGGTGAGCAAGCTACCGTCGATCGCCACCAGTCGATGAACCGGTAAACTAGCCGCTGTCTTCTTGATGAGACTGGGAAACGATCGATAGTAAGCTTTCGCAACGCCAAGCGCCAGTACCAAATCTGCTGTAGTCGCCACTTTGCCAGGGGGAATTCTTGCCACAAATTCATGAAACCGAATTCGAGTATCGTCTGACAGCATGGGGAACTGGATTGAGGTTGGGAGAACCGGGTCGCCGACCGCGATCGCTCCACTTTTGACCACCATTCCCAGCCAGCCTCGCCGACCCAAAATGCGCTTTGCCAAGCCTTTTTGCAGCGTTTCTATGTAGTCACAAGGCTCACACAAAAACGTTGGACGAATCAGCGCCTGCCCAATTTGGATGACCCGTCCTGACACAAACGGTTCCAAGTCACCATCCAACAAAATATTTTCCTGCAAAATACCGGGCTGTAAATCAAATGCTTTAAGAGATGGCATATCGACCATCAACACCTGCCTAGGACTGCCAATCCGAGCATTTTTATCTGCTTGAATGCCCAACTCTTGCACTAAGTCAAGGCGCTGGCACTCTATCATTGGGCATGGAGATTGAACCTTGATAAATAGCTTTGCAACGTGCATAGGTCAGAAAAAAACGCCTAGTTCTAAGGATTGGTCAAGGAAAAGGGCTGAGTCAAAGGATGAGATTTATTTCAGCCAAGTAACCGCTATAAACAAGAGTGCCCTTCGTGATGGCAGTAGCAACAGCGGCAAATGCCTCAGTGATATATGAACATATTCATGTCAAATTGCCAAGCCTGCATTCCCAGCCGCACTAATAATAGGGTCATACAAGCTGCGGAACTGAGCCGCCCCACCCGACACACTTCTGACCTGAAAATTGCCTCCCGTGGCAAACCGAGCATCTCCCGAAATAATGCCGTCACTCAGCAGGCTAAGATTGCCGCCGCTCTGCAAGGGAACTTGACCTGGATGATTCAGCGCCAAAATGTCGATCGCGCGATCGCCCTGAATCATCAAATCTCTGCCAGACTGCGCTAAGAAGGGAGTCGTTACAGTATCGCGAATTTGCACCGTATCTTGTGCGTTTAAAGTCAAGTCTCTGCCGGTAACGAGCTGCCCTTGTAAGTCCAACTGGGTCGCTTCTAGGATCAGGTCTTGCCCTGCGCTGAGGTTTCCCCGATTGGCGATCGTGCCGGATGTAATGCGACCCGATTGCAACCCCAGCGGCACATTCACGGTTAGCATGGGCGGCGCTTGAGGATTGGTAGCACTGAATTCGCTGCCATCAGAAAACCTAAAGCTATTGGCAGTGCTGGCAAAAAACGAGCCGCCAATTTGCAGACGGGCATTCTGCCCAAACACGATGCCGTTGGGGTTGAGCAAAAATAAATTGGCAGTGCCATTGGCACGAATCAACCCATCAATATTGGAAAGATTATTGCCCGTGATTCGCGTCAAGATGTTTTGAATCTGCGGCGCATTGTTAAACCACGCAGAGCCACTTGTGGGAATGGAAAACTCGCGAAAGCTATGAAACAAATTAATGCCGCGAACAGTGCCGCCGTCAATGGTGCAAACAGTGCAGCCAGATGTTACCTGAGAGTTGACTGGAAGCGTGGCATCTGGAATGGTTTGAGCGTTGACTAAGGGAACGCTCAGAAGCGCGATCGCGCTTACAGCACAACCAACCCAAAGACGAGAGCCAACCTGCGGCACAACTGTTTGTTTCATGTCAATAGCTAGGGACGAATAGCTAATACGATATCTGGTTTAGCAAGCAATCACCTATACCATTCCATATACGCTGAGAAACTTTAAACTAAGCCTTAAATTACAAAGAGACAGTAGGAAAATGCCTCGGCAAAAGCAATCTCTATTATTACAATGGTGTTACCAGCGAACCTAAAACCACAGTCTCCAGCCGCTTGCTCTAAGTAGCTTGCAGGGAAGAACTTTTGGGCATTGAACGTCGGAAAACTGCAAAACATACGGTGGCATCAGACTCAATTCCTACGTTAGCGTAAGACTTTTACATTGCTAAAGTAATGAGCTTACCGGAGGTCGCAGGCGGCAGGCGACAAGGGCGCGATCGCGGCACACTCAATCGCCCTTATCCCAAAAAACCGCCGGGGCTGGGGGCTAACACGCTTAATCCATTCGGAATGCACTCCAAGTCGATCGGTGTCGTGCCAATCACTTCTCCATCCACAACTACTTTTTGCGGTGGGGTTGTCGTGATTGTAATTTTTTTAGCGCGTCCATGCAGCACATTTTGCTGTTGAGCATCTGCGCCCACCAGTGCAGATCCCAGCATTTTTAACATGGTGGTTACCGCTTGCATTTTTGTTTCGCTGGTAGCAATGGTGATGTCTAACAATCCATCATCATAAATCACCTGTCCGGCTCCTTGTGCCAACACAGAGGTTGGAGGCGCTGCATTGGCAACCGTAATCGCCGATGCCTGAATATGATAAGTTTCTCCTTCAGCTTCAATTTCTGCGTCAAAGGGTTCTTGAATTCCTAACATTTGCCAGCCCGCCATCACATATGCCATCGCCCCCCATTGGTTTTTTAACTCGCGACTGGCTAAGTCTACGGTTTCTGCTTCGTAGCCTACTCCGGCTAGCAAGATCATCGGCAACCCATTACAACGGGCAGCATCAACGGTGCGGGTATGCCCTGCTAGAATCACCTGACAAGCCGCCCGAATGGGGAGGACGCGAGGAATGCCTAAGGCAGACGCAAACGCATTGGCAGTCCCACGGGGAATCACCCCCAAAGGAATGCCTGTGCTAATTAGCGCTCCGGCAACGGCTGAAACGGTGCCATCGCCGCCCGATGCAATCACCATATCGGCATTGGCAGCGATCGCCTCAATGACCAATTCTTTGGGGTCTACTTCCGCCGTGGTGACATGAACATGCAAACTCATGTGGGGGCGCAACAGTTGCCGAATCAACTCCAAATCTTGCTCACCGGTTCCTTGCCCCGCAACGGGATTGTAAATCAGATGCGCAACTTGGTTCTTTGCCAAGCAGCGCATGACGGCTTCAGCCGTACTCAAATTCGTTGCGACAGGCACATCGTGAACATTGCAGACTCGCAGCAATGCTTGAATATCAGGCTCGTGAGGCTGTGCGTAGAGTGGCTCGACCAGAAAAATAACTGCGATCACATCTCCTTCGCAGATTTCGGCGGCAATCTGGGTGTCGCCTCCCACGGGTCCTGATAGTTTGCGTTCGATCGATAATCCTGTGGCATCTTGAATCCGCTGTCCGGTTGTGCCCGTGGCGATCAGGCGATGACGCGCTAACACAGGGGCGTAAGTTGTGGCAAAGCTGACGATATCGTCTTTTTTAGAGTCGTGAGCGATTAGGGCAATAGTTGCAGACATAGCAGCTTTGTAGCGAACCGTAAATTAAAACACTGTGTAAATAATACGGTATGTCAGCAAAGTTTAAGAGATCCCTAAGGATGAACTCTATATGTTGCTTCTGGTGCGGTTCAAAGTGAGCCAAAACAGCTATGACCTTGCTTATAAGAACAGCAGTGTAGTGCCGCTAACGTATTAATCAATGGTTAACCTTAAATTCGTAAAATTCGCATCTAGGTTTAGCAATGCTGATTAACTCTTTCAATTAAGCTGAACTTAATAAGGTTTTGCACCTTTTGTAGGTAAGTTTGCCTTGTCGATAAAGAATATGCCAACACTTTAGAATGCGATCGCGTTGGCATATATTCAATCAAAGCATTTACATCACATCTCAAACCTAAGATATGCAAACAATATTATTGACCAGTGATTGGAGCAACGACATCATCAACTTTTTGCTGCACATCACTCAAAAAATCCTTAGTGCTTTGGGGAACAGGCTCATCTAAATTTAGCTTTTCACGAACATTATCAGCTACTTTTTGAATAACATTGGAGTTGTCACTAATGGTTTCTTTGGCAGAGCGTTGATGAACCTGAGAATTATTTTCTGAATTCTGTAGATAGTTTCGTTTTGCATCCATTTTTTCAGCAGCACTTGACCCTGGATCAAGAGCATCTGTAGCTTTTTTATATTCTTGTTTACCTTCTTGCATATTTCGATAAAAACCACCATATCCTGCACTTCCCGTATCAGATGATTTCACATTCTGAGTCAAAGGATTTGCCACCGCTGGCTTTACAATACCTTCAATAAACACGCTACTCACAAGCAAAAGACAAACAATAAGCAGTGTACTTAAACTCTTACGCAGTTGATCTATCGTAATCATAAAAAATTAGCTCCTTGATAAGTTAGAAGGTGAAATTACGCCTCTTTTTTAAAGTACTTATTAAAAGTTCTTCGTTCTTCTCCCTAAAGGTAGAGTCAGGAATGAAGTAGAAATAAAGGTAATTCAGAAACACTGTTGCAAGAATTGCTTTACCACTTTGAATAGTTGCTCTATGTAGAAATGCATATCGAACGCTTGTTATATGATGAAGGAACTATGCCAAAAATTGTTGACCACGATCAGTATCGCAAAGCGCTTTTAGAGCAGTGCTTCGACTTATTCGCCGAAAAAGGATACTCCACAATCACAATGCGGCAAATCGCTCAGGGTTTGGATGTTTCCACCGGGACGTTGTATCACTACTTCTCTAGCAAAGAGGCTATTTTTGAGCAGTTGGTAGAAGAGATGATCCAGCAAGATTTGCTGCAAGTTTCTAGTGAAATGGCAACGGCTAAGACGGCGGGCGATCGCTTAAAACGAGGCTTTGAGTTTGTAGAACGCAAGCAGGACTATTTTTTTAAGCAACTGTTGATCTTTACAGATTACTACCAGCAAATTCGTCAGGACAGCACTCAACCCAATGTTTTAGAACGAGTTTGTGAGCGCATCCAGCCCAAAATTTCCGAAATTTTGGGGATTGACGATCCACAAGTCGCTGAGTTTGTTTTTACCTTTGTGGATGGCATTTGTGTTAGCCAGATTTATGGTCGCAGCGCGGCTAGCTTTTCTACTCATCTGCAACTGCTGCTCAAAATGTTAACGGCTTATTTTGAGAAATATCAGCCGTCTCTTCTAGAATCTGAAAAACTGCACTCATAGTTACCGCCAGAGTCACCCGATCGAATGATTCGCCGAAAAGCCAAACCCAATGTATGATAAAAATCGTTAAATATAACAATCGTTCGATATAAATAGCCGATGTTGCGGTTCGCAAAAAGCTACTCGCTAAATTTTTTATATCGGATGTTCGGTATAAGTGATTGCTCCATTCTCGAATAAACGAGGTTCACCATGAGCTTGCAACTGTTTTCAAAACCATCTAACCGCTGGATTGTGGGTCTGGCGATCGCGGCGACGGCGCTTGCAGGCACTACTGTTTTTTATGGCGTGTCTCAATTTAGTCAGCCGTCCCCTCCACCTAAGCAGACCATAGCGCCGCCTAAACCTTCTAAAGTGACTGCCTTGGCGCGACTAGAACCCCGTACAGAAGTGCTGAAATTATCTGCACCCCAGGCGCTAGATGGCGATCGCGTGGTTGAACTTTTAGTCAAGCAGGGTGACCGCATTCAAACCGGGCAGGTGATTGCAATTCTCGATTCCCGCGATCGCTTGCAACCCGCGTTACAGGAAGCCCAGGAAAAAGTTCGCAATGCTCAAGCCCAGCTAGCGCAGGTGCAAGCGGGAGCCAAGAGTGGTGAAATTGCGGCACAGAAACAGCAAATTTTGCGGCTTCGGGCAGAGCTTCAGGGCGAACAGGCAACCCAACAGGCAACCATTTCTCGCCGTCAGTCGGAACTAGAAAATGCCCGTGCAGAATACGATCGCTACCAATCTCTTGCCAACGATGGAGCGATTTCATCCTCAAATTTTGATCAAAAACGATTGACGTTTGACACCGCAAAAGCCCAACTCAGAGAAGCTCAATCCAATCAAAACCTGAAGGCAGATTCACTGCGGGCGCAGATTCAAGAAGCACGAGCAACCCTAGATAAAATTGCAGAAGTGCGACCCGTGGATGTGCGAAAAGCCCAAACAGAGGTGAATATGGCGATCGCGGCGGCAAAGAAAGCCGAGGCAGAATTGCAGCAAGCGTACATCCGCGCCCCTATCACTGGACAAATTCTCAAAATTCATACGCGACCAGGCGAAAAGTTGAGCAGTGATGGCATTGTCGATCTTGCCCAAACCGATGACATGGTGGCGGTTGCAGAGATCTATCAAACCGATATCGACAAGATCCGCTTAGGACAAGCTGCAACGATTACTGGACAGGGGTTTTCCGGTGCGGTCAAAGGGACAGTCTCCGAAATTGGGCTACAGGTGAGCCGTCAAAATGTGTTCAGCGCTGAACCGGGTGAAAACCTCGATCGCCGTATCGTAGAAGTCAAAATTCGGCTCAATCCAGCCAGCAGCAAGCGTGTTGCCGGATTGACGAATCTGCAAGTGCAAACTGCGATCGCGCTCTAAAATAACCGTTTTTCGGCAAGAATTTTATGTCTATTTCCACCAATCCAACGGTTGTAAAACTGAGTCGATCGCAGTCTGATGCCGCGATTGATGTATTAGCTCATTCTTTCTATACCGATCCCGTGTTTCGGTATTTTTGGTCTGAACAAGATCCTGCTCTCTTTAAAACCTTGCAATGGTTTATCAAAATCCTATTGCGCTACAGCCAGCCCTATGAACACATTTATACGACAGCTGATCTTCAAGGCATTGCCATGTGGATTCCACCCGGAAAATATCCCCTAAATGACTTGAGACTCTTGCAGCTTGGCTTTTATGCTTTACCCTTCAAGCTGCAATGGCGCAAGAGCTTGCAGTTTCTGGCTGCGTTTAACAAGATTGAGAAATTGCACAGGGGTGATATGCCCCAGCCCCACTGGTATTTGTTTTTGTTGGGTGTGGCACCAGAGAGTCAAGGACAGGGCATTGGTGGTTTACTGATTGAACCGATTTTGAACCAAGCAGATTTAGAGAAATTACCTTGCTATGTGGAAACCTCGACTGAACGCGGAGTGCGTTTCTATCAAAAGTATGGTTTTGAAACTGTCCACACTGTTTATTTTGAATCTGCTCCTCCTTATTGGTTGATGAAACGAATGCCACAACAGTAGTTTTTTAATTGCTCTAGACGGAGATTTCCTAATGTTACAAAACATTTATATATTACTGTGTTTGCTAGGTTTTGTCCTACCTTACTCCCAATTTATTCCATTTCTTAGTGAACACGGCTTGAATATAACGTTGTTTTTTGAGCAGTTGTTTGCAAATCGAATTTCTGCTTTTTTTGCAATTGATCTACTGATTTCATCCGTTGTTTTTTGGGTGTTTCTTTATTGGGAAGGCTCACGTCTCAAAATGTCGAATCTTTGGGTCTATGTGGTTTGCAATCTAGCCGTTGGGCTGTCGTTGGGTTTTCCGTTATTTCTGCTGATGCGTCAACGCAAACTTGAACAAGCGTTGAATCAAACTTATTCTGTCGAAGGCTCAAGGTAGCTGTAAAGAATCTATTGAATTTCCCATTATTTAACTACGTTTATGCTGCCTAACCTCTTTCGCAAAACGCCGCTTGCTTGGTTTCAGGTGACTCGTGAAAAAACACGACTGTTGGTGGCGATCGCCGGAATTGCCTTTGCCGACATTCTCATGTTTGTGCAACTCGGCTTCAAAGATGCGTTGTTTGATTCCGCTGCGGTGCCCTATCAAACCTTGCAATCAGATTTGTTCATCGTCAATCCTCAGTTTGAAACCTTGTTTTCCACCAAGACGTTTTCACGAGAACGATTGCTGCAAGCTGCGGCGATAGACGATGTGGAATCTATTAGTTGGTTGTACATTGCGATCGCTCAATGGCGTAACCCGACTACGCGCACCTCTCGTTCTATCCTGGTATTCGGCACCGATCCAGCGTCCAGGGCGTTCAAGCTGCCAGAAGTCAATCAACATTTAAGTGACCTACAACAGCTTAATCAAGTGCTATTTGATCAGGCTGGACGACCCGAATTTGGCGACATTGCCACCTTGCTAAAAACAACCTCACCACTGCAAACCGAGGTCAATGATAATCTCGTGCGCGTAACGGGCGTATTCACTTTAGGAGCATCCTTCTCAGCCGATGGCAACGTGATCACGAGCGATTCTACATTTTTGCGAATTTTCCCCGATCGCCAGCCCGAAGATATTGATGTTGGCTTGATCAAGCTCAAGCCGACAGCGGATATCAAACAGGTGCAAGCAGCCCTCAAAGCCAGTTTGCCCAATGATGTTTTGGTGATGACGCTGCCAGAATTTGCCACGCGCGAAAAAGACTACTGGGCAAATGCTACCCCAATCGGCTTCATTTTCACGTTGGGAACTGTCGTCGGCTTCATCGTTGGCGTGGTGATTGTCTATCAAATTCTCTATTCCGATGTGTCGGATCATCTGCCGGAATACGCGACGTTGAAAGCAATGGGTTACGGCGACTTCTACTTCGTTGGAGTGCTGATTCAAGAAGCTCTACTGCTGGCAATTCTGGGCTTTCTCCCTGGCGCAGTTCTGGCTACAGGGCTGTATGTTCTCGCTCAGGGTGCCACCATGCTGCCGATCGCCATGACCATTGAACGTGCCACCAATGTATTCATTCTCACCGTTGTCATGTGCGTTGGCTCTGGAGTCATTGCCATGCGAAAACTCCAGTCTGCCGATCCCGCAGACATCTTTTAGTTTTGAGTGATTGATCTTTAGCCCTTTGTGATTCATCATGCAAACACTCTTCTCGCCGCTTAACACCTCACAGACTGAGAGTCAACCTGTTATTTCAGTCACCAATCTGAATCATTACTTTGGTGAAAATAATTTGCGTAAACAGGTGCTATTTAATGTGAATTTGGAGATTGCACCAGGTGAAATTGTGATCATGACCGGACCCTCTGGTTCAGGTAAAACGACGTTGCTGACGCTGATGGGTGGATTGAGATCGACGCAGGAGGGCAGCCTCAAAATCTTAGATCAAGAAATTGTGGGAGCAAGTAAGCAAAAACTGCTGAAGATTCGCCGCAACATTGGCTACATTTTCCAGGCGCATAACTTAATGACCTTTCTCACCGCAAAACAAAATGTACGAATGTCGTTGGAATTACACGATGAAATTGCCACCCAAGATTTAGATAGAAAAGCGGCTGAGATTTTAGAACAGGTTGGTTTAGGCGATCGCTTAAACTCTTACCCAGAAAATCTATCTGGTGGACAAAAACAGCGGGTCGCGATCGCCCGTGCATTGGTCAGTCGTCCCAAGATTGTCTTAGCCGACGAACCCACCGCTGCACTCGACAAAAAATCGGGTCGTGATGTGGTAGAAATGATGCAAACATTGGCGAAAGAACAACACTGCACCATCCTAATCGTCACCCACGACAATCGAATTCTAGATATCGCCGATCGCATTGTCTATATGGAAGATGGTCGTCTAGTCAGCGATGGCGTTGATATGGCTGCAAAGATGCATTGATGTCATTTGGTGTGTTGAGGCACTCACTGTGAGCAGCCCCCAAGCTGATAATATTCCTTAATCAGGTTTGATTAGCCATCTATCGGGGGAGGCGATCGCATTTCTTGCAATGCAAATTGAACCTTCCAACCGCGATCGTCATCGGTTACTCACTGTCGCCTGCTTGTAGCACCTGTGCTGGAGTCAGAGTTAAGTTTGGCAGTGTGGCAGAAAGGAGGCGATCGTTTCCTTTGAAAACGGCTTCCTCATACAATCCTGCAACCAGCGTCAAAATCGTAATCTGTGCCTGCTGCGGATCGACAATCCAATATTCGGCAATGCTGCGGGCTGCATATTCGGAACGCTTGTAACGGTAATCTCGCGCTTCGTTAGTGGTGCCGGGAGAAACGATTTCGACCACGAGAGCAGGCGGTGGCATATCGGGCATGATAACGCTCCGCTTTGCGCCAGAGAGGGCAGCCGCAAGGTCATCGGTTAACACTATCAGGTCAGGAATCCGCGTGGTAGTGCGATAGCCATTGACCACAACTTCAGTGCCACGTCGCAGGAGCCGCACTGGCATAAATCGGAGAAACTCCGCCAAGAGATAGACCGCAATTAAGTTGTTCAAGTCGCTTTCAGAAGGCACTTCAGCTAACTCCCCGTTCACTAATTCATAGCGAGTATCTGTCCCATCGTCATAGTCCAGATATTCTTCTAGGGTCATGCGGCGCGTAGTGGTTGTCATGGCGATTTCTCCTGTACGGATGCAGCATATCCATTACTCTATCGTATCGCTCTGGAAGCCCATCACTCTAAATCGTGGCGGTTTTCGCTACCCGATCGAACGATTGAGAAACGTGCAATATTTTGCGATCGCAGCTTCGTTTCGATCGCGGTTTTTATAGTTTTCATTGGAGGGACGATCGCTCAGATAGCTATAGAATCTGGTGCCGAGTCTCCCGATTATAAAACACGGCTTGTTTTTGAAATTGTTGCTGTGCCGGGGGCTTGCGATCGGGATTTTGTAAAACAGAGCAAGATTAGAACTCTTGCGTGAATCAAGCAGAGAGTGCAAGTTAAAAGTAGACGATCGCCGCAATCAGGTTGAAGCGCAACCCGAAACGCTTGCGTCGATTTCGATAGCGTTCAGCGAGAATCCGAAAAATCTTGAGCTGACGATTCACAGGCTCAGCGACCACTCGTAATCGGGCTAGATTTCGGTTCTACTGACGCTCCGTTTTGCTCAGTTTGCCCTGACGCGGCTTTTTAGTCGCAGTGCAACTACAAGGGTGTAGCTTTGCGATACCTTGATAGCCTTTGTCCGCTAAACACAACTGCTCTGGCAGCATCGGCAGACGATGAAGTTTGAATAAGCGAAAATCATGGACTCGCCCTTTGCCAAAGGCTGTACAAATAATCTGTCCAGTGGCTTGCTTGACTAACACTTGAGCTTTTAGCGTATGCCGCTTTTTCTTGCCACTGTAGTAGCCTCGCTGTTTTTTTTGGCGCTCAATGGGGCTTTCAGTCACATCGACTGCCACTACGCTCCAGGTACTGGCATTCTGGTAGAGTTGCTTTTTGCCGGGTAGCCGGAACTTCTTTGAGTTGATCAATAATCCTTCCACCTTTTGTCGGCGATCGCTCAGATTCACCGGACGCTCGATCGTATTATCTCTCTCCACTCCAGGCAATTTGTCTCAAGCATCCAACTCCGCTAGAAAGTCTTTTACAGAGCCGTACTTAATGCTATCTTTTGCAATGTCCTGGTGAACGTCTTGAACTTTGTCCAGAAGTTGTTGACTTTGTTGCCGCCGTAGCCGCTTCGCCAAAATCTCTAGCAACAATTGACACTCTTCTAGCGATAACGCTTCTGCAATCTCGATCGCCTGCTGAAGTCGAGAGGTTCGTAAGGCATCTGTCATAGATTTAGACAAATAGAGTGAAGACGGTCACTTTAATCATAATGTCTGCTGTCGGAGATCTTACTTACACGTAGATGATTCAAGTAGAAACGCGATCGCCCATTGAGATAGAGCGATCGTGAGTTTATTCCAGAAATACAATCGTGTTTGGGGGTAAGGAGACATCGCCTCATTCGGTTTTCCATTCATTATCTAGAATATGATAAGGCTCAGACGAGTTTAAGGATTAGATTTTAGGCTGAAGGCTATAATGCGGTCATGCTAACTGTTTGAAAGTTCTGCGATGCCCTCGCCATTTCCGGGAATGAATCCTTATTTAGAATATCCGGCATTCTGGTCGTCGTTTCATACGCGGCTGATCGTGGCGATCGCGGATGTTGTTGCACCTCAACTGAGTTCGCAGTACTACGTGGAAGTGGAATCCCGGACGTATCAAAGCGATGAGAGTGAGGAGGAACTGCTGATTGGCATTCCAGATGCGATCGTGTTTGCAAGACAGGAAGATACACTAACCACCGAGTCTCCGATAATAGAATCTGCATCAACTGCGACCCAGATACGACCTGAACAGGTAACTGTGCCTATGCCGCTTGAGGTGAAAGAACGGTATCTAGAAGTGCGCGAAATGGGGACGGATGCTGTGATTACAGTGGTTGAACTCCTGTCTCCCACAAATAAGCGGAGCGGCGAGGGCAGAAGCGCCTATGAAAAGAAGCGTCGGTTGATTTTGGGCAGTGACACTCATCTGGTGGAGGTAGACCTGCTCCGAGGTGGAAAGCCGATGGTTGTGCGGGGAGTGCAGTCTGGCTCTACCTATCGTATTTTGATTAGCCGCAGTCACCAGCGTCCCACCGCAGACTTTTATAGGATTGCACTTCAGCAATCTTTGCCAAGTTTTCCGATTCCTTTGAAGCCGGGGGATGTCGATCCAATCGTGCCGTTGCAAGAGGTTTTTAATCAGCTTTTTGAGCGTGCTCGATATGGAACTCGGATTGATTATCGACAATCGGCTCCTCCACCCGCATTATCTAAAACTGATCAACAGTGGGTGGATGCCCTATTGGCTCCGTTGCGAGGTGCATAGTGGCAAAATTATTGCCTGAGAAGTGCCGCAAGTGCGCGATGCTGTCGGCTGAACAGGCGCAGGCGTTGCATGGAGCAGAAGGCGATCGCTGCTGGAATCCGGCAGTCTGCTACAGCCGCAGGTCGTATGCGAGGAACCGCGATCGGATTAATCAAACTCGTAGTCGCAAACGCAAGGAAGGAGAATTAGAGCAAATCTCGGTGGAGTTTGAGCCGTTATCTCAGTTGATGTTTGCAGTGCTGGTGGTCTATCGCCAGGCGGGAGCCGACACGCCTATTCATGCGATCGCCGCAGAAATCTGGCAGGGACAAGAGAAAGTCGCGATCGTGCCTCCGATTCACTGTGTCGGGATGATGGCGAGTCAAGTCCATCAATATGTGGGCAAAATGCTGAGCGTGTTAGAGGAACGATACGGCATCAAGAAGTTTGCCAGCCAAACGCGACTCGATCCGGAATTATGTGGGTTACGTCCTTGTCCATCACACTTTGAAGTCAGGGCATGAGGCAGATTGAGCAGTTAGAGTTGCTGTTGTGGGAGGTGTTGAAGGACGCGACGATCGCTCCCGATGACGCAGATTTGGGGCAACTACTGACTGTAATGGATGAGGCTCTGTTGAATCTTGATACGGTGGGACAATTGCAGGTGGCAGCGGAGGCGATCGCTCAAATCACGCAAGTATTTTGCGATCGCTCAACGCTGGCGTTTGAGGAGTTGGAGGCAACCCATAGCGATGAAGGTCCGGTGATGCCCCGTGATGCTTTCGATCGCTATGTACGTCAAGCGATGGAGGTGGATTTTGAGCAATTTATTGAACCGCTAGAGAGTTTGCCCCGAAAGGTTTCAGAACGGCAGAATCTCCCTGACGAGAATGGTTCAGTAGTGGGCGAGCTAGATCAAGTTGCGTTACTACAAGCCCTAGATGAGCAGATGAGTCAGCATCCCGGATTGACGGAGGTGGAGGTATTCAATCGAGCGATGGAGATTGCTCATGATGAGGATATCTCGACTTGGACAGGGGCGATCGCCCAGTGGATGGAAGCACAAAACATTTCAACAATTCCGTTAGTTCAGCTTCAGCAATCGATCGAAATGCCACTAATTCAACTGTGGCTGGCTTTGCTGTTCGGAGGATATGCGATCGAGCAGCGTGGAGAGTTCTATGAAACTGGACAGATTTGGATTTTGAGACGGTGTTGATGAACAAGAGCCTAATCAAATTCACTCAGGTTAGCCTTGCTGATTTGTCGTGAGAGCATTCCAAGGGATAGAAGCTGACTCTGTACGACTGCCTGAAATCGGTTTAGTACGGTTAGTGTGGTGTCAGTCCTTCTCCAGACATTGCTACTAAGTCAAGGTTTGTATCGTAATGAGACAACTAAACCTTGGCAATCAAACCAGCATGCGATGCTCAGAGAAGATTGCTGAAGCTTTCCCAAGTCGGTTTCTTCGCGCTCAAGGCATCTGACCGCTCCACTTTCCCGACAAGCAGAGCCAGTGTGACGGCTGAGGGAGAGCCACTAGCAGTCGGCGATCGCAACAACCGATGTCCTTAGACGATGGAGTACTAATGTTCAATCAACCTGTAGACAGTGCGCGTGAACTGCTCATACGCTATCACGCTGGCGAGCGAGATTTTAAGGGTGCTTCTTTGGAGGGCGTGAATTTGCGGGGCACCTACTTGACACGAGTCAATTTGATCGGAGCTAAACTGCTGCGAGCAAATCTCAGTGGTGCTAACCTCCAATACGCGAATTTGATTGGCGCTGATCTAAGCCATGCCAATCTTCAAGGCACTCATTTAGAGGGAGCCAATCTAAGGACAGCCAACTTAGAAAGTGCCAACCTGAAGGGGACTCATTTCGACGGGACGGTCATGCCGAATGGCAGGTTCCAGGAGGCTGGGTAAGCAGACTGTAAGCCTACTCACTAGATCTCCTGCATGAATCATTGCCCTCACCCTAGATCCCCCTCCCAGAGCGGGATTTAGGGTGAGGGGAAAACAATTGATATCGCCGACCAGCGAGACAAGATTCAACAACAGGCTGAGGACTTGGGCAGCAAAGGATTTCGAGTGTTAGGCGTGGCTTACCGAAACTTCGATCGTGATTCCTTTAGCAAAGACGATGAAACGAATATGACGTTTTTGGGCTATCTTACCCTGTTCGATCCACCCAAAGCAGGCATTGCAGAGACGCTCAAGCAATTGAGGGAACTCGGCGTGACTACAAAAATGCTCACGGGCGACAGTCGTGCGGTTGCCATCAGCATCATTCAACAGGTGGGGTTCCCATCACCCAAGGTTTTGACAGGTGCGGAACTGCAAAAGATGAGTGATGAAGCGCTGATGCATCGAGTGGGGGAAACCAACGTTTTTGCGGAAGTGGAACCCAATCAAAAAGAGCGGATTATCATCGCGCTGAAAAAAGTGGGGAATGTGGTCGGCTATCTGGGCGACGGCATTAACGATGCCTCAGCGCTCCATGCTGACGATGTCGGCATTTCGGTTGAGAGCGCAGTTGATGTAGCAAAGGAAGCCGCCGACATTGTGTTGATGCAAAAAGACCTGAATGTCTTGGTTGCAGGGGTGAAGGAAGGGCGGATTACGTTTGCCAATACGCTCAAATACGTGTTTATGGCAACCAGCGCTAATTTCGACAACATGTTCAGCATGGCAGGCATTTCGCTGGTGCTACCCTTCTTACCGCTGCTGCCCAGTCAGATTTTGATCACGAATCTATTAACTGATTTCCCGGAAATGACGATCGCCACC
>Ga0163148_10003319_pt1 | contig 17890 bp, 16 predicted proteins | sample OliLakLV19MP7P2_FD_148606 | JGI IMG/M metagenome (GOLD analysis project Ga0163148, IMG submission 148606) | Freshwater microbial mat bacterial communities from Lake Vanda, McMurdo Dry Valleys, Antarctica- Oligotrophic Lake LV.19.MP7.P2 | ecosystem: Environmental > Aquatic > Freshwater > Lake >...
TAATTGCTGTAATTCTATATCTAAATGACTCATTTTTTAGTTTGAAAGTTTAAAGTTCTTGAATAAATATTATCCGAATCTACCAGTGATATAATTTTGTGTGCGTTCTACTTTTGGATTTGTAAAAATTGTTTTTGTATTATCATATTCGATCAGTTCACCCATATAAAAAAATGCAGTAGTATCACTTACTCGTCCAGCCTGCTGCATATTATGTGTTACAATTACGATGGTGTACTTTGTTTTTAATTCATAGATAAGTTCTTCTACTTTAGCTGTGGATATTGGATCCAAAGCAGAAGTCGGCTCATCCATTAAGATGATGGATGGTTGAATTGCGAGAGCTCTTGCAATACACAAGCGTTGTTGCTGTCCTCCTGAAAGTTCGAATGCTGATTTCTTTAATTTATCTTTTACTTCATCCCACAATACAACCTGCTTGATGGATGTTTCAACTCTTTCTTCAATAAACTTTTTATCTGATATGCCATTCACTCTTAATCCATAAGCCACATTTTCGAAAATAGTTTTTGGAAATGGATTTGGTTTTTGAAATACCATTCCTACTTTTTTTCTAAGACTATCTACGTTCATCCCTTTCGCATAAATATCATCTCCGTCAATCAGCACTTGGCCTCCTATTTTTGTATTGTCTATCAGATCATTCATTCTGTTGAACAATCGCAAATAAGTGGATTTACCACAACCTGAAGGACCAATTAGGGCCGTTACTGTATTTTGCTTAATAGCAATGTTAATGTTTTTCAGAGCTTGAGCCGGCCCATAAAAAAAATCAACATTTTTTGATTCAATTTTATACATATTTATTCGTTTTTCCATTTCCCCCTCTCCAAATGGAGAAAGGGTTAAGGGGTGAGCGTTAATTCATTTTAACTTTATTACCAAAATATTTTCGCAATCCATTAGCAAGCAGATTGGCAATTAATACAATTATAATTAATACCAAAGCTGTGCCGTATGCAATTGGTCTGGATTCTTCAATATTGGTTCCACTAGTTGAAATCACATACAAGTGATATGGCAATGCCATTGCCTGATCAAAAATGCTGGTTGGAAGTTTTGGCAAAAAATAGGCGGCAACGGTAAATAAAATAGGGGCTGTTTCACCGGAAACTCTTCCTATAGATAAAATTAATCCGGTAATGATATTTGGAAATGCAATTGGCAATACAACTCTTCGTGTAGTTTCCCATTTACTAGCTCCCAATCCCAAACTGGCATGGCGGAAAGTATTATCAACTGCTTTTAATGCTTCTTCTGTAGTACGAATCACAACTGGTAATGCTAACAATCCTAAGGTTAATGAACCGGCTAAAATGGAATCACCAAAGCCAAGCTTATTTACAAATAAGGACATTCCGAATAATCCGAACACAATGGATGGAATACCCGATAAATTATTTGTCATTTGCTTGATGATCTTTTTTATGATCCCATCCTTCACATATTCATTCATAAAAATTGCTGCCATTACTCCAATCGGGAAAGCAAAAATCATACTGCCTGCCACTAAACACAATGTTCCAATTATAGCCGGATAAATCCCCCCTTTAGTCATTCCATCTTCAGGCATTTTTGTTATAAAATCCCAACTGATAGCAGAGATACCTTTGTAAACGATAAAAGATAGAATAATAAAAAGAATGGCTACAACAGAATAGCTCAGGATTCGGAAGATCCAAAACGCAACTGCTTGTTTTCGTTTTTTACTTTTTGCTAATTTATTTTCGTCAGGTAACTTCATTAATGTTTATTGTATTGTTTTCTATTCGAAATAAATTCAACGGTGAGATTAATAAACAATGTGATCAAAAACAGTATACATCCTAGTGCGAACAATGCCTGATAATGTAATCCACCGTTTGGAGCCTCGCCTAATTCGGCTGCAATGGTAGCTGGAATTGTTCTAACCGGTTCTAGAATGGAATGAGGGATGACTGCCGCATTACCTGTCACCATTAGTACAGCCATGGTTTCACCAATAGCACGACCAATGCCAAGAATGGCTCCTGCAGAAATTCCTGAAATGGAATAGGGTACAACAACTTTATAAATTGTTTGCCATTTACTTGCCCCTAAAGCTAAACTTGCTTCTTTCATTGCACGCGGAGTATTGCGCATGGCATCTTCCGAAATAGTAATGATAGTTGGCAGCGCCATGATTCCAAGAATAATACTTCCAGCCAATCCAGTCTCCCCAACAGGCAGGTCAAATGTTTTTTGAATAAGAGGAACGATGATCACTAATCCAAAAAATCCATATACAACAGAAGGAATTCCAGCTAATAGTTCAATAAGAGGTTTCATGATCCTGCGGACATTATCGCTTGCAATTTCGCTCATGTAAACTGCTGCTGCTAATCCCAATGGTAATGCCAATAAAATTGCACCCAAGCTTACCCATAATGTTCCTAAAATCAAGGGTAAAACTCCTAGTTGAGCTGCCGGCTGGGCAGTTGGAAACCACTCTTCTCCAGTAAAAAATTCTTTCAAAGAAACTTTATCAATGTCTATTTCTTTCCCTTTGAAATCTTTTGCTAAATATTTATCCGGGAAAAATGCAATTACTCCCTGCAAGCTATCAATTAAACGATTGATACATGTTGGCAACCCTTCAAAATTTTCACCAATCTCCGCATCCGAATAATAATTGGAAATATCTTCTAAACGAAACAAAATAATTGAATCGGATTTTCCTCCAATTTCTTTCCAGTGAGTAATTTTCTGATCGTAAATATTCTTAATTTGCTCGGGAGAAATTTTTTGAACAGTGTTGTTCTTATTCACAGCAATTACATAACCTTCTTCCACCGGCTTTTTGCCAAATACACCCAAGCCTTCTTTGAAAAGAAACACTACAATCAACAAAACAGTTAAACTGGTAACTGTTCCGCTCAACATCAACAGGCCTTCAACAAATTTTTCTGAAAATTTTTTATAAAAGGGTTTCACACAATTCAATCTTAATTTGCATCACAAAGTTATGGTTGGAAGACTTACCAAGAGTTCTTTTATCGTTATGCTTATATCAACTCAATGTTAAATTAAAGTAGCCTAAAATGCAAAATGATCACTCCTTATTTGAAGTGACCATTTCAGGTTATTTATTACTTAAAGGTTATTGAATAGGAACATATCCAATTTCTGCAACAATTTTTTGACCAGCTTCCGACAGAGCGAAATCAACGAAAGGCTTTACTTTTGCTTCATTTGTTTTATCATAAATATAAAACAAGGGTCTGGAAATAGGGTAAGTCTTATCTTTTGCAGCAGCAATACTCGGAGCAACATACGTTTTTCCTTCATCGTAAGAAACTGACAATTGCTTCACATCTTTTGTTTCATAAGCTAAACCAACATAACCAATGGCTCCTTTAGTTTGTCCTACCGATTGCACAATGGCACCTGTAGCCGGCATACTCAATACAGTGGTTGCATAATTTTTCTTGTTTAAAACATGTTCTTTAAAAAACTCGTATGTTCCTGAGCTGGACTCTCGAGAGTATGCTACAATTTTTTCATTAGCACCACCTACATCTTTCCAATTAGTGATCTCGCCTGTAAATATTTTCTCTAATTGCTCTCTTGTAAGTTGAGAAACTTTGTTTTCCGGATGGACAATAACGGATAATGCATCATAAGCAATAATGGTTTCCGTCATATCTTTTTTTGCTTCAGAAAATTTTAATTTTTCTTCTGTTTTCAGATCTCTTGACGACATGGCTATATCGGTAGTTCCATCGATCAATGCAGTAATACCAACCCCGGAACCACCACCTACAACTGTAATAGATGCAGTGGAATCCTTTTTCATATACTCTTCAGCTTCCTTTTGTCCAAGCGGCAAAACCGTATCACTTCCTTTTAAGGTAATCGCTGTTTTTTGAACTGCTTTCGTTTCTTCAGTTTCCTTTGTTTCACTTCCGCAACTCATTAATCCTAAAACAGGGATCAGTAAAAGTGCTATTGTTTGTTTTTTCATTATTTTTTTGATTAAATTATTTTACAAAACTATAAAGATAGCACCACAATTGTGTTAATAAGAAATTATCCTTGTGTTAATTTAACATATTGAATGCTCAATTACTTTAAAAATTAAATTGTGCCTGTAAGCGCAAAAGACTTCCTTTTTGTCTATTGAATTGTAGCTTATAGTCTTCGAATCTGCGTTCTGATATAGTATACATGGCAACGAACTCAAAGTTTTTTATAGGCTGCCACTCAATTCCAAATTCGGATTCATTCACTGTGTAACTTCTGGCATCCAATTCATGTTTTTTTCCACCATCATAATAATGCACACGAACAAATGGAATCAACAATTGCTTTTTGAATTTAATCATCCATGATGCTGTTAAATATCCACCTTTAAGTTCCTGAGTTTGTATGGAATCATTTTTAGGATTGAATTCCGGTCCGATTCCGACATTATATTCAGCCTGAATCCCGAACGGCTTCGGATACAATACAAAACTGGCTGCTGCACGCTGATCCGTGTATGAAAAATCTTTGTTTTCTCCTTTTACTCCTGTTGATCTGCTTTCGACCACATATTTTCCTGTATAACCCTGAACTCCTGCTTCAATAATCTGATTACCAATCTGCAGCGGATAAGATAAACGCGCAACAATATGCGGATCCTGATTTGCATCCGTTTTATTGGCGGTCTGACCGGTGAACGCTCCAATCCCTAAAACTCCGTAATCACCACTTCCTTTAAGCCCATCATTTACAAGTGAAGCAAATAAGGCTCTAGTTTTTGCAGGAGCCCAATAAAAAAACACTCCCAGATCACGCTCATTTGCCACAGCACTGTTCAATGCGTCATTTCTATCTAAAGGCAAACGGTTTTGACTCGATTGTAAATTTTCAAATCCGAAGGGTATCTTACTTTGCCCAACGCGAAACCTGAATTCTTTCTTAGCATCCAGAGATAGATCAAAATAAGCATCTCTTAGCTGAGCAAAATTATTGACTCCTGTGGATGGTGAAGAAGCAAAATCGGGCTGAATATAGATGTATACACGTTCATGAACATTACCACTAAAGATAATTCGCATTCGTCTAATAGATATTCCACCATTTCCCCACGACTTATCTCCTTGCTCATTCTTCAAGGAGTCGTTGGTTTCTAGGAATCTATTATACCTAAACTGAGCATAGCCACGTATTGCTATTTGATCATACCACTTTTTAGGGGTTTCTTTAGATGTCTCCTTTACTTGTTCCTTGATAATAGTAACAGAGTCCTTTTTCAATTCTTGTGAATATCCTGACGCAGTCACTATGAACAGCAACGTACATGTTAATAAAAGCTTTCTTTTAAAGTTCATTTTTGTTAATTTATGGTTAATATAACTTTATCTGGGGCAAATGTATTAGGGAGTTTGCAGGAAAATGTTATCCCAATGTTAAGGTTGTGTAAATAATTAACATGTAATTAACACAGTAAGTCTCCAATAGTATACTGAGACTAATTACAAGTACCGAATGGTACTATTTTAAAATCTATGATAGAAAGGTTTTCTATTTAAATGTTTTTTGCAAGGGCATATTATTTAGTCGATGCCAAATCAAAGAGAATAGAATGCCTCATTAAATATAAAATCTCTATTTAATACTTGAAAAAACCAAATCTTCAAGAAATGAAACTAGTTTTTTTTCATCCTTTGAGGTTCCAAAGTCAGTAAGTGATGGCAGGTTTTGCATATAATACTTCTGAGAATGCGCCATCTCTATTATAGTAGAAGCAAGTGAATGAGGATATTTATATTTTGGGTTGTACTCAATAATAAAATTTGCGATTCTTGCACATAAATCTTTATACGGTTTAAACAATTTGGCTTTGTTATCCTCTGCTACATGTTTCGTCAAAAATGATTTGGCACCTTCAGCCATTACAATTTCATTTAAAATTTTTTCATTTATGTGTTCGGTCGAAATATCATCTTCAACCGGAGAAGCCAGAAGCACAATCGCTTTTTTGATTTTTTTTTCAGGGCTATTGATATTATTTGTCTGAAACATTAACCGATACTCGACCCAACTCCAATACCATTCTACAATATATATCAGTACACGGTGTTTGTTCTCAAAATAGCGATAAACACCGGTTTCTGTAGTATTTATTTCCTCTGCTAATTTTTTGAAAGTAAAGGCCTCAAACCCAATTTTATGAATAAGAACAATACTATGTTTTATAATGTTCCTACCTAATTCTGTTTCTTCAGGATTACGGAGAAATAGCTTTTCATTCATCTTTATTTTCAGAGACAGTTCCATTTTACACTTTTTTAACAAATGTAATAATATTTTTAATGATAGTAATACTATTTATTAAAATAATATTACTATCTTTGTTGCGTACCATAAAACTCAAATAAATATGAAACATCTATTTAAAGATTTAAAACACGATTTGCCGGCAAGCATTGTAGTATTTTTTGTTGCTGTACCACTATGTTTGGGCATTGCCCTTGCTTCAGGCGCACCACTCTTTGCTGGAATCATAGCAGGAATTGTAGGTGGTATTGCAGTAGGTATAGCAAGCGGCTCTCCTTTGGGAGTGAGCGGTCCTGCAGCAGGGTTAGCTGTAATTGTATTAAGTTCCATCGCTGCTTTGGGTGGTTCATGGGAAGCATTTTTAACAGCCGTTGTATTAGCAGGAATCATTCAACTTATTTTAGGTTATGCAAAAGCGGGATTCGTTGCCTACTTTTTTCCATCGTCTGTAATTAAGGGAATGCTAACCGGTATCGGACTTTTGATAATTCTAAAACAAATTCCACATGCATTAGGTTGGGATAAAGATTTAGAAGGAGATGATGCTTTTCTTCAATCAGATGGACAAAATACTTTCTCTGAAATTTTTAAAGCATTTGATTTCGTAACTCCTGGAGCTGTAATTATTGCAATAATATCTTTAGCGCTACTTATATTATGGGATACCGTATTGTCAAAAAAACACAAAATATTTGGAATGATAAATGGCCCCCTGGTGGTTGTAGTTTTGGGCATATTAATGAACTACATGTATCAAAATGGAATTTTAAATTTTAGCTTGGCGGCTGATCAAGTTGTAAGGATTCCCGTTCCGGAAAATTTATCGGAATTTTTTAGCCAGTTTACTTTCCCTGATTTTTCAGCAATAACAAATTTTGAAGTTTGGAAAGTCGCTATTGTAATAGCCATAGTTGCAAGTTTAGAAACACTACTATGTGTTGAAGCAACCGACAAAATGGATCCATACAAAAGAGTTACGCCAACTAATAGAGAATTAAAAGCGCAAGGATTAGGAAATGTTATTTCCGGTTTAATTGGTGGATTACCTGTTACTCAAGTTATTGTTCGCAGTTCAGCAAATATAAACTTTGGAGGCAAAACTAAAATGTCAGCGATTTTGCATGGTGTATTCTTATTGATAAGTGCCCTTACTGTTGCAAGTGTTTTAAATATGATACCATTGGCTAGTTTAGCTGCTATTTTATTTATTGTAGGATATAAATTAGCAAAACCATCGCTTTTTAAACAGATGTATAGATTAGGATGGGAGCAATTTATCCCATTTACTGCAACTGTTGTAGCAATTTTAGCAACGGATTTATTAAGAGGAATTACTGTAGGAATACTCGTTGGCATTTTCTACACTTTACGCCACAGTTATCGTAATTCATATCATTTGAAGGACATTACAACAAATGAAAAAGGGCAGGAAGTTCGTCATCTTGTTTTAGCAGAAGAAGTTTCTTTCTTTAACAAAGCTAGCGTTATTCAAGTTTTGGATGCTATTCCGGCAGATTCAAAAGTGATTATTGATTGCACTAAGTCAAAATCAATTGCACATGATGTAGTTGAAATAATACAGAATTTTAAAATAAATGCAAAGTCTAAAAACATTGCGGTTGAAACCATAAACTTTATTGAAACTAAATAATTTAACCATCTAATCTAAAAAAAATGAAAACATTAACGAAAGAAATGCAAACAGCCATTTCACCTGCAATGGCCTTAGACTTATTAAAAGAAGGAAACAAAAGATTTGTTAACAACCTAAAAGTGAATCGCAATCTTTTGCAACAGGCAAATGAAACATCTGACGGACAACACCCTTTTGCTGTAATCTTAAGTTGTATAGATTCCCGAACTTCTGCTGAATTAATTTTTGACCAAGGCTTAGGAGATGTGTTTAGTGTTCGTATAGCTGGAAATATTATCAATGAAGATATTTTGGGCAGCATGGAATTTGGTTGTAAGGCAGCGGGGTCGAAAATTATTGTTGTTTTAGGACATACAAAATGTGGTGCTGTAAAAGGTGCTTGCGACCATGTAGAAATGGGGAATCTTACGGCATTACTCTCTAAAATTAGACCAGCCGTTGATGACGAAGTAACAATAAAGGAAAACCGTAACTCGGGGAATTCAGAATTTGTTGAAAAAGTAGCAGCCATCAATGTAAAACGAACTACTAAAGCCATTATGGAACGCAGCCCGATTTTAAAGGAAATGATTGAAAGCGGAGAAATAGGAATTGTAGGCGGAACACATGATATAACGACAGGATTAGTTACATTTTATTCTGACACTTTAATCATTAAATAATAGTAATACCGATGCTGCATTTGTAATTTCTGATTTCAGCCGCCTAAACAAATGCAGCATCGGCATTATAAAAAAACATATTAGTGATAATTTATAATAACTAATGGTATAACAATGACATTTTTTGAACGTGAAACAAAAACAGCCCTTCAAGCAAAGGAAGATGCGCAATGGATTGCCTTTGCTCCTTTTGTTTTTCAGACAAGTAAAGTATTACGCGATTCTGGAATTCTTGCTATTGTTCAAGAAAGCAGGAATAATGGGTATACATTAGACGAGGTAGTCGAAAAGTCAACCCTATCGCTCTACGGTGTTCGTGTTTTGTTAGAAGGCGGATTGGGAATTGGTTTGGTGCATTTGAAGAATGGCAGATTTACACTTTCTAAGACAGGATTTTTTCTGTTAAACGATGAATCGACAAAAGCCAATATGAATTTTACTAATGATGTATGCTACAAAGGGTTGTTTGATTTGGATAAAGCAATAGAAACAGGCAAGCCTGAAGGGCTAAAAGAATTTGGTTCATGGAATACTATTTACGAAGGATTATCAAAACTTCCTGAACCGGCACAAAAGAGCTGGTTTAATTTCGACCATTTTTATTCGGATGATGCATTCCCCATTGTATTGCCATTGTTATTCAAAGATAAGCCAAAAAAAATATTAGATATTGGCGGGAATACAGGAAAATTTGCCATTCAATGTGCTTTATTCGATCCCGATGTGCATATCACCATAATGGATTTGCCAGGACAATTAGAAATGGCAAAAATTAATGTTGAAAAATTGGGATTGTCTGATAGGATTACTTTTCAAACTGCAAATGCATTAGATGAAAATCAAAAAATTCCTGCAGAATTTGATGCAATATGGATGAGTCAATTTTTAGATTGTTTCTCCGAAAACGAGATTGTCTCTATTCTTAAACGTTGCGCTGAAGCAATCAATGAAAAGGCAAGAGTTTATATTCTTGAGCTATTCTGGGATAAGCAACGCTTCGTTTCTGCTGCATTTTCACTACAAATGACCTCTATTTATTTTACAGTAATGGCAAACGGGAACAGCCAGATGTACAACTCAAAAACTTTTATAAATTTAATTGAGCAAGCAGGTCTGGAGTTAGAGGAAGAAACAAGTCAAGTTGGAATATGTAACACTTTTGTGAAATGTAAAAAAAAGAGTAGTAAATGAAAAAAAGTTTGAGTCTCCAAAAATTGAAATTTTACATTTTTTTTTCTTTAATCAGCTTTTCAACCTTCGGACAGGCGCCATCTGAAGCAACTGGAATTTGGTTTATGGGATTCAATCAAACGCGCCTGCACAAAAATTGGAGTATTCATGCAGAAGCACAGTATCGCAGTTTTGAAATCACTCCAAACACAGAACAAGTGCTTCTGCGTGGAGGCGTTAATTATCATATAAATAATTCGGCTTTTGCAAGTATTGGATATGCTTATATAACAAATTATAGTTATGATAAAGAGCAATTACAAGGCGTTCAGGTTTCAGAAAACCGTATTTGGCAACAATTTTTGATGCGAAACAACGTTGGCAGATGTTTTTTTGAACACCGATACCGCCTTGAGCAACGGTGGATACAATCAAACAATAACAACCGATACCTTGACAGGATAAGGTATTTGATTCGAGTTACTGTACCGCTGAATAAAAAAGCAGTAGAAAAAAAGACGTTGTTTTTGAGTTTTTATGACGAGGTATTTATTCATTTTTCAGCTACACCATTTGATAGAAACCGACTATACGGAGCTATTGGTTATCAGTTTTTACCAAATGCAAACATTCAGCTTGGATACCTAGCTCAAACAGTAAATAATACTACAAAGCAATATTTACAGGCAGCTATTTTTTATAATGTTGATTTCAGAAAAAAGACAACAGAATGATAACAATTCACATCATAACAAAAAACACCATTCAGGCGAGAGCAATTGCCGGAGAATTGTTTAAAAGAAATTTTATCGCAAAAGCACTGATCTCAGAAAACATACTTTTTCTTGGAAAAAATGGAAATGAAAGGAGTGACTCGAACACTACACTGCTCGTTACAATTGGCAGAGCAGCATACTGTTCGGATATTGCGGCACTTATTAAACATTTATTCCCAAAAGATGAACCGTTATTTTATGCTTTTCCAATTGTTAATACAAATATCATTGTAGAAAAAATCGAAATAACAGAAGAATAAAAACATTTTATGAGCTAAATTTTAAAACTGGATCTGCTTAAATAATAAAGCGTAACAAAAAATGATAGAAGATGTCTTAATTCCTTTGTTTTCCTTAATCGCATTAGAGATAATCTTGGGCGTTGACAACATTATTTTCATATCCATTTTAGCCAATAGACTTCCCGAAAATCAAAGAGACAAATTAAGATACTGGGGAATAGGTTTGGCTGTAATATTTCGGTTAATTTTATTAGCATTTATTTCATTGATATTAAAACTAGATCAGACTTTATTTACCATTATCAATAAAGACATTAGTGGAAAAGGTTTAATCTTAATTGCCGGTGGTCTTTTCTTGATTTATAAAAGCACCAAAGAAATTTACCACAAAACAGAAATTGCCAACAGCGATAAACCAACAGGAAATAAAACAGTGGCATTTCGGCAACTGCTTTTAGAGGTTCTCATACTTGATTTAGTCTTTTCAATTGACTCCATCATTACAGCAGTTGGCATGGTGGATCAGCTTTGGATTATGTACGTTGCCGTAATTGTTGCTGTTATAATTATGGTCATCGCCTCCAAACCGATACACAACTTTATTAATAAACACCCCTCTTTTAAAATACTCGCACTATGTTTCCTGATGATGATAGGCGTTGCATTACTAGCTGAGGGCTTACATTTTGAAATACCAAAAGGATATATTTATTTCTCAATGGCATTCGCATTTTTGGTGGACATTATCCAAATGAAAACTGTTAAGAAATGATATAAAAAGAACCACAGCAAATAGAATAAGAAAATGGAGCTAAATAATTTTTACAACAAAAAAATAGGAATTCTTGGAGGAGGTCAATTAGGGAAAATGCTTTGTATTTCCGCTGCTAACATGCACCTTAAGACAATTGTACTTGACCCTTCCTTAAACTGTTCAGCATCATTGGTTTGCAACCAGGTTCATGCCGGCAATTATAATGACTACGAAACAGTTTATCGCTTCGGCCAGTTGGCCGACATTATCACCATTGAAATTGAAAATGTAAATACAGAAGCGTTGATAAAACTGGCTGAAGAAGGCAAAACAGTACACCCTAATCCGCTTTCACTACAAATCATTCAGGACAAGGGATTGCAAAAAGAGTTTTATGTAAAAAACACTCTTAAAAGTCCGCCTTATATCTTATGCGAAAACAAAGAGAAAGTGAAGGAGCTAATCACAAATGGAGAAATTTCATTTCCATTTGTACAGAAACTTCGCAAAGCAGGATATGATGGAAAAGGTGTAGCAGTAATAAATACTCCGGATGATATACACAAGCTGATGGATGCGCCTTGTGTGATAGAACAAAAAGTGAAAATTAAAAAAGAATTGTCGGTCATCGCTACAAGAGATATTTTCGGCAATGTGAATTGTTTTACACCTGTAGAAATGATATTTGACGAACAAGCCAATCTTGTAAAATATCTTTTTTGTCCTGCACAAATTAGTGACAGTATCGCAGAAAGTGCCATAACATTAGCAACTAAAACAATCAAGGCTTTTGATATTGTGGGAATACTTGCGGTTGAACTATTTTTGAATGAAAATGATGAACTGCTTATTAACGAAGTGGCTCCTCGCCCCCACAACAGCGGACATCACACCATTGAAAGCGCTTTTACATCTCAATACGAACAGCAACTGAGAGCAATATTAGGCTTATCGCTTGGAAGCACAGGAATGATAATGCCTTCGGTAATGTTGAATATTCTTGGCGAACCCGGATACAAAGGTGCAGTAAAATATGAAGGACTTGAAAAATGTATGGAAATAGAAGGAGCAAAAATACACCTTTACGGAAAAACAGAAACCAGTCCATATCGTAAAATGGGACATATCACCATTCTTGATAACTCCATTGAAAATGCAAAAAAGAAAGCAGAATATATTATTAACCACTTAAAAGTCATCGCATGAAAAAACCATTAGTAAGTATAATTATGGGAAGCAATTCTGACTATCCTGTAATGAAAGAAGCTGCTGAAATTCTTAACGAATTTGAAGTACCATTTGAAATAAATATTGTTTCAGCCCACCGGACTCCCGACAGAATGTTTGAGTTTGCTAACACCGCTCATAAACTTGGCATTAAAATAATTATTGCCGGAGCAGGCGGTGCCGCTCACCTGCCGGGAATGGTTGCATCCATCTCGCCCTTGCCTGTAATTGGAGTACCTGTAAAAACAACTAATTCAATTGATGGATTGGATTCGTTGCTTTCTATTTTACAAATGCCTGCAGGCGTTCCGGTAGCAACGGTTTCATTGAATGGAGCAAAAAATGCCGGTATTCTTGCGCTCCAAATGCTTGGTGCAAATGACGAGGCACTTTATAATAAATTGAAACTTTATCAGAATCCTGAAAAGAAAATTTCAAAAAACAATAGAAACAATGCCTAAAGATCAAAGTATAAAATCAGTTTTAATAATTGGTAGTGGACCAATTGTTATAGGACAGGCATGTGAATTTGATTACTCCGGCTCACAGGCAGCACGCTCACTTCGGGAAGAAGGAATTGAAGTTTCACTTATAAACTCCAATCCGGCAACCATTATGACGGACAAGGTAACTGCCGACCACGTTTACCTTTGGCCTCTAAATCATCATTCGATAATCAAAATTCTTGAAGAGAAAAAAAAGGAAGGAAAAAACATTGATGCTGTTTTACCTACTATGGGCGGACAAACCGCATTGAACCTTGCCATCAAGTGCGAGGAAATGGGTATCTGGGAAAAGTACGGAGTGAGGATGCTTGGAGTTGATGTCAACGCAATTAATACTTGCGAAGACAGGGAATTATTCCGAAAAAAAATGGATGAGATAGGAGTTGGAACAGCTCCGGCAAAAATTTGTCGTTCTTTTTTAGAAGGAAAAGAAATTGCTCAGGAGTTTGGAGTTCCTTTGGTAATAAGACCCTCTTTTACTTTAGGCGGTACCGGTGGTGCAGTAATTTATAAAAGGGAGGATTTTGACGAAGCCTTAAACCGGGGGTTGCACGCATCACCAATCCACGAAGTTCTTATTGATAAAGCGCTGATCGGATGGAAAGAATATGAACTGGAACTCATGCGCGATTCCAACGACAATGTTGTAATTATTTGTTCCATCGAAAATTTTGATCCGATGGGCATTCATACGGGCGACTCTATTACTGTTGCCCCTGCACAGACACTTTCAGACTCAACATATCAGAAAATGCGGAATATGGCAATACTGATGATTCGCTCCATTGGTAACTTTGCCGGAGGATGCAATGTTCAGTTTTCAATCAGCGCGGATGAAAAGGAAGATATAGTAGCCATAGAAATTAATCCAAGAGTTTCACGTTCTTCTGCACTTGCTTCAAAAGCAACCGGATATCCTATTGCCCGGATAGCAGCAAAATTGGCCATCGGATATTATCTTGATGAATTGAAAAATCCTATTACAGGAGATACCTCTGCGCTGCACGAACCAACCCTTGACTATGTAATTGTAAAAATACCGAGATGGAACTTCGATAAATTTCCAGGAGCCAAAAGAAGACTGGGATTTCAAATGAAATCAGTTGGTGAAGCAATGGGAATAGGTCGTTGTTTTCAGGAAGCATTGCAGAAAGCTTGTCAATCGCTCGAAATAAGAAGAAACGGACTCGGTGCCGATGGAAAAGAATTAACAAAACAAGAAGAAATATTACATAGTCTTGAAAATCCAAGCTGGAATCGCCTCTTTCATATTTATGATGCATTTAAACTGGGCATTCCTTTCAAAACCATTCATCATCTTACCCATATTGATCCCTGGTTTTTGCATCAGATAGAAGAATTAATTGTGCTGGAACGAGAGATAGAAAAATATTCCATTTCAACTATTCCGCGCGCATTATTAGTTGAAGCAAAACAAAAAGGTTATGCTGATCGTCAAATTGCTCATCTGCTTCGCTGCCTTGAAAGTGATGTGTATAAAAAACGTGAGGATTATAATATTAAGCGTGTTTATAAAATGGTTGATACTTGTGCTGCCGAATTTGAAGCGAAAACTCCTTATTTCTATTCCACTTTTGAAGAAGAAAATGAAGCGATACCAACAAACAGAAAAAAAATAGTTGTATTGGGTTCAGGTCCAAATCGTATAGGACAAGGAATTGAATTTGATTATTCATGTGTTCATGGTGTACTTTCAGCAAAAGAATGCGGGTATGAAACCATTATGATTAACTGTAACCCCGAAACTGTATCAACTGATTTCACAACTGCCGACCGGCTTTATTTCGAACCCGTTTTTTGGGAGCATATTTACGACATCATTCAAAATGAAAAGCCCGAAGGCGTAATTGTTCAGCTTGGCGGACAAACTGCTTTGAAGCTGGCGGAAAAATTAAACAGGTATGGAATAAAAATTATCGGAACAAGTTATGAAGCACTTGATATTGCCGAAGACAGGGGGAAATTTTCTACACTCTTAAAAGAAAATAATATTCCTTACCCTTTGTTTGCTGTAGCCGAAACAGCAGATGAAGCGCTAAATCATACAAAAGAACTAGGATTTCCACTCCTTGTAAGACCATCGTATGTGCTCGGTGGCGAAAAAATGAAAATTGTTATCAATGAACAGGAGATGGAGCAGCATGTGGTAAATTTATTAAAGGACATACCGGGAAATCGTGTACTGCTCGACCATTTTATTGAAAATGCAATTGAAGCGGAAGCAGACGCGATATGCGATGGTACCGATGTTTATATTATCGGCATTATGGAACACATTGAACCCGCAGGAATTCATTCTGGCGATTCTTACGCTGTGCTTCCTCCTTTTTCACTAAGCAAAAATGTTATCGAACAAATTGAACAACACACCAAAACAATTGCGCTGGCATTGCAAACTATTGGTTTAATCAATATTCAATTCGCCATTAAAGACGAAAAAGTATATATAATTGAAGCCAATCCGCGTGCATCCCGTACTGTTCCGTTTATTGCAAAAGCTTACGATGAACCTTATGTAAATTATGCCACTAAAATTATGCTCGGGCATAACAAGCTCAGCGATTTTAAATTTTCTCCGCGAAAGAAAGGATATGCCATAAAAATTCCTGTTTTTTCTTACAGTAAATTCCCTGAAGTAAATAAGGAGCTTGGCCCTGAAATGAAATCAACCGGAGAAGAAATTTATTTCATTGATGACCTGCACGATGAGTTTTTCCTGAAAATATATTCTGAGCGAAATCTTTATCTGAGTAAATAAAAAACACTGACAAAAAAATAAACACGCTATGAAATTAAACGAAATACAAAACCTTATCCGGTTTGTTGCAAAATCGGGTGTAAGCGAAATAGAACTGGAGATTGAAGATTTTAAAATAAAAATTAAAAATCCGTCTTCGGAAAAAGAAACGATAATTACAGAATTTGCTCCTTATTTGCAAGCAACTTCGCCCGTTCCGGTTCAGGCAACACCAATCGTAAGTTCTAATCCCGCAGAAACAATTCCGGTACAAAAAGAATCTGTTACGCCTTTACCAGAAACAGATGAATCAAAATACTATATTGTTAAAGCACCAATGATAGGCACTTTTTATCGCACTTCCGCTCCTGGAAAACCGGCATTTGCAAATGTTGGCGACACAATAAAAATAGGTCAACCGCTCTGCATTATTGAAGCAATGAAACTTTTTAATGAAATAGAATCGGAAGTATCGGGAACAATTGTAAAAATATTGGCGGAAGACATGACCCCTTTAGAATACGAAGCTCCAATGTTTTTAATTAACCCATCATAAAAATTTAAAAATATGTTTAAAAAAATACTAATTGCGAACCGTGGTGAAATTGCTTTAAGAGTAATTCGCACCTGCAAAGAAATGGGAATAAAAACAGTAGCCGTTTATTCAACAGCAGATAAAGAAAGTTTACATGTCAGGTTTGCTGACGAAGCAGTGTGTATAGGTCCGCCTCCAAGCAAAGAATCTTATTTGAATATTTCCCGATTAATTGCTGCTGCAGAAATAACCAATGCTGATGCGGTTCATCCAGGTTACGGATTCCTATCAGAAAATGCAAAATTTGCCGAAATATGCACCCAACATAATATCAAATTCATTGGGCCCACTCCTGAGCATATTAATAAAATGGGTGACAAGATAACCGCCAAGGAAACCATGATAAAAGCAGGAGTGCCCGTTGTCCCTGGTTCGGGTGGATTATTAGTAGACCTGGATGATGCTAAAAAAACAGCAAAAGAAATTGGCTATCCGGTAATGATGAAAGCAACAGCAGGCGGTGGTGGAAAAGGAATGCGTATTGTTTGGCAGGAAGATGAAATGCAAAAAGCATGGGAATCCGCAAAAACAGAAGCGCAGGCTTCATTTGGGAATGACGGTATGTACATGGAAAAATATATTGAAGAGCCTCGCCACATCGAAATTCAGGTAGCGAGCGATCAGTTCGGCACTGCTTGTCATTTATCAGAGCGGGATTGCTCCATACAAAGAAGACACCAGAAACTTATTGAAGAATCTCCCTCTCCGTTTATGACCGATGAGTTGAGAGATAAAATGGGCGAAGCTGCAATTAAGGCCTGCAATTTCATAAATTATGAAGGCGTTGGCACCGTTGAATTTTTGGTGGACAAATACCGCAACTTTTATTTCATGGAAATGAATACCCGTATTCAGGTTGAACATACAGTCACCGAAGAAGTAATTGACCACGATTTAATAAAAGAACAAATAATGATTGCTGCCGGTATAGCTATTTCAGGTAAAAATTACCTGCCAAAACTTCACGCAATTGAATGTAGGATTAATGCAGAAGATCCATACCAGAATTTCAGGCCATCCCCCGGAAAAATAACAAACTTACACACACCAGGAGGACATGGCATTCGGGTGGATTCGCACATATACTCTGGATATGTAATTCCTCCCAATTATGATTCGATGGTAGCAAAACTTATTACTGTTGCTCAGACAAGAGAGGAAGCCATCGCCAAAATGCACCGCGCATTAAGTGAATATGTAATAGAAGGGATTAAAACAACTATTCCTCTTCATATTAAAATTA
>Ga0163148_10003322_pt1 | contig 17878 bp, 17 predicted proteins | sample OliLakLV19MP7P2_FD_148606 | JGI IMG/M metagenome (GOLD analysis project Ga0163148, IMG submission 148606) | Freshwater microbial mat bacterial communities from Lake Vanda, McMurdo Dry Valleys, Antarctica- Oligotrophic Lake LV.19.MP7.P2 | ecosystem: Environmental > Aquatic > Freshwater > Lake >...
CGCATCTTCTCCTTGTGCGTGGATACTTTCTTTTTTTTGAGGGCCATTCACAGACAATACACTTTTCTATTATTAATGCACGAACTTATGCAACGATTGATAGTGTAATCCAGCACCAATTTGGCCGTTGTCTGATAACCTCCGGTGCGCACCTCCGCGTTCGTGACGCTCGCCTGACTCACCGTCAACGTTCCCGTGCAGGCCACCCCGGGATTAAACTCACCTCCGCCTCCTCACACCATGATCGCTTTCGCTGCATCCGACATCTGCACAAAACTCAATTGCGAGTTCGACAGGTTCGTCCCTTCGAACTTCAGCATCGTCGCGCCCGAACTGACACCGGCGCTCGTCGAACCGAATATAATTGGCGATCCCACCGTCCCGTTTGCGATCAACGTGCCTTGGATATAAATCTGGTAAGCCCCTGCATACTTCACCGTCACCCCGGGGTTGATCGTCAGCGTCGACCCCACCAGTACCTGCACAGCCCCCACCACCGTGTATGGACTGTTGGCCACACTCCAAATGCCGGACTGACCTCCGCTAACATTGGTTGCGGCAACGGCGGTAAGCGCCATTGCTAGAAGTCCGCTCGTAATGAATAGGCTCCAAAGAATTGAGCGGATGGGAAGAATTGATCGGACCGAATAGTTCATGTGTTGAAAATGTTTTTTTGCCGCACTGTCCTATCAGATGACCTCCGCCTATTGCCCACGAGGCTAACTTTCAGAGAGCTACTATGTTCGATTTTGAAGCACGAAAGGTTGGGGGAACGGCGATTTTGTGCAGTTGAATATCCGGAGGGGTAGAATTGATAGTTTTGGCCCGAGCTGATGATGGGTGCCGACTAGCAGTAAACGATCAAGTCTTTTGGCAGACTAAAGCCGGTATGCATCGGATTGCTGGAATGCACCGCTGCTCTGAGCCTAGTGAAAACATCCGCAATCTCCTCGACTTTACTTTCCGTACTCCGACTTCGGACTCTGAGCCCCAGCGTCAAACCGATCACGTGACAAAGCAGCCACAATGAAGTACACGGCTAAAACATCTGCAACCAAATCGGTTACTCGCCCGAGGAAAACCAAGCTACTCGCCCGTGATCGTGATGATGGCATTGAAAGGCGCGATCACGGTCGCCGCGAGGTTTCCCACCGTCAACCCGTGGCCGAAACTCGTTAACCAGATTTCACTCGGGTTGTAGGGATTGAAGATCACTCGCGCGGGTTGGCGGAAGGGATAGTTCGCTACGCGGGTGAAGACCGGGGACGTCGCGTGAATATTCGCGGAGTGCCACAGGCCGTCGGTCTCGGTGGTGAGGAAAGCATCATCGACCTTCGTCGGGCTGAACGTGATCGAGGTGACGCGATCAAGTGAATCGATTTTCGTCCAACGCACGCCGCGAAATCGGACTAAAATAAATTTAGCGCGGAGACGGCTCAACTGTGCCATCGTTTTCTTCTTACCCTTCGCGAGCCAAGTCTTGGTTACAGGCTCAGCTCGTTTCCTCGTCCCACTTCTCTCCACGGCCTGGGGGCAGAATGTCTGAGACTGTTCCTGGGAGAGATTCAACCGATAGAATCCCGGCCGGCCGAGGTCGGTTCCTTCTCACGAATAATTAGCCGGACGTTTACAGGCCCTTCACACCCCGAGCCGAAAAAGCGGGAAGTTCTATCCCAATACTTCAAAGCAATCCGGCCAGCACGCGGTCCTTCGTGAGCGCAAACGCCGAGCGCACCACCGCGAATGTCTCCACCAACTCTCGCGGCGAGCCGTTACTCGGAAAACGCATCTCCAGCGTTGATCCGTCGCAGATCACCTCGGCCGACACTCCTTCAACCGCCAGCACGCAATGCCGATAATCCGACGGATAACTCACCGTAAGTCCACCTTCGCCGCCGCGCTCTTCGATCGCATCGATGACCGCTTCCACCCGCGCGCCCTTGGTCAGGCCAAAAACGATCCCGCCAAACAGCGCGTCGAACAATTCATTGAACTCCGGCAGGCTCACCAACTCCCCGCTGCGTAAACTGTGCAACGTGCGCGTGACCTCGTAGCCCGCTGGATTGCCCGTCTCCAGCGCATAGGCGATCTCCAGCGTGAAATCCTTCGCCGTCAGCACCGCCTGAGGACTCGCGACTTCCAACGCCAGATCCTTGCGCCGGTAATCCAGTGCGATCTTCGCCCGTTGGAAAAACTGTTCACTTTCCGCCGACAACTCACTCACGCACAATTTCCCGAGAAACGTCGTCGTCGTGGCATTCACCGCATCCGGCACGGTGTGATGCTGCTTCTTGAAACCCGCCAACGTTTTCACCATCCCGGAGCTGCGGCCCACGAGACTGATCCGGGAAACAAACTGATGCGGATCATCCGCCGTTTTTGCCATGGCGCGAAGTGAGGCAGACGGGTCAGCGAGTGGCAAGTGAGCATTGGCTGGATATGACGCATCTTGACGCTGTGCTAACTAGCATCATGATGCCTGCATGCGTACCACCCTCACTCTCGACCCCGATGTTTCGCTGAAAGCCCGGCGGGTGGCCGCCCGTCAAGGCCGTCCGTTCAAGCAGATCGTGAACACCGCCCTGCGGCTCGGACTTGCAGAGCTGTTGAAACCGGCTATCGCCAAACCTTACCACACCAAGCCCCGCCCGCTCGGCCTGCGCGAAGGACTGAGCTACGACAACATCTCCGAACTGCTGGCCCGGGCCGAAGGGGAGGATCACCCGTGATCCTGATCGATGCCAATCTGCTGCTGTACGCCGAGGACAGTCTCTCCCCGCAACATGAAGTGGCCCGGACTTGGTGGGATAGCCAATTGAGTGGCACCGCCCCGGTTCTCCTGTGCTGGCCGGTCCTCACCGCCTTTATTCGGATCAGCACCAACCACCGACTACATCGCCGGCCGTTGACCCTTAAAGAAGCCATCGAACGCGTGCAAAGCTGGCTCGATCAACCCTGTGTCCGTCTGATCGAGCCGACCGAGCAGCACTGGATTACTTTTCAGAAAATGCTCAAAGGCGGCCACGCCACCGCCAATCTCGTTTCCGATGCTCATCTCGCCGCTCTGGCCGTTGAGCACAATAGTCTGCTCTGCTCCACCGACGCCGATTTCACCCGTTTCCCCGGATTGAAATGGAATAATCCGCTCACACGCTGAAAAGTTTTTATCTAGCACTCCCGCCGCGACCATCAGTTTCAACTTCTTTCTAACACCCAAAAAAACGGCGGCCGCCATGGACCGCCGTTTTTTTATTACCCCTAATACGACCCCTAAATTCTTTAAACCGCGAGTGGCGGCGAGGATGATCCGCTCTTCTTAAAGAGACTGATCAACCCCATAATCACCAGTACAGGAATCCACACGGGCGAGAGTGCCACGGCCAAAGCTAGCACCACCGCCACCAACGCGGCCACGAGTGAAAAGCCCACCATGCCCAGCGCCATCGCCGCGGCCAGACCGACCAGCGCCCCCAGAAAAATCACCGGGCTGAGTTTGATCGCCACGAGGAGAAGAACCGCCAAAAGAAGAACTTTAAGGAATGTGTTCATGCCTCCAGTACACGACTCCTTTCAAAAAGTTACAGAATCTGACCATTTACGTTTTGAATTCGGACTGGAGGCCCGGCCCTCTTGTCGGGTCGCAGCCTTGGCGAAGACCGCTGTGGCCGTGCCGCTCTCGGGCAGCCGGCACGCCGACAAGCGACGGCCCTACAAAGTTTCAAAACGAATCATCATGGGTGGATGAATTTGACTGCGGAATATTCCGAATCCACGGAAGATAACGTTGCCGGCCCTGCGCTTCCGTGTGTGCTGGGTCTTCCGTGGTTTCCCCTGCCTCAACTCCCGTCCCCGTCGTCTGCGCTGTCATCGCACGCGCTGGCCTCGTCCTCCTCGCCCAGCGCCCGCCACACAAACTCCTGCCGTTGAAATGGGAATTCGCCGGCGGCAAAGTCGAGCCGGACGAGGACCCCGCCGCCGCCATCATCCGCGAAATCCACGAGGAGCTCGGCTGCGACATCGTGATCACCCGCACCCTGCCCCGCTTCACCTACGACTATAAAACCGTCGTGATCGAGATGATCCCGTTCGTCTGCGCGCTGACCACCACCTCCCCTGAGCCGCACCCGCACGAGCACGTCGCGCTGGCCTGGGTCAAACCCGAGGAAATCACGCGCTATGATCTCGCCGCCGCCGATTTTCCCGTGGTCGCCGAAATTCTTTAACTCGGCTGCATCGCACTTGCCTTGTCATCGCGAGCCTGTCGAAGACGGGCAGCCTGTCGTCCGTAGCCTTGGCAAAGGATGATGGCGATCCAACTCGCTGGATTGCTTCGTCGCTCCGCTTCTCGCAATGACAATGCTGGCGACGGGGTGAGCGGTGTTTGTCTTTGAGTGTGATGAATGCAGGTTCAGCATCGATCCAAGCTTCCTATTGTGCGAGCCCCACGACAAACGCCAGGGCGCGATTTAGTCTAAGCAAAGTTTCGTCGTCCAGACAACCGATCACCTTACCAAACCCGGATGATCGGCACCGCGAGAATTTTATCCACCATGATCTGTGAGACATGCTCCAACCCGCTGCTTTTTCCCGCGGCTACAGTGATGCGAAAGGCCGGAGCCTCGGCCACCTGACTTCTCAGCAGACAAACCACCGCGCTTTGGATGCCCGCCTCCGTCAGCGCATCGGCTTGGACCACGACCGCCGGCCGCGGTTTTCCATAATCACCTGGAGCTGCCACCGTCACGATATCTCCCCGGCGCATCAGCGAAGCGGTTCCTCGGCCACTGCCTCGATAAAGTTCAGCGCTTCGGTTTCATCCTTGTCCTTCAACCGCGCCACTTGTCGGCGCAATTCCCGGGCAAACCCCGGCGAACGCGGATCCGGCACCCCGATTTGCCCTGGCCGCAGTCCTTGTGCGCGCAACCGTGCACGATATTCGCTCATCTTCGCAACTGATGAAACTGATTTGGGCTTGGCTGGCATAACGATGAACTTTCCAAGCAACATGTTATTCAATTATTTTCGCGGCAAGTCTTCCCTGGACCGTTTCTAGCTCGGCTCGCCATAATACTATCTGATTCCGGTGACGACACTTGTTCTTTTTTCGCTTCTGACTATTCTGCCGCTTCCACCCTTAGCCACTATGAATAATAAATTACTCCGTTTCGGCCTGCTGTTAATCAGCAGCCTGTGTTTTATCGCCAGCCTGACCGCCCAGACTCCTGCGGCGCCCAAACTCGAATTTCCCGCCGCCAGCCCCGCTGCCACCCTCAAGCAGCGCGTCGGCATCACCGACATCGAGATCAATTACTCCCGGCCCAGCATGAAAGGTCGCGTGATTTTCGGTGGCCTCCTGCCCTTCGATAAAGTGTGGCGCACCGGCGCCAATAACGCCACGAAGATTTCCTTCAGCACACCGGTTAAACTTAACGGCACCGATGTTGCCGCAGGCGTTTACGCCCTTTTCACCATTCCCGGCAAGGAAGAGTGGACCGTGATCCTGAATAAAGTCACCGGTCAATGGGGCGCCTATGCCTACGACGCGAAGAACGACGTCGCTCGCATCAAGGCCAAGCCTATTGCCATGCCCACCGCCGTCGAATCCTTCAGCATCGGGGTCGCTGATCTCCGGGACGCCTCCGCCACCATTTTTCTCACTTGGGAAAAGACCCACGTGCCAGTTTCCTTGACCGTCGACACCAAGGGAATTTTGGTGCCGCAGATCGAGGCCGCCATGGCCGCCGGTGGCGAAAAACTACCCTACGCCCCCGCCGCGATGTTTTACCTCGAGAACGGTCTGGACCTAAAGAAAGCCCTCACCTGGATCGATGCCGGTATCGCCGCAGAGCCCAAAGCTTTCTATTTCGTTTACCGCAAGGCGCTCATTCAGGAAAAAATGGGCGACAAAGCCGGCGCCCTCGCTACGGCCCAAGCCTCACTGGACGCTGCCAACAAGGCCGATGGCGCCATCAAAGAGGAATATGTCGGCTTGAACCAAGCCCTCATCAAACGCCTGCAGTAATGGCCCGCTGCGCGTCTCAGCGCATCGGCGCATTATTCTTTGCCGCTTCCGCTGCCGGCTGGCTCCTTCTCGCCAGTCCGGCCAGCGCGAGCGACCCGGCTCCGGTCACGCCGCCACCGGCACCAACGCTCGTCCCCGCACTTCTCCAGGAACTGCGCTCGCTCCGAGTGACGGGCACCGTACTCTATATCGCCGCGCATCCCGACGACGAAAATACCGAGTTGATCACGGCTTTCTCGCGCGGTCGTAGTTATCGCACGGCCTACCTCTCCATCACCCGGGGCGACGGCGGGCAAAATGAATTAGGGCCTGAGTTCGGCGAAAAACTCGGCGTCGCCCGCACGCAGGAACTACTCGCCGCCCGTCGACTCGACGGTGGCCAACAGTTCTTCACTCGCGCGATCGATTTTGGTTTTTCCAAATCTCCCGAGGAAACCCTGCGTTTCTGGGATCAGGCCACCGTGCTCGGCGACGTCGTGCGCGTGATCCGCAAATTCCGCCCCGACGTCATCATCACGCGTTTCCCGATTCCGCCCGGCAGTGGCGGTCACGGCCATCACACCGCCTCGGCGATGCTGGCCCTCGAAGCTTTCCAACTCGCGGGCGATCCCACGGCCTATCCCGAGCAAATCGCCCAAGGCCTGCAACCATGGCAACCCAAACGCATCGGTTGGAACGTTTCCACCTGGGGTGGAGTTAGCCCACTCCAAGGACCCACGATCCAATTCGATATCGGGGGCAACGATCCCGTGACCGGCGTGCCCTTCGGCACGATGGCCAACCAAAGCCGCGCCATGCACAAAACCCAAGGTCTCGGTTTTTTCGCCGCTCGCTCCGGCGGCTCCGGGCCAAATCTGCAATCATTCCTCCTGCTCGCCGGCGATCCTCCCGCGAAGGATATCATGGACGGTATCGACACGACTTGGGCCCGCGTGACCGGCGGAGCGGAAATTATTCCCCTCCTCGACGACGCCCTCGCTCAATTTAATCCCGCCGATCCGTCCGCCAGCGTACCGGCCCTGCTCGCCCTCCGCACAAAACTCCTCGCACTACCCACCGAGGCACTCGTGCTCGACAAGCGCCGCGATCTCGACCGCATCATTCAGCACTGCCTCGGTCTCGCCGTCGAAACAACGATTCCTCAAGCTGCAGTCGTCGCGGGAGAAAACATTTCCCTGCAACATGAAGTAAGCCTCACGTCATCCGTGCCAGTGCGCTGGATGGCGGTGCGCTATCCCGCACTGAAAACTCAACTCAAGGTCCGCGCCGATCTCACCACCAATCAACCGACCACCCGTGCGACTGCGCGCAACCTCCCTGTCGCCACTCCCTCCAGCCAACCCTACTGGCTGCGCCGCGATGGCTCCGCCGGCATGTTTCGCGTCGATGATTTTGCTTTGATCGGTGAACCGGAAAATCCTCCCGCTTTTCCTGTCGAATTCGTTTTTGAAATCTCCGGCCAGACTATCGTGATCGCCGACGAGCCCGTCCAACTCGTCGCCGGAGCTTCTCCCGCCCAAGCCCGCCGACGCCTCACCATCATTTCCCCGGCATCACTCGCCTTCGACAACGAATTGGAACTGTTCGCCCCGGGAGCCACCAAAGAAATCTCCCTCGAAATCACCACCGCCCGCGCCGGCTCGCTCGGAAAACTGCAACTGGCCGCTCCTGCGGGCTGGACTGTTTCTCCGGCCAGCCTGCCGTTCACGCTCACGCGCAGCGGTGATAAAACTCACCTCACTTTTCAAGTCACCGCCCCCGCCCATCCCGGTTCCGTCAACCTCTCAGCGGTTGCGGAAATTGATGGCGTTCGCCACGGCACCGAACGTTTCCTCCTCAACTACGCGCACCTCCCTCTGCAGTTGTTGCAACGCCCCGCCCAGCTCAAAGCCGTGGCGCTCGATGTACAGACGCGCGGTCACCGCATCGGCTATCTGCCCGGGGCCGGCGATAACGTCGCGGAAAGTCTCACCCAACTCGGTTACACCGTTACGCGTCTCACCGGCGCCGATCTCACCGCCGAAAAACTCGCCGGACTCGACGCCGTCGTCCTTGGCGTTCGCGCCTTCAACGAGCGCAAGGATCTCGCCGCTCATTTGCCTGCACTCTTCGCGTGGGTCGAAGCCGGCGGCACCGTCATCGCCCAATACAATCGCCCCAACAACGCCCTCAACGAATCGCTCCTCGGGCCGTACACGCTTTCCCTCAAGGGCCCGGCCCCCACTTGGCGCGTCACCGATGAATCCGCTGCGGTCACTTTTCTCGCCCCCGATCATCCCGCGTTGAACACGCCGAACAAAATCACCGTCGCGGATTTCGACGGTTGGATGCAGGAGCGCGGCGCCTATTTTCCCAGCAGTTGGGACGAAGAACATTACACCGCCGTCTTCGCGATGAACGATCCGGGAGAGCAGCCACTGAAGAGCAGCCTGCTCATCGCAAAGCACGGCAAAGGATGGTACGTGTACACGGGCCTCTCGTTCTTTCGTCAATTGCCTGCCGGCAATCCCGGCGCGCACCGCCTGTTCGCGAATTTGCTGTCCCTCGGAAAATAAGGCCAGCGAATCAACCGATCAGATAAACCGCTAAGCCACACTAATGATCACTAATTTCCGGACCGGATCGCTGAGTTTTATCAGTGGCCCATTAGTGTGGATTAGTGGTTCAAGTTTTCTTTAATGAACGCCTCTCCGCCTCCCGCACCTGACGACGATTCGCCCGGCGTGCCCGGCTTCCGCACCTGGCGCGGAGTTTATCTTTTTGTCTTTGGCTGCTTCGTCGTGGTCGTGATCGCGCTCACGGTATTCACCCGTTACTACGCATGAACGCGATCGATTGGATCGTCCTGCTCGGAACTATTCTCGGCATTGTCGCCTACGGCACTTGGCGCACCCGCCACACCAATCACCTCGACACCTATCTCAAAGGCAGCAGTTCCACCAAATGGGGCACGATCGGACTCTCCGTCATGGCAACTCAGGCCAGCACGATCACGTACCTCTCCTTGCCCGGCCAAGCCGCGGAAAATGGCATCGCGTTTATCCAAAATTATTTTGGCCTGCCCCTTGCGCTCATCCTCGTGTGCGCGGTGTTTCTACCAATCTACCGCAAGCTCGGCGTTTACACCGCCTACGAATTTCTCGGCCAACGCTTCGATAAAAAAACCCGCCTGCTCGGCGCCGGTTTGTTCGTGCTGCAACGCGGCTTGCAGGCCGGCATCACCATCTACGCTCCCGCCATTATTCTTTGCACCATTCTCGGCTGGCGATTGGACGTGACGATTATTTCCACCGGCCTGCTGGCCATCGTGTACACCGTCACCGGCGGCAGTGCGGCGGTCAATCTCACTCAGAAAGCGCAAATGGGCGTGATCTTTGTCGGCATGGTTGCGGCGTTTATCGTGCTCGTGGCCAAGCTCCCGACCGATGCGCTCCCGATCGCGGGCGCCCTCGGCAAACTCCAAGGCGTGGACTACACGCCGGATTTGAAACTGCGCTACACCCTCTGGAGCGGGTTGCTCGGAGGATTTTTTCTCTCGTTGTCTTACTTCGGCACCGACCAATCCCAAGTGCAGCGCTACATCGGTGGCGCTTCGCTCCGGGAAGGCCGCCTCGGTCTCATGTTCAACGCCGTTCTCAAAATTCCCATGCAGTTCTTCATCGTGATCCTCGGCGCGATGCTTTTTGTCTTTTATCAATTGCAACCCGATACGCCGGTGCTTTTCAACCAAGCTCACTGGCAACTTCAGGCGCAGGGCCCGCAGGGACAGAAGTTCAAAGCATTGGAGGAAAAACACGCCGCCCTCCACGCCGACAAACAGGCTAAAATCCGCGCCTGGGTCTCCGCGCGCCAGCAAAACGATCCCACCGCAGAATCCGCCACCCGGGCCGCGTTGCTCACCGCCCAAGCCGCCTCCGATACCATGCGCCAGGAGGCGCGCGCTGCCCTGCAAACGGCCGATCCCTCCACCAAAAAAACCAAGGATTCCGATTTCATTTTCATCACTTTTATTCTGACGCAACTCCCCCACGGTTTAATCGGTCTGCTGCTCGCGGTAATGTTCTCTTCCGCCCTCTCCTCCAAAGCCGGCGAGCTCAACGCCCTCAGCACGACCACCACGATCGATCTCTGGCGTCACTTTCGCCCGCTCGCCGCCCCCGACGAGGCGCGCAACGTCCGCGTCGCGAAATGGTTCACCGCGATCTGGGGCCTGTTCGCCATCGGCTTCGCGCTCTTCGTGAGCTTCGCGGAGAATCTCATCGAGGCGCTCAACATCGTGGCCTCGATTTTCTACCCGGCGCTGCTCGGGGTGTTTATCGTCGCCTTCTTTATCAAGCACGTGAAAGGCACAGCGGTTTTCTGGGCCGCCATCGCCGCGCAAGCGGTCGTGCTCGCGATTTTCTTCCTCGGCAAAGCCTATCCCGCCCACGAAATCGGTTACCTCTGGCTCAATCCGATCGGCTGCTTCGTCTGCGTCGGATTCAGCCTGATCCTCCAGTCAATTCTTCCGCGCTCTGCTACTGCATAGCCCTTCGGCTACTCTCATTTTCACCCTCACTTTGTCAGCCGCCCCCATCATCTGTTTCGGCCAGCAACCCTGCGGGTTTTTCCCGCGACGGTTTCTCTACGCCAAAGTTGCGACAGCCCGAAAACTGCAGGCCGAGATCGGCGGCGAGATTGTTTTCTTCTACCACGACAGCGACCACGACCCGCGTGAAACCCAGACCACGCTGCGTCACCGCAAAACAAATGAACCGTATACGTTCAATTTCACCTGCCCCAGCAAAGTGCAGCGCAAGTTTTCCCCACTCTCCCTCAAGCGCATCGCCGCCGACTGGCAAACCAACACCGCGCGCCAACTCCCCAACTACGTCGATCCGCGCTGGGTCGCAGCCTTCAAGCAAACCACCGCCACCAACGTCGCCGACTTCTGCCTCGAGCTCTATCGCCGCATGGGCCTGCTCGAAGGCATCCGGGTCGTCCGCTCGGGCGATCTCGTCGTTCGACGCGCCGCGTGCGAGATCACCGATTGTTTCGTGGATGTGCCGTACGAAGGCGAGACCGTCCGCGCCCGCCTCATGGAGGGAGCCCTCCAACTCCACGAAGGCGGCAACGCCTACATCACTCTTCCCGCGACCAGTTTCACCAAGGAACAAGTCAGTCCCACCCGCGACAGCCGGTTGCACTGGATGCAATCCATCATCCACTGCACTCACTATATATCTGGCGCCGGTGAGCAGGCGTACTTGAACAAAGCCGACGCCCCGGAAATACTCTTCATCAACCGCGCCCCCATCGACCGCTCCGACGAAGCCTACACGGAACCCCCAACCCACCAAACCAGTTTGTAGTCTATTAAACTACATTCTCCTTTTCATCCCATTCCATGAAACACGCCGAATCATCCAGCCCCCTCATCGCTTTCGGCGCGCATCCGGACGACATCGAATTTGGCTGCGGCGGCATCATCGCCCGCGAAGCCCAGACCGGCCGGCCCATTCACTTCGTCGTCTGCTCACGCGGCGAGGCCGGCACCAACGGCACCCCCGCCGTGCTTCTCGGTGCCACGCTCGAATTCGTCGAGTTCGACGGCGACGCCCATCTGCAACTCAGCTCCGCCCACGCGCTCAAGCTCGCGGCCATTCTCCGGCGCGTACGTCCGACTCTGGTCCTCGCGCCCACCACCGCGCAAAACCAACATCCCGATCATTGGCGACTCGGCACGCTCGTGCGTGATGCCACCCGCCTCGCCCGTTACGGTGGCCTTGCGGAATTAAATACTCTCACGCCTCACGCAATTGGTGAATTATTTTTCTACGCCCTCGGCCCTGGCGCCGAACCCGCCGGAGCCCCACCCGTGCTAATCGATATTTCCTCGCCCGAAGTAGTCGCCACCTGGACCAAAGCGATGGAAGCGCACGCCTCGCAGATGAAGACGCGCAATTACGTCGAACTCCAACTCGCCCGCGCGCGCGTCCACGGTCTCAACGCCGGCGTCGCCCACGCCCAACCCCTCTGGCCCAACGATCCGCTCATCTTCTCCTCGCTGGCACCGCTCACTCGCGCCGCCAGCAAATTTTGAAACACCTGATTATTATACCGCGAATGAACACGAATCCACCCGAACATTCTCGCCCGAATATTTGCTATTGGTGAGCGTCGGTTTCCACACCGACGCTGATCGCCGATATGGAAATCGGCGACCACCTTTTTTCCCTCGCAGTGTGAGGGCACCTCGTCTCCACCAAACAAAGTTAAATGATCTCCACTCGCCCGCTCCGCATCGGCATCACCTGCCACCCCTCCGTCGGCGGCAGCGGCATTCTCGCTTCCGAACTCGGCGAGGAACTGGCGATGCGCGGCCACGAAATCCATTTCATCAGCCACGCGGCACCCTTCCGCATGCCGCGCGACCAACCACGGATTCATTTCCATCAGGTCAAGGTCAACGACTACGACCTCTTCAAATATCCCGACTACACGCTGCCGCTCTCGGTGAAGATGGCGGAGGTCAGCGTCGCGCATCAGCTCGATATTCTGCACGTCCACTACGCGGTGCCGCACGCGACCGCCGCCATGCTGGCGATGTCGATGCTGCCGGCTGAAAAACGTCCGCGCGTCATCGTCACCTTGCACGGCACCGATGTCATGTTGCTCGGTTGCGACGCCGGTTATGGCCCCGCCATCCGTCACGCGCTGGAAGCCGCCGACGGAGTGACCACCGTCTCGCAATTTCTCCAAGGTCAGGTCCGTACGCGCTTGGACTACTGCGGCAAGGTGAAAATCATCCCCAACTTCTTCGCCCCGCAGAAACCCACCCGCACCCGCGAAGCCGTGCGCACCGAGCTCGGTCTCGTCCCCGGCGAAGCGATGCTCTTGCACGCTTCGAATCTTCGCCCGGTGAAACGCATCGATCTGCTCCTGCAAACGATCACACAGATTCAGCCGCGTAATTCCTTCAAACTCGTCGTGCTCGCTGGCGGCGACACCACCGAACTCACCGCCATCGCAGCTCAGCTCGGCATCGCTGATCGCATCGTCATTCGCGAAAAAATCACCGCCATCGAAGATTACCTCAACGCCGCCGATCTCGGTATATTCACCTCCGAGATGGAAAGTTTCTGCCTGAGTATTCTCGAAGCGATGACCTTCGGTTGCCCGAGCGCCGCCTTCGCCGTCGGCGGAATACCCGAAGTCATCGAGCACAATCGCAGCGGCCTGCTCATCCCCTTCGGCGACACCGCCGCCCTTGCCCGCGCCACCGAATCACTCATGGCCGATCCCGCCCGCCGCACCACTCTCGGCACCGCCGGCCAAGCCCGCGCCAAAGAATTATTCTCCGCCGAACGCATCGTTGGGCGTTACGAGGAATACTATCGCCGTCTTTGCGAGACAAAGGGATAGCTACGGCAACCGCCACCGGGCTTGCATTCAAGGCAAGGTGTGGCACGTTGACCGTCCTGTTCTTTGATCGCGTGCTCAGCATTTGGTCACTTGGTCCTTCCCGCTTTTAGTCTCTGAGTCTTTTCGACTCTTAGTCTCTTTTCACTTTGGGGGTGTTCCGGATTCGACCCTTGGTTAGAGTGCGCCGCTGCCTGTCGAGAGCCGAAGGTCTCTCGTTAATCCCCCTTCGAAACAAACAAACGGCAACAACGAAGAAATGCTAATGGCCGCCTAAGTGCGGTCACGTTTCCACCACGACTCCTGCTGGTGGATGGAAACGCCGACAGCAGGAATAGCGGTGACATCCGTCGTGCTGTCGCCGCCGTATCTTCCTCACGGCTGGCCGAAGAAGGAGCGCGCGTCCACGCGCCTTCCGAGGCGAGAACCAAACCGACGCTATATAGGTAGATGCGGTGCGCGAAGGCCAGGGGCACAGGGGTTCAACTCCCCTCACCTCCACCAATCCGCGATCAAAAAACAAAACCCGCCGTCGTTCCCACGATGGCGGGCTTTTTGTTTTAATTCTGGCCTCTACGCTTTTCAGGCTTTCCCCACGCTTCATCAGCCGGATTTTGAGAAGAAGATTCAAAACATATAATCATTCTCGTGGGGCAGCCCGCATCGTCGTGTGGCTAAAGCCAATTTCGATCGTCAATTTGGCCGTTCCTGAACGGCGTCCGTTGAAAGAGTGGTGCGCGCTGAAGCGCAAGGCGAAGTTGGCTGCAATTCGGGTTCCAAGCCTCCTTGAATCGCGCTAGCGCCCTTGGTGAGCATGCGCGAGCGCTTCAGCCAGCTCACGCGAGGCTTGCTGCAACCCATGCAAAATTGAATCCGCGATCGGCTGAGGAAACCCCTTGGGGAGTTTCTTGCAGACTGCGCTGATCACCGCTGGGGTCATCTCCGCCAACTCGACTAGGATTTCAGACATTCCCGGCAAGCCACAGCGCCGCGCGGTTTCCAGCCAGTGGCGAGCGCGGATGCTTCGCCATTCGTAATGTCTGTTCTTCCCGTGGACCGCCATGGCCATTTTGATCTTCTGGACGGCCAATTTGCCTTTGCCATGACCGAGCACGGGATAAGCGGACAGCACATCATAGCGCGGGGTCAGGCGGAACCGACCGCCGGCTTCCAAAAAGATGCTGAAATTTTTGGCGTGCCCGTCGATGGCGGCGAGGAGCCAGAATACAACCTGGGTGCGCATGAAGTCAGCTCGGTCGGCTGCCGCCTCGCTCGAACCCAGCAGCAAATCCATGATTCGTGTGATGCCCGGCCCGCCATCGTTCTCGTACTTGAGTGCGGGCGGCGTGCCGGTCGCCTGGCAAAAGTCCTCCTGCGGCAGGCGTAACCACCATTTGCCGCCGGCAGCCAGCTTGCGATCAAAGCGTTCGACCACGAGAGCCTTGAGGTCGCCAAATTGCCTGATCTCGCAGTTGGCGGCGGGAATCTTGAAGGCCCGGATGATGTGAGCGCAAAGCCACTCGTTTTCGACTGACGTTGAAAGGTCCAGCCCCTGCGGGCCGAGGCCCATGGGTAATTTGAAAATGTGCGTCGTCGGTGTGGTCCCGGTTGGACTATGCCATCTGTTTTCCTGCCACAGGAGTGCCGTTTTCTCCTGCGCTCCCGCCAGAGAGATCCGAAAATCTTCTCCTTCGTTCTGGCCCCACGTGCTCCCCAGCGAACCTGCCAGCAGCTTGGCCACGCCAGCGGTTGTCAGACGATGGCCGGTGATCCGTTTGACGTCCAACTTCTCGCCCTGCCGCATCAGTTGTATTGCTCCGACGCAATCGCGCCCGACTTCTTCAAGCAGGTCGAAGGCGTCCGCCGATGCTGTGCCAAACCGGCTTTGCATACGGGCCCGGATCGAGGCATTATCGGGCAGGAGGTTTTCGAAAAACTCCGCGACGCCTTTCTTGTACGGCTGCGCGGCGGGTCGCAACGGCATGGAAAGCGAGAGCGGCCGCGCTTCGGGTGCGGCGAGCCATGAATCCACGTAGGCAAACTCCTGACCGCCGCCGGCCGGTAGCCGCCAGTGCCCGACCAGTTGGCCGTTCATCCAGACCGCCAGCGAGCGGGTATGTGAGCGCCGGCCCATGGTTTACCAGTCCGACCTGGTGCGATTCTTCCGGCGGTCGCGCACCACCAGTTCAAGGTCGAGGGCAGAGAGCAGCTTGAAGGCTCGGGCCAGGCTGGCCCGAGCAGGATCGGTCTCCAGCCCGGAAACGGCATTCTGGGCCAAGCCAACCTTGGCGCCAGCGATGGCTTGCGTCAGGTTCCTTTCTCGGCGCACGCCCTGCAACACGGCGCCAAGCTGGTGGGGGTTTTGAAGGACGTATTCCATATCTGATATATGCGATAAATCCAGTTTATCTCATAAACAAGATAAATCCAATTTATCTCCTTTATTGATATTTTTGCCTTAAGGCCTCACTCCTGTTCCTATCGCAGCTTACGATGTCATTGAGCGGGTGAAGCAGTCGCTCGAAAAATTTAGCCCGAAGCGGTCCCGGCTTAGGTGTTACCGATTTTTCTCTGGTCGTGAAATTTGCCAAATTGGCGTGGTAAGGTTTTTTGGGTTCTGGCCGGACTGGCTGACTGAAGTGAAAACCGGGGGTTTGGGTACCTCACAGCCGAGGGGGTTAGCCTCCCAACAATTCCCAACAGATTTTGGGCCAATTCTGACATGTTCAGTCCCCTCCAGTCGTCCCGCTCTCCTCTGAGGGAGGCATCCTGAGACGTGGCGTCGGAGGATTCAACTCCCCTCACCTCCACCACTTCGCTGTTCAACTTCCCAACTGATTGTCCTTGGACGCCTCTCTTAGGACTATTTTGGCCTTATGATTCACCGCGCGCCAGCGTGAGCAGCAGGCTGGCGAGCAGGAAACCTCCGCCGCGTCTCATGGCATGACGGCCGGGGCGGTTGCGACGTTGCGGGCGAGGGATACGTCGTGGCGGACCTTGCCGGCGGCATCAATAAATCGGGCGGAGAACTGCTCCGCGCTGAGCGTCACGGCGAGAAATCCACCGGTTTCGCCCAGACTGAAAAGGCTCCGGTGATCCTTCTGCGTAGGGCGCGTCTGCGAGGCGGCGCCGGAACAAAAATAATGAATTCCGTCCTGACTGAGGTGCTGCATGTCGTGTTCGTGGCCGTTGAGGTAGATCTGCACGCCGTATTGGCGGAGCAGCGGGAGGACGGTGTGAAGCAGTTCCTCCGTGTCGCCGTGTTTCTCGCTGGCGGACAGGATAGGATGATGACCGCAGACTATTTTCCATTGGGCGGAGGAGCGGGCGAGTTCGCGCTCGAGCCAAGCCAACTGGGCGGCGGAGTCCTGCTCGTTCACGCCCTTGTATTTTGCGGGATTGTTGCGGTAACTGGTAATGAAGGCGTTGGTGTCGAGGAAGAAAAACTGGGCCGTCGTTTGTGAATCGACGCGGCGGGTGACGGAGTAGTAACGCGCCGGCATCTTCCAACGCGGGCTGTGCAGGGTGTAATCGATCTGGGCCTGGGCGCTGGTGTGGTAATCGTGGTTGCCGAGGAGAACATACCACGGGACCTGCAGCGACGGGGCGCGATAGATCTTCTCATAGGAGGTTTGCCACTGGGGCGCTTCGACACTCGGCACGCCGTCGGGATAGAAATTATCGCCGAGGGAGATGACGAACTGGGTGCCCGTCTCGGCGGCGGTGCGACCCATCTGGTCGGCGACGTCCTGCTGGCCGAATTGCCCGTCGCGACCCCAGTCGCCCATGGCAATGAAGTTAAGGGACGTCTCGGCCGCCAGCGCGGCCCAAGTGAGGCAACTCCAGAGGCAGGCGGCGGCGAAGCGGCGGGAGGAACGGGGACGGAGAGAGGGAAGGAGGGCTTTCATAAAGGATGATCCATTGATACTGTCTGGAGGGGGAACCCAAGGATCTGGTTTGCGCACGGCCTTGCATCCGGCCGGTCAACGGCGGGGCCGGACCGTGGCACCGTTGATCCACGCGCCCTGCACCTGCACACCGCGGGGATGCAAGGGAACGCCACGCTCATTGTGGTAGAGTAGGCTGACCAACAACTCGACGGCATTGGCACCCACCCCTTGGTTGTCCTGTCGCACGCCGGCGATATCACCCGGGCGGATGGCTCCGTCCTCGGTGGCTACGTCGACATTGAGATGGGCGAGCGAGATATCCTCCGGCACGCGCAGCCGGTTGTCCCTCAGCAACCGCAGCACATGGCGGCTGACGGTCACGATCACCTCAGCTCGGGTGGATTTTAGCCAGCCCATGATAGACGATTCGTGACTGTCCAGCAGCGGCGGCAGGGCCGTGGAGCCCAGCTCGGTCTGTAGAGTGGTGTTATAGCCGGCCAGAAAACGACCGTTGACGATGGCCTCGATGCGCGCCTCGCCGACGTAGCCGATGCGGCGGAAACCC
>Ga0163148_10003325_pt1 | contig 17874 bp, 14 predicted proteins | sample OliLakLV19MP7P2_FD_148606 | JGI IMG/M metagenome (GOLD analysis project Ga0163148, IMG submission 148606) | Freshwater microbial mat bacterial communities from Lake Vanda, McMurdo Dry Valleys, Antarctica- Oligotrophic Lake LV.19.MP7.P2 | ecosystem: Environmental > Aquatic > Freshwater > Lake >...
AATTTTCTCAAAGGACGCCGCAAGCCAGTAATTCTTATCTTGGATGGGCATCCATCGCATCGCTCAAACTCCGTTGCTAAATTTATTCAAGAGACAAAAGGAAAACTTCAGTTAGTATTTTTGCCTCGCTATGCGCCCGATCTCTAAGCTGACCCCCAATGTCAAGACAGCCCTGAGTCCAAACTAAGGTGACGGTCTTTGGCACTGGGCGCGGTGTAATGGGACATACTCGGCTGCTAGCAGAGGGGATCTCGTTTGATCATGTCCCTGCTAAGAAAGGACGTCGGATCTACGTATTAACCTCAATCAACCAGTGGCGAATCAATTTTATAGTAAATTTTAGAGCATTCTGCGAGGAGTGTCGCGAGTGTTATGAGCTAATGAAGCTCGGCCACACCAATATTGAATGGCCGCCAGGGGCGTTTGTGCCTCCGGCACCGATTCTCATGAATCCGATCGAATTGTGATGCGGATCTGATCGCTACTGAATGGTGAGAACAAGCGGGAGACCAAATTCCTGGCGGCGAAGTGTATCTAAACATCAAAAAAACGAGCTTGGGAACGCATCGGCGGCCAGATTTAGCATCGCATTGCCTCTGTTTGGCCAACTCTCGCCCATCGGATCACCGATATCGCAAGCGATCAAAACCGAAAAAATACCAAAGTTGGCAGACGTTATCGGCGATTAGGGCGGTTCAGGGCGGTTCAAAATAGTTGGGTTGAAGCAAGATGATGCAAGATGATGCAGCAAGATGATGCAAGATGATGGCAAGATGATGAATAATCCCGTTGGCGTCAGACAACAATCACTTTCCCTTCAATCTCGATCCTATACGATTCAAAATTTGGATCGCCCCCTGCGAATTCCAAAATATGCCCATTATCAAATCCAAGGACTAACGTTTCCCCTTTAACACAGCTTGCTTCCACAATCCTATGTTGCAAAAGTTGCATAAGCTCCGAGGTTCTTGCTGGAATTGTACTAACAATCTTCGAATCAGATTTAGATTTTTTATGTGTATATTCACCTTCAATTACAATCTTACAGTCAGCACTGAAGTGTAAATATATCTGATTAACGTTAAAGCACGCCATTTCGAGAGTGCGATTGCATAGTCGTAAGAGATCAAATTCGCTTGGGAATTTATACATAAGATTCTGACTTAAGACTTTGGTGGTAACGGTATATGCGTCTCCGGTCGCGTGCCAGGCTTCATATTCGAAGGATTAATTGGCTGCCACCCCCCATTGCTCATGGGCTTCTCAAGTTTCCAATATCCATTTGGGTACTGCGTAGTGGGCGACATTTCCCCCGCTTTTTTCTCTGAGAACTTGCTAAGTCTACTTATTAGCGATTCAAAATACCCACCACTAGCACAGTGCCCCAAACCAATACTCCAAATGCACCAACATAATAGCACCAAGATACTCTGTGTAGCCCACGCAGTGCCCCATTAGATTCCTTAATTAGACGCTCTGCCCGGTAGCCTTGGAATATCGCAATGGCCGAACCGATGCCAGCCAACCAAAGAAGTGAGAAAACTATTCCCCAACGAAGAATTTCGTTCACTCTGCGTTGTTTTACTCTAATGGAGTCTGGGGTTGGTGGGGACATAGTATTTGTATTGCTGAATTAAGAAACTGATAATATTTACAATAGAAGTTCAAATGTCGACGCATTAACTATCCGCTCTGCAACACCTCTTATTTGCGCCTCAAATAAAACAATATGCGAATGTGCTAATGTGGTATCATCGGGGTACCGGATCACCAAATCATCGATTTCACTTGTTGCTCCAATTAGTTCCCCAAAAATTTCGCCATCTACAAGATCAAATCCAACTCTTTGAATGATTTCAATTGCACCATCGTACGGTGACAAGTTACCGGACAATATCTGTCGTGCAAAAAACTGCGCGGCGGTAAAGCGAGCCTCCGCTACTGTCGGAATGGAAAGTCCATGATCTGAGATCCAGGTTTCAAAGAACGATCCTACTTCTGACATTGTTGGCTTATTCTCCGCGGCTAGTCTACATAGTGCTGGGGTTACGTCATCAGAACTAAGGCGCTGGACAGCAATGTTAACCAGATCGCTAGAAGTAAAATAATTAAGTCGATAGAATGCCGCCAATGTAGCAATATCCGCATTATATTCAAGCTTCGCTACCAACTGATCCCCCGGATGCTAATCAATATCACTCCGAATCTCTTTAGCTACTTGTAGGTTTCAGCATTCTGAGTAAACTTGAAGTCCGTCATGGCACCATTGGTCGGATTGCGAACATAGTGTACTGTCGACCGTGCCCCATTCTTTGATAACTCGGTATACTGCCATTTTTCCATTCCTAAATAGCGAGGATCCCCAAGCTTGATTGGAAGTTTTTTGCCTGCTCCTGCTTTAGCTGCATCAAGTACCATCTGGTCCATTAATCCTAACGGTACCGCTTTTGACCCGGAACACAACGAAAACCCCATCTCCCTCGCCAACTGCAAAGCCCGCAACCATCCAGTCAATCCAGCCGCAACATAATCTACCGGATCAGTTCCCAACGTCGGCGGCTCCAATCCACCCTCGCTGAAAGACGCCTCTGTGGAGACGTTCTCCATCACGCTCCCTTCAGTCAAATTCGCTGGCGGCGGGCTGCCTGGATTACTGATCCAATCGCCAGGTAACAGTCCGTTTAGATCCATCAAATTGATCGGGTCCCCCACCACATACCCATACAAATTAGTATCCCCTCCCGCGAATCCGATTGGGTCTTTGGTGATCCAGCGGCCGATCTGGGGGTCGTATTCGCGGGCGCCGAATTGGGTTAGTTTGGTGTCGGGGTCGTAGATGCCGCCGGCGAAGCCGAAGGGTTGGAAGCCGGGATTGGTATCAAGAATTATATTGCCAAAAGCATCGTAGTCTAACCGCTGCGTAATTGCGCCGTTGGTTGTGTTAACTACGAGTCTTGTGCTGCCTAGATGATCGGCTACGATCTTGTAGGTTATGCCGCCCTTAATCATGTAGTCCGGCACATTGGGGCGTGAGCCGTAAACAAATCTCGATTTTACTGCACCGGCGGCGTCTAGCTCAGCGATCGGATCAAGCTCGTTTTGATATAGAAAACCCTGCTGCAGAACGCCGTTAACCTTCCTGCCGATCCTGCGGCCGGTGGGATCTAGAATGTAGCTGACCGAAACATTTGGTGTGGTGGCTGCGATCAATGCACCGAAATCGTCATAGCTGTACGAAGTTACACCAGCAGGACCGGTACGGGTTGAGATCTCTCCATTTTGCGTATAAGCAAAGTTTTCGTCGCCGTAGTTTAGTAATTGATCTTGGTCATCATAGGTTGCAGTAACGCCGCCGCTAGCAACACGGTTACTGTTTTCGTCGTAGCTGTAGTTTGTAACCGCCCCATCTATCTGAGATTCGATTAAGCGCCCTGCTGGATCGTAGCTATAGTTATACTGATGCGGTATGCCACCGATAAGTTCGTTCTTGGCGGTGATTCGGCCTAGTTTATCGCGGGTGTATCCAAACTCTAGCAGTGACGCTCCGTTGCGCGCGGCGGCATAGGTCGCAACCTCACCAAAATTGGAGTAGCCGAAATTTTCTGTTATCTGATTTGCGCCAGCAAGGATACTTGTTGCGGTTAGAAAGCCGGTCTGTGGATGGCGAGTCAGCGTGGTGCCGCCAGCCGATGTCATCAAGCCATCGTTGTCATAGCCGTAGCTTATAGGATTGATGCCATTGACGGTGAGGAGTGTTACACGGAAGAAGTTATCAAAGACACGCTGCACACCACCAAGATTAACCCCTGTCGTCAAACTCCAGACGGTGGAGGTTACTAACTGTCCGGCGTAGCTATAGAAGATCTTGTTTGCCCCGTCATCACCATGACTCAGCAGTGAGACCCGTCCGGCACTGTCATAGAAGTAGTTAATACTATCCGTAGCGCCATCTACGCTCGTTAAACGACCCTTTATCAGGTCGTAATTAAAATTGATTACAGATTGGTCGGGACGTTGAATCTGCGATAGGTCGTGGTCAGCATTGAAGGTGAAGGTTGTTGCATCGCCGCTACCACTAACGGCTGGGGGTTCGTACACAATCGGCTGATTAAGGGACGAGTACTGAAACAGATGATACGGTTGTCCAGGCGGGCCGATGGCGCTTAGATTTCCAGACGGGTCATAATTGAAAAGTATCTGGCGGCCATCAGGAAGGGTCTGAGCAGTGATGCGTCCGACGGAATCGCGTTCATAGTTTATTGTCTGATCTAGCGCATTGGTTGCGCTGCTTAGATATCCGGCTGCGCCGTAGCTAAAGTTTAAAATTCGCGCATCAGCATTAACGCCACGCATTGCCGAAACAAGGCGCCCCTGCGGATCATAACTAAAGAACGAATCAGAGATGGTTGGTACCGAAACCTGTGTAGTGCGCATCAGGGAATCAACGGTTCGCGAGGTAGTGCGACCACTTGGTGATGTTGCAGTAAATATTTTCGTTACTGCATTAAATACGGAGGTCCAGACCTTTCCATTAACCGTAATGACATCAGTTAAGCTAGTCAGCGTCATTGAGTCTTTGGGATCAGACTGCGTAACTGAACGCACCAGACCGGAATCAAATTGTGAAATGCCTGGAACTTTAATCTTTACACTTTTTGGCAGTGGCGACTGCATCTTGAAGCGTGGATCGGGTCCCTTGACTGCCGTCGTTACTGTACCGTCGGGTGCTGTTGTAGTTACTGTGCCGTTTTTCTGCTCAACGGACTGCGTTGAATTACCATCGGCACCGATCAACGTACGAACCTGATCGCCGATCGGTAGCTTTGCCACCAGGTGTTCAATTTTGCGATTTAGGGGCGACTTTAGAACTACTTTGAATCCGTTTTCGATCGTTTGACGACTTAGAGTTTGTGCATTGCCTAGCGCATCGCTGTCAGAAATTAGCCGTCCAACGATATTGTATTGAAAGTTAGAGGTATTTCCACGCGGATCGGTCATGCTCTGCATCAAGCCATCTTCAGAGTATGTGAAATAGTGCGCGTCGGAGGCAGGATCCGTGATCGATGCAAGGTAGCCGTTCGCATCGACCGTTAACTGCGTGACCTGACCAAATGGTGCAGTAATCGCTGTGGGCGCTCCGTTAGAGTCATAGCTAATAGTTGTGATGTTGCCGTTGCCGTCAATAATCTTGGTTAATCTGCCTGCAATAGCCTCGGCGTCTGCTGCGCCATACTCAAAGGTGTAGCGTGGGGTGTTGGTGTGGGTATCGATGGTTTGTTGGTGACGGCCGTCGGGGGCAAAGACGTAGAGTTCGGAGGCGTCTTCGGAGGCTACTAGGATCTGATCGGGGGAGAAGGAGGGATTGACGGTGCGAATGCGGCGGATTTTTGCCTGTGAATTATCTACAAATAGAATAGATTCATCCGGTAGAACGGATATCTTTTGTGGAATTGCAAGTTGGGCCGCTGCTGGAGGAACACCATCAATAAGTGAACCAGATGCTCCGTTACCAGCAAATGTTGAAATGATTCCATTAAGATCAATACGACGGATTTTATTATTAACGGTGATTAAAATATCCCCTACAGGTAATTTAGTGATTCCCCATAGGTCCTTAAACGTTGCTAAGGTAGCTAATCCCCCATCGCCACTACTCCCTTGTCCGCCTGTCCCAGCAAAAGCATTCACAATCCCGTCAGGCGTAATAATACGGAGGTTATTTGCAACGTTATCTGTCACATAAAGCTCGCCGTTAACCCCTACTTCAATTCCACCAATATAATTGAAAGCTGCAAGCTGGGCGGGGCCACCATTACCAGAGCTCTCAGCTAAACCGGTGCCTGCAATAGTCGTAATCATTCCCTCTGGGCCAATGCGTCTAAGGCGATGATTTAAAGAATCTCCTAAATAAAGTGCTCCATCTGGTCCTACTGCCATAGCCTGTAGTTTGTTGAATTGGGCATTGATGGCTGGTCCACCATCGCCAGCAAATCCAGTTACGCCAGTGCCAGCAATAGTTTGAACGAACCCATTCGTGTCAATGCGACGCACATTGTGTCCAATGTATGATGTAAAATACAGCGCTCCATTGTTGTCAATTTTTACTTCCCATACACCACATGCACCAGTAGATGTGGCTAGCACAGGTTCTACATTCACAGCACAGGTTCCATTACCTGCAATTGTAGTAATAATTCCCTGAGTATCAATCTTACGGATTCGAGAATTCCAATTATCTGCGAAATAGACTGTGCCATCTGGTGCGGCTGCAATTCCAATAGGTGCATGAATTTGAGCTTGTATCGCTGGACCTCCATCACCACTAAATCCTGGGATTCCATTCCCTGCTATGGTGTCAATAATCTGATTAGCACTACCACCTTTTCTTTCTGACCCGTCTCCTAAAAGGATTTTTCGTGCGTGCGAATCATAGACGTGATGCGGTGTTAGACTCCAACCACCAATACCAGCCTTAACAAAATCAATGCTTCCTAGTGAGATAGTTCGCTGCTGAGAAAGCGTTACCTCCTTTAGAGTTTCGTTTCCATCTATCGCAATCCCTGAAAATAGTGCAAACGCTGCGGCTCCATCGTATGAGCTACCTGGTTTGTAATAGAACCCCTTATATCTGTACCCAACATCAACCTGTGCATCGACTGTTCCAAGTACCGGTGTTCCATACGCATCCTTTCCGTCCCACTCAAAATCGACACTCTGATCGGCCATCGGCGTTATCTCTGTCTCGTGCACCTGACCAGCAACAATTATTTTAACGACCATCTTTGTAACACTTGTCGGAAAGCTGGCGCCTGAAACAGGAATTTTAATCTTTTTTGCGGCAGTTCGCCCCGGTACTCGCGCGCTAGAATAGCGTAGTGCCATTCCAGTTCCCGCAATCGAAATCTGCTCCCCCAATGCCTGATTCTCACACTCAATTATCGAACCACTGTACATACTGGCGCAATGAAGTAGGTCGTCCAGCTCAGGATCAGGTTGCAATGGTGGCTCAGCGTCAGGTGGGGGGCCGAAGGGCCAATTACAATCCCAAACGGTATAGTGCGCCAACTCTACCCGCCACACACTCTGCCCAGCTGAATAAAGAGTGTTGAGCTTTGCGCGCTCGGCGTCGGTAATATTCATCGCAGCAAGATCTTCCGCGCTAGACTCGCTCCCATTACCGGTTACATCAAGCACCGCAAGGTCGCCGCCACCACCACCACTGCCACCGTTCAGACTTAAAATTTTAATCACCCGGCCGTTTTGCGAGGCTTTCCAGTTTCCAGCTATTTTGTCGTAGTACCCTACCGGCACAGTCATGCCGATCGGAAAGTTTAGAAAATTTTCAACGTAGTACGGCAGCGGTGACGAGAACTCTACACTACTGGCCTGTTCCGCTATCGCCTCATCAACACTTAGCTCCGCAGCATAGGTGTAACCACTTGATGGCGGTAATGGCCCTGGCATCTGTTTCGGTCCGTTTTCGCCAACTGTGAACTCGGTAACCCTTAACGCTAAATTGCTGATCGGTTTGGAAGTGCCGTCAGCAAACTTCATTGTAGCGGTAACGCCAGGCTTAACTAAGATCGTTCCCTGGCGTGTCCCGGCACCATCACGAATCACTGAGCCGCGTGCTTCAACGATCTCGGTGATTTCTCCTAACGGTACCTCGGTTACGTTTGGATCGAGTGTAACCATCATTAGATCATCGATCGGGGTAAAATCGCGCACTGGGACCACGGCCTGGCGCTGACTTGGTAGATAGCCGTCCTTGCGGAAGTACAACATAATCGTCGTGCCACCATTTACCGCCAGGTCATACGAACCACCGGCGCGTGTTACAGTGTGGCCAAGTTCGGGATGATTTAGAACAGTAACGGTCACACCCGCTAACGGTAATGCGTCCGGCCCAAGTACCTTGCCGCGCATTATGGCGACACGCTCGGCCTTAATCGTCGATGGCGTTACACCGTGTTGGACAGCATTTGGACCTGTGTATATAAATTCAGTCGCCGCTGAGAACTCAGTTGGTGCGGTTAGATTCGGTGGCGGAACAACCATTTCATCAACGATGTTTGGCGTTGTTGTGGGGTATGGAGTGAGTGTACTTGTTGGAGTAATAGTGGGCGTTGATGTCGCGAGGGGCGTGCTGGTTGGTGCGATTGTTGGGACGACTCCACCAGTTCCGCCAGGATTAATTGTAGGAACCGGTTCACCCAGAAATTCAATTGCGCCAAGGTCGGGCGCATTGCCACTTACACCGTAGCCCAGAAAATCTAGTTTTCTATCAGCGGATAGAAATTCAGGTAGCGCTTGTCCAGCATTGATCGCACTCGAATCGGCAGCCAAAGCAAATAGCGTACTAGCGGCGTTTTGGCTTGCACTTAACGTTGTGGCGATAGCAATCTGATTTGGGATGCCAGCGTCAAGATCTTGAGAGAGGACATCACCATTGGTTAGCGCTGTGCTATCCTCTAGCGCGTTAATTCCGACTACGCCGGCACCAGAGCCGTTGCCCAAAATTGTATTATTAAAGATCAGTGCTGCACCGTCAGCCTGAATTCCTACGCCCTCGTTTGAAATAATAATATTGTGATGAATTGTCGCCGAATTCTCAGTCCCTGTTAGCTGGACCGAAATTCCATCACCCTTGCCACCTACGATCAGATTGCGTGCGATCTCAGTCGTTGAATTAGCGCGAATTCCGACAGTGTTGGTGGATCGCACAACATTGCCTTCAACCTTTGCATCGACTGCCTGCTGATCAACGATTACGCCAGCACCATCAGTAATTAAAACGCCTGAGACAATAGTACCGGCACCAGTTGTGATTAAAACCCCAGCACCAGCAGCGGTTTGATTACGAAGCTCAAAACCAGAGAGATGTGCATGACTAGCGCGCACCACGATGCCAAACTTCTGTTTTCCACCGCCATCAATCACAACGGACTCACCGAATTGCGGAAGGACTAATAATGGCGCACCAGGCGTGTAGGCACCCGTAATCTCAATTGGGCCGGAATATTTACCACCTCGAACCGATAACGTATCCCCAGGCCCTACGCGTTTCATCGCCGCTGCGGCTGTTCGGAATGCTTCTGCGCCCTTGCCGGTACAACTACGCTTAGTCACGTTGTAGGTTTTGCCCCTACAGGTAGTTTTAAGAGTTGGATCCAGATAGATCGTCTCGGCTGTAGAGAACTGCTTGCACTGCAGTTTGCCGTCCTTAACCGACTTCAATTGCTTGGTGGTAAGTGGCCCGCCTTGATTCTTGGTTTTGTAGAGTTTATTCAGGGCGATAAAACGCTCCGGCGCGCCTTTTACTTTGGATTTAACTATTTTCCCGGGAGTCTTGCCGTTACAGGCAAGATTTTTGCTTATCTGAACTGCGGTGATATCCTCCTGCGCGACTGCGCCTGGACGATCAAAGATTACGGTAGTTAATAGAAGAAATAATGCAGCTATGAATAACGTCAGCCCTAGCGCGGCCTTCGCGCTAACATTGCTAAGATTTTGTAGTCGCCATTCTATAGGCACTGGCGCTCCTGGTGCCTTGACGCCCTGAGGCTACCCCCTTCAAGGGGGCTAAATCAACCAACGCCTCCTCCAATTTTCGCTAATTGACCAACCCCCAAGCCCCGCCATAGCAAAGTCCCTGAGACAAAAAGGGGGGTCTCTGAGACAAAAAGGGGAGACAAAAAGGGGACAAAAAGGGGGGGCCCCGCCATAGCAAAGTCCCATAGCAAAGTCTCTGAGACAAAAAGGGGAGGCAAAGTCTCTGAGACAAAAAGGGGACAAAAAGGGGACAAAAAGGGGAAAAAAGGGGACAAAAAGGGGACAACATCTAGAAACAGAAATTAACCTAAGTGTTTATGACGAACTAGAAAAGCGGCGGGCTGAATTTCTTGCATGCTTTGACTATTTGACTACTAGTGCTTGATTCCACAGGGGAAGATCGACCATTGTTAACTAATACTTGACGAGCCCCTCTTCTTGAGCTGTCGTGAGCAAGAAAACTAGTATTTTCAGTAGAGTAAGATGGAAGCGTACCAAAGAGAATTTATCGAGTTTCTAATAAAAGCTGGCAGCCTGACCTTTGGTGACTTTACGACCAAGTCAGGGCGCAAGACGCCTTATTTTGTTAACACAGGGCGTTTTGATACCGGCGAGTTGATTGCGCAGCTTGGCGAGTTCTATGCCCAGGCGATGGTCGCCAATTCCCTAGACAGTTGTGATGTTGTTTTTGGTCCGGCTTACAAAGGGATTCCACTGGCGGTCAGTACGGCAACGGCTCTCTTTCGAACGCATCGTCGCTCGGTCGGAGTAGCATTCAATCGTAAAGAGGCCAAGGATCATGGTGATGGTGGAATGATCGTTGGCCATAAGATAGCTGACGGTCAGAAGATAGTTTTAGTTGAAGATGTAGTGACAGCGGGTACAACGCTAAACGAAGTTATCCCATGGCTGCGCCAATTGGCTAAAGTTGAGGTTGCGGGAGTTGTAATTTCGGTTGATCGTTGCGAGAGGGGTAGTGGAGCGCTCTCGGCTGTGGCAGAGGCCGAGCAGAAGTTAGGAATTAAGATCTTTCCAATTCTTACAATCAGGCAGATCGTGCAGTTTCTTGAAGAACGCAGCGTTGGACAGTTTGTGCAGATCGCTGCTGATGCACCAAAACAGATTCGCGCTTACCTGGAGCAGTATGGTGCGTAAAGGAACTTTACTACTTACTTTGACGTTTTATCTCTTCGCCACTTCGGCACTTGCCCAAAAGCTTACGCCTGAGCAGGAGGCACGAGTTCAACGAATCGACTCCCAGGTTTTTAGCCCATTCTGTCCCGGAAGATTATTAGAGGATTGCCCAAGCAGCCTTGCCAAGGACCTACGCGACAAAATTCGTGGGCAGGTTTTGGCTGGAGAGTCCGATGCCGAGATTATCGCATCGTTGACTGAGCGCTTTGGCGAAAACCTTCTTGCAGCACCGCGCGCGGAGGGGGCTGTTGGTTGGCTGGCATGGTTGGCGCCCGGTGGATTCTTATTGGTGGGGATTATTGCGTTGGTTAGCTGGGTACGGGCGAGCAGATCTAAGTTGGATGAGCCGGTGGCAAGCGGTAAAGCCGAGCAAGCGGACCCAGAGGTTGAGCGGACTATACGCGAGCAGATGCGCTAACTATTCAGCAATTACCACCTGAATATCCCGCGCCAACTCCTTCATGCTCTGATCTTCGTCGCCTGAGTAGAATCCGCGTACTGTTCCTGTTCTATCGATCAAGATTACTCGAGTACTGTGCATGTCGGCGTTGACCGCGGGATCAACTTTGAATCCATCGCGACGTAGCTCATTAATCTTTTCAATTGGGCCGGTTAAAAAATGCCACTTAGGAAGATTGGCTCCGAATCTTGCTGAGTATTCTCGAAGTTTAGCTGGGGTATCGGTTTCGGGATCAACAGTGATCGATACGATCTGAATCTCTGGATTATCGGAGTACATGCGATTGAGGGTCGCGATACGTCCATTCACCGCCGGACATATTGTAGGACAACTAGTGAAAAAGAAGCTCAGTAGTGTCGTCTTGTCCTTAAGCGATTTGCTATCAAATGGAGCCTCGTCCGCTGAATTGGTAAGTAGGAACTGTGGGGCTGATCCGTAGCGCGGAAGTTCAATCGGCGTGGTTGCAGAGATTCCAAACTGGTAGGCGATTGCAGCGAGTAAAATAGCAGTAAGCAATCCGACCTTGAGTTTAGATGACCTTCTCATGTGAGCCAGGCCTGTAATGACACATCTGCAATAATGAAAATAAAAAGTAGCGGTAGGTATATTATCGAGGCGCGTAACATCGTGCGTGCGGCATCAATTGTGCGGGTGTGGAACATCATTACGGCAACAGCTAAAAACCCAAGTCCTGCAAGGGCGGTAGTTACTAAGTATAGTGGCCCAGAGATTCCGATCCATGACGGAAGTAGTGAGATCGGAATAAGCGCAACACAGTAATAGATTGAATGACGAAAGGTGCGTACGCCTGAGGGCTCTACAACCGGTAACATCCTAAATCCGGCTTTGGCATACTGATCGCGATAGATCCAGGCGATAGCGTAGAAGTGTGGATGTTGCCAGATAAATAAGATCAGAAATAATACCCACGCTCCAGCATCTAGGTTGCCTGTGGCCGCGACCCAGCCCCCCATTGGTGGTAGCGCCCCCGGAATTGCGCCGATCGTTGTGTTTAGCCAGGTGATTTTTTTGAGTGGAGTGTAGACCAATGTGTATATAAAAGATGTCAGGAGCGCCAAAAACGCCGTAAGTAAATTCGTCTGCCAAACTAAAATGGCGGTTCCGCCCAGGACCGACAGAATCCCGAGCGCCAACGCCTGCGGAGGGGTGATAATTCCGGTAACTAGGGCACGCTCGTGGGTGCGGTCCATCAGCCCATCATCATCGCGCTCGATGTAGTGATTAAGAATCGCCGAGCCTGCACCGGTAAGGGTAGTGCCGAGCAGTAAGGCGATTAACAATCCAAACTGCCCCGCAAACGGCACCTCAATGTGGCGTAGTCCTAGATAGAAACCCAATGTGGTCATGACCAGCACCAATGAGAGGATGCGCGGCTTGGTCATCGAGAGGATGGCGTTGGTTAGGGGGGGCATGGGGTACTCTATAATCCTAAGTCAGGAGGCATCCTATTTTAAGGATAGGGTCTGAGTCTAGAGGGCCAAATATGGTAAGGTTATTTTCAATAGCCCTCCTGGTGACCAGTTACACAAGAAGTAAAGATAATTGTAACCGTTCACGGGGGTGTAAAAATCATCGCAAACTAATCAATTGGGTGCATTTTTATCCGCTGGAAGCGGCCCCCGGAGGGACAACAAGTAACCGTTCACAGAAAATGCCCCGTTTAGGGGCGACAAGAAAGGATAAAAAGGTCTTGAAATATTCAACAATGAAACATCTCACCAAAAGTGTATAAAATTACCCACCCCCCGTGAACGGTTAAAGATAATCTGGCGCTACGCCGACTGCCTGAACGTGGCCATAGCCTATAGCAGTTTCTGTATATCGAATAAAAAAACTGGAGATACATGACACCAGGATTTCTAATTACCACCATCGACCATGTGCCAGGTCACGAGATCGTTGAGCATTTCGGCCTAGTTGTTGGGAGCACCGTTCGCTCGAAGCATATCGGCCGGGACCTTATGGCAGGGCTAAAGAATATTGTTGGTGGTGAGCTGAAGGGCTACACGGAGCTACTAAACGAATCACGCCATGAGGCGATCAGTAGAATGTGGGAATCCGCGCAGAAGATGGGCGGTAACGCCGTAGTAAATGTGCGTTTAGCGACCTCTGCCGTTGCCGCGGGAGCCGCCGAGATCTACGTCTATGGGACTGCTGTCAGAGTGGCAAAGAAAAATGTTTGAGATCATTGTTGTAGTGGCGTTGATGGTCATCGGCTACATCTTTGGTAGTCACGCCGAGGCTACGCACTACCGATCGATTCTCAAGCGTGAGGGTGTGCTAGTTCATCTCCCAGCAATTCCCTTTTATCATCCAGATCCTTTACGCAGAGTGGAAACTTCGGCATTTGTAATCGGCTCCTGCGTCATATCGAACGATTATTTTAAGCGCATTCTAGCGATGTTTTACAGCTTTGTCGGCGCCAATGTCGTTTGTTACGAAAGTCTTATCGACCGCGCGCGCCGCGAGGCGGTTTTGCGCATGAAGGAGCGCGCGACTGCATTCGACGAGATCGTCAATGTTCGAATTGAAACTAGCTCAATAAATGGCCTAGAGGCCGGGGCTAGAGCTGCAACATCGATTGAAGTGATCGCCTACGGTACGGCGATGAAGTATGAGATGCCGAGAAGTTCAATCGAGGGCTCAAGGATATCATTATAGATTTTAGGAATTTTAGCCTCTCAATTGGCACCAATCTATAGACCACCGCCACTGAACGATCGAGACAACCCAAATGTCGGTCGTAGCCATCCACTTCGAGATCTGATTGTTCTGGCGCTTGGTACTGGAGGCGCGGTTGTCATTATTGCAATCATACTCGGCTGGACTATCAATCTTCTAGTTCCGCTCGTTCCGCAACGTTATGAAGCAAGGTTATTTGGCTGGATTACCGTTCCAAATGATGACGAGGTTTTTCCAGCGGAGACCGAGCGGTTGCACCGAATCTTTACTATGATGCAGCCGCATCTGCCACCTTCCGAGCTGACTGCCAAGATCTCGGTAGTTAACTCAGAGACGCCTAATGCGATGACCCTTCCGGGTGGTCAGATAGTTTTTACTAGTGGCTTAACCACACAAGCCAGCAGCGATAATGAGCTAGCGATGATCCTGGGGCATGAATTGGGTCATCTATACAATCGGGATCATCTACGTGGAATTGGAATGGGCCTCTCGACGACCTTGCTGACCAGTGCCCTATCTTTCGATGAGGCTGGGGGATTCATCACAAATCTGCTTGGACTAACTTCGATGTCGTTCTCTAGAGATCAGGAGCAGGCAGCCGATCGTTTTGGCCTGGACATGCTATACGCCACGTACAATTCAGCTCACGGCGCGACAGAGTTCTTTGACCGTATGGCAGCACAGAACGACGAGGGCGGAGGTCTTGGTGAACTCTTTGCGACCCATCCGCTTTCAGAGGGGCGAGCTCGTAACTTGAGAGAGTTGATTGGTGCGCGAAACGGGCAGTAATCACCATCGGCCAGCCGCTACAGCTTAAACCTTTCCAACCCCCCAAACAGCTCCATATTCGTAATTATCCTCGGCACCTTATTCTGTCCCCCAAGTTTTCCGCGACTCTTCATCCAGGCGGCGAAGAATCCAGGAAGGACGGCTTTAATACTTGGCGGTTTTAGTCCGAAGCCAGCGGCGCGGTGCGCTTCGTAGTCCTCATTGCGTTTGCAAAGATTTGCATCAATCTTTAACGCTAATTCCGCGAGCTGATCAGCGCTCGGCATCTGGGCCCCAAACTCCATAACATAGAGATGACCACCCAGCTCGCCAGCAGCCTTGGGAAACACAGGTCCGACGGAATAGTCGGTCACCGTAAGGTTTAGCGCTATCGCTGCTTGCGAGACTGCGTCCTCAATCTCTTCGGCGATCAGGTGCTCGCCGAATGCTGATAGATAATATGAAGTGCGCCCAGTCACGAGCACGCGAGCCGGTTCCGTCGTTGTAAAACGCACTGTATCCCCGATGACATATGACCAGAGTCCAGCACATGTAGTTAACACCACGGCGTAGTTAACGCCGGTCTGGACCGTGTCGATCCAGTGGCGTGTAGGGTTAGCACCGTTTAGTTCCTCTAGCGGAACAAACTCAAAGAATATTCCATGGTCTAGCACCAGCCGCATACCCTCACCAAACTCACGATCGGCGACAGCAATGAAACCCTCGCTAGCGGGATATACCTCGCGTAGCTCTGCTCGTGAGCCGTCGAGGATCTTCTGAAACTGTGTACGGTACGGGGCAAAGTTCACTCCGCCGTGAGTAATCATCTCCAGGTCAGGGTAGCTCTCGGCGATCGATCGTCCAGTTAGCTCCTGAACCTTGCCGAAAAAGATCAACATCCAGCTCGGTACGCCGCTAATCATGCGGATATTCGCCTTTAGTGAGCCGCGTGCTAGGAGATCAATCTTTTGCTCCCAGTCCTTAAGTAGCGCCAATTCTGCTGGTGGATAGTATCGCGCCTTCGCCCACCACGGCAGCTCCTTCACGGCAATTCCGCTTAGGTCGCCACTCGCAACTCCAGGAGCTTGTTGAACCAACTCAGTGCTGCCCCCTAACATAAAGCTGCGTCCTGCAAAGATCCGCGAGTTGGGACGATTAATTAGGTGATGCGAAAGCATGTCGAGCCCAGCTTTGGTATTGGACTGCAACATCTCGCGGGTCAAAGGAATGAATTTTGTAGTTCCAGAGCTTGTGCCCGAGCTAACGCAGAGATAGTTCACTAATCCGGGCCAAGTGACATTCTCAAGGTGAGGGAAGGAGGGCTGCCAGTATTGGCTCCAGAAATCCTCGTAGAATCGCAGCGGAACTCGTTGCTGATACTCGGCAACGGTATTTATAGCAGCAAAATTGTGATCCCTCCCAAATCGCGTCTGACTGGCGTGTTTTAGTAGTGACTTTAGTTGGGTTTCTTGAGTCAGCGCCGCGCAGCTACGCTGAGTCTGGTATTGCAGGATACGGTTACGGCGTTGAGCATAGAGGCGCAGTAGGGGGGTGAGGTTGATCATGGTGCGGGAGAGCGTAGCGAAATGGCGTGAGGAACTAAATAGGCCGAATAGCTTCCTCCGGGTGGTCTTTTCCCTAGCTAATAGTATAGTCCCAGCATGGCAAAGCTCTCCAATATCTCAGGTTTTCCCGAATGGCTACCAGACCAGAAGCTGGTTGAGAACCGCATCATTGAACAGGTTAGCCGGATATATTCGAGCTTCGGATACACACCAATTGAAACACCGGCAGTGGAGCTTCTGAGTACGCTCTCTTCCAAAGGTGTTGTTAGCAAAGAGATCTTTGCTCTGCACAGGGCGCTTGAGGATAAAGCGCTTGAGGATAAAGCGCTTGAGGATCCGTCCGACAAGGCTAGCACCAAGGAGGCCCAACTTGCCCTGCACTTTGATCTAACCGTGCCGTTCGCGCGTTACATTGCGCAACATAATGGTGAGTTAACATTTCCATTTCGGCGCTATCAGGTACAGAAGGTCTGGCGCGGTGATCGCCCACAGCGCGGACGCTTCCGCGAATTTTATCAGTTTGATCTAGATGTTGTCGGGCGTGATACGCTGCCGATCTGTTTAGAGGCTGAAATCTTATCAGCATTCGATCGCGCATGGTGCGCAATCGGAGTTCCTGGACACCGCATTCGGGTAAATAATCGAAAGGTTCTGCTTGGTTTTTATTCAAGCTTAGGGCTTGCTGAGGAGCAACGTCGGGCCGCGATTACAGTAGTCGATAAGCTCGATAAGATCGGCGTGGAAGGAGTGCGAAATGAATTACTAAAGAGCGTTCAGGTCGATGTCGCCGTTGCTGAGAAGATAGTCGGATTATGTTCGCTCAAAATTCCAGCGGCAGAGGCCAAATCGATGTTTGATGGACTTGCGATCTCTGACCCTCTTTTTATCACTGGTCGCGAGGAGTTGTTGGGACTGTTCTCGCTGATCCCAACTGAAGAACTAGCCCGAATGGAACTAGATCTAAGCTTGGCGCGTGGTCTTGATTATTATACCGGCGTGATCTTTGAGACCTATTTTCCTCAATACCCAGAGTTCGGCACGGTTGGGGCTGGTGGTCGTTACGACGATCTTGCTTCACAGTTCTGTAACCAGAAGTTCCCGGGCGTTGGGGCTTCGATCGGACTGACAAGACTCTTGGATCTGATCTTCACTAACAAATTGCTTCCAATTGAACACAAAACCGTCAGCCAGGTCTTAGTAGCTGTTTACGATGAGAATCAACGTCCGGCATGCATCGCCGCCGCCAATTCACTGCGTGCTGTCGGAGCTAACGTCGAGGTATTCACAGCCACTCCAAAACTCGGCAAGCAGATCGAGTACGCCGAGCGTAAGGGGATTCGATATGTAGTTTTTGTTAATCCTGAGGATTCTACCGTTGAAGTTAAAGATCTCGTTCAGCGCCAGCAGGCTGGTGTGGCGGATCTTGCGGAGTGGTGGAGAGGGGTTGCGGGGGATTGTGGGAGCCAATAGGAGGTGATGAGGAGCCACATCAGGGGAAACCCCTGCCCCAGAAGAGGCTTGGTCGTTACCGTACAGTACTAACGAGATTGCGCACGGACGCGTAGAGACTCGAACCATACAGATAGCTCAATTAGCACCAAACGAACTCGACTTTCCAGGCGCTCGCACTAT
>Ga0163148_10003338_pt1 | contig 17834 bp, 16 predicted proteins | sample OliLakLV19MP7P2_FD_148606 | JGI IMG/M metagenome (GOLD analysis project Ga0163148, IMG submission 148606) | Freshwater microbial mat bacterial communities from Lake Vanda, McMurdo Dry Valleys, Antarctica- Oligotrophic Lake LV.19.MP7.P2 | ecosystem: Environmental > Aquatic > Freshwater > Lake >...
CCCTTGCTCTATCTGCTCAAACAGCCCCATTGTGACCTGATTGCTTTGCTGTACGGTCTTATTCTTGGCTAAGCCAGCCAGTAGGAACTTAGAGGCTTTGTCTACATGGGTCACAATCAGGCCCGTGTGATTCACCCCAATGACGGTATCGCTCTCCCAATGACCAATCTCGGTTTTCTCGTCTGCAATGGCTGGACGATGCTCAATCCCAATGCGTCCTGGAATCGGGCCTCGCTTCTGATAGAGACTTTGTCGGCGGCGACGCTTCTTTTGTCCTTGCCTGAGGCAGCGCTGATACTCGCCTAACCCTTGATGATTGGCATAGACCATTTGATAAATCGTTTCATGGCTGAGGCTTTCAAGTCCCTCGTAGACCAGTCGTCCAGAGATTTGTTCTGGGCTGTGATATCGCTCTAGTGGACTGTCAAGCTTAAAATTGTGTGTAGTCAAATTTTGTAAGCGTTTGCTAGAGATGCTTTCAAAGGCAGTCTACGCACAAAATCAAAACTGACAAACCACTAGTCTTTGTTTGACCTCATTGACCGTGGATTCGCTGATGCTCATAAATTGCTGCTTAGACTGCTGTCGCCGAGTCTCCATTTTGGCCTGAGCAGTGTCTGGCAAATAGAGGGCTTCGTCGCTACGATTGCATCTCAGTTCTCTTGAAATACTGCTCTTGGAGCGATTCATCTGGATGGCAATCATACTCATCGATAATTTCTCAGTGTTACGCAGTTGATACAGCGTCAAGCGCTCTGAAGAACTAAAATGGCTGTAACTCATAGGGTTGTCTTTTTGTTGTGGTAAACATCAGACTACCTCTATGAGTCCCTCAGGAAAAGACTTCTAGGTGTTGCACTTCAAATTTGAATCGGCGGGGCTTAGTGTTTAGGGATCAGTCTGCAACACTTGAGGCTGAAGAAGCGTCACCATTTGCTGAATACCACGATGAATGCGACGAGTAACAGTCATGGGGCTGACACCAATCTGCTCAGCGACTTCTTTGCGGGAGAGATCTTGGATGAATACGAACTCGATCGCCTGCCGCGTTTTATCTTCCAACTGGTTGAGCGCCCGCTGAAGTTGCTGCCGATCTTCTTCCAGATTTTGCAAGGTTTGATAGTGGGCATCGGGCAAAGTATCGCCGAGTGTCATGGGCGAATCAATTTGCTGGCAGATGGTGGCATCCAGGCTGAGCGGCAAACGGTTTTTGGTGGCTAGCTTGCTTTCACGCCATTCGTTTACCGTTACGCCCAGTGCCTCAGCAATTTCGTTATCGTTGGGCTGATGACCTGTGGCTTCCATGAGCGCTTCGCGAACCCGCTGCCCTTCTTTGTTGAGTTGCTGCCAGCGACGGGGAATCTTAACGGTACCGCTGCGATCGCGCAGAAAATGCAGCATCTCACCGCGAATATAAGGCACCGCAAAGGAACTGAACGCACAACCTTGATGAGGATCAAAGCGCTCGATCGCCCGAATCAAGCCCAGGTAACCAATTTGTTCTAGATCTTCATATGGCTCAGCGCATTGGTGGCTAACACGATGAGCAATCTTTCTCACCAAGCCTGCGTTTAACTGCACCAGTTGGTTGCGAATCTTGACCGAGGGCTGCTGATGGTAGGACATCAGCAATTCCATACCGCGAGAACGAATCGAGGGTTGAGTAGCCATCATCTGCAGGTCACCTTCACTTCAGTGTTGAGCTTATTGTTCTGCACAGGTAGGGGGGACAACCATCGTCAATTCACGGTACTGAGGAAGAAGGTCTGTTTAACGGATCGGCATAAACACGCAAACTCTATCGCAAGGTAGATGAATGCAGCTCCATCGTCAAGCGGCTACCAACGGGCAAATTGTCAGGCTTTACTGGAGCGGTTTCCCAAAAATTAGGCGAACATAGAGAGTATGACGATCCATTACTGTTTCTTAAACGAGAGCGTCCTGTGAGCAATACCAGCAACTTCCGGCAAGCCATGCGTGAGGCTAAGGGTCACGCACTCGTTGGTCCCAACGTGATTGCCAACGCGCTGCCCTGGCTGGGTGGTGGACTCGTACTAACGGCAGCAGGTACGTTTGGCGGTCTCAAAGTTTTACAAAACAATCCAGAGATCTTTTTCCCCACTGTGATTGGTGCAGTGGTTCTAGAACTCATTCTCTTCTTTGTGGCTTCTAGCGTTGCTGCAAAAGGTAACAACGCGGTGGCGCTGCCACTGTTAGCGACCTACAGCCTGCTATCGGGCTATACGCTCAGCGGTCTGGTGTCGATCGCCCTGCGAACTCAGGGTGTGGGTATGAATGGGGTCGGCATTGCGGCTCTGGGCTGCGGGATCGCGTTCATTGCAGGACGGCAGATTGGCTCCAACTTAAGTGATGCTGACGGTACAGCACTCGCCAAAACGGTGCGTCTCGGTATCATTGCCCTGTTTGTGGTGGTCTTGCTGCAATTTGGGCTGAGTCTCTTTGGTATCTATACGCCCACGTTTTTAGAGATTGCCATCTCAGGTATCGGTGTCCTGCTGTTTGCTGGCGCTGCTGTCGTTGATTTTTACATCCTGCCCCGTACCTACCGGGACGATCAGTATCTACCGGCTGCATTGTCAATGTATTTGACCTACATTAACCTGTTCGTCTTTATTTTGCGGCTGCTGATCGCCTTGAATGGACGACGCTAGAGAGGTAACTCTGAGGCTGCTTGCATCTTTACACTTTGTTACAAAGACGCGATCAAACTTTTAAAAGACTGAATGATTGCGTCTTTGTGTTGGTCAATACCCTAAGCTAAGGGTCTAACTGTTTATCGTGTGCGATCGTGATCGAAACCCTCGGCATTAAACGGGACGTTGAATTGTTATCTGAGCGCCTGGGTAAAACTCAGGACTATCTTTGACGTACCCGCACTCACAGCTAAAATTCAAGATTTAGAACAAGTTGCTGCTCAGCCAGCGTTCTGGGACAATCAGGATAGTGCCCAGTGTACTCTGCAAGAGCTTAACGACCTTAAAGCGCATCTCCAGCAGCTAGACCAATGGCAAGCAAATCTGGACGATGCCAGAGCGGTGCTAGAACTGTTGGAGCTAGAAGACGATGCCTCACTGCTCCAGGAAGCACACTCAAATGTGACGCAGCTCAGCCACGAACTCGACCAATGGGAGCTTCAGCAACTGCTCTCCGGCACGTATGACCAGAAAGGGGCAGTTTTAACCATCAATGCAGGCGCAGGCGGCACCGATGCCCAAGATTGGGCTGAGATGCTGCTGCGCATGTATTTTCGCTGGGCAGAAGACCATCGCTATAAGGTGCATGAGGTCGAGCGATCGGATGGTGACGAAGCCGGAGTCAAATCTGTCACGCTCGAAATTGATGGCCGCTACGCCTACGGCTATCTGAGATCCGAAAAAGGCACTCATCGCCTTGTGCGAATCTCGCCGTTTAACGCGAATGACAAGCGCCAGACGAGCTTTGCTGGAGTCGAAATCATGCCCCTCATTGACAACTCCGTGCAGCTTGACATTCCTGCCAAGGATCTGGAGATCACCACCACCCGTGCAGGCGGCAAAGGTGGGCAGAATGTGAACAAGGTCGAAACAGCCGTCCGGATTCTGCATATTCCTACAGGGATTGCGGTGCGGTGTACTCAGGAGCGATCGCAGCTCCAAAACAAAGAGAAAGCCCTGGTCATTCTTAAAGCCAAGCTGCTGATCATTGCTCAGGAGCAAAAGGCAAAGGAAATTGCCGATATTCGCGGCGATATGGTCGAAGCAGCGTGGGGCAACCAAATCCGCAACTATGTGTTTCACCCGTATCAGATGGTGAAAGATCTCCGCACTGGCGTTGAAACGACGGCGATTACAGACGTGATGAATGGTGACCTTGACCCTTTTATTCAGGCATATCTACGCCAAGAATCCCAATTGGTTGACAGCTAAACGGCTATACGGTTCATCTCTAAAGCTTGTTTAATAGCTACTGGCAACTTTTTTAGAACCCACGTCTTCTAAAGCCCGCGCCAAGAACACTCGTCTCCTCAAACTGATGAAGGTTTGCGAAGACTAGCTGTAGAGTCTATAAAATGTACATGCACACGCTTACGTGCCTCTGACAAGTTTGATAGCTTATACACAGGAAGGTTTTGCAATCTACTCTTTCCTTTGCTTAAGTTTTTGAGGCTGGCGCGTTATGGCTAATCTTGCTAAACATCAGTTCGATGAACCTATGCGCTCAACTACCTCAACTCAAGTATCGCGAAAAGGGATGTTACTGGTGCTGCCAGTGCCATTTCGCTCGGTAGACGGTCGCCTACTGTTTGAGGCACAGGCGTGCAATGGGTTAGAGCAGTGGGCAGACAATTTTGGCTTCGTCACGGTCGCAGGGTTGCTGCTGCCAGAGTCTTTAGCTGCACAGCAAACAACAATGGTCTGGCGCGACACCGCAACGCTTGCAGATCCTCAGCGGTTTGAATTTGTGCCCTTACCCTGGGCGTATTCGATCGCACTCTCTCTAACTCATTACCGCTCGACTCAGGTATTGTTAAGCCAGTTGATTGAACGCAGCCGCTACTTGCAGTTTTGCATCGGTGGCTTAGTTGGCGATTGGGCAGCGGTAGCGGCGATCGCCGCTCATCAGCAAAACCGACCCTACGCCGTTCACACCGATTGGGTAGAACACAAGCATGTTCTGCAAGTGGCAAAAGATGCCGGATTGCCGAAGCGGTTGAAAGCGACAGTATTTTCCTTCTTAATCGAAAAGTACAACGCCTGGATCATTCGACGAGCAGCACTGGGCTTGTGGCACGGAGCAGACTGCTACTCAGCCTACAGTCCGCTTTGCAAAAAGAGCTTTTTGATTCACGATGTCCATACAAAAGCGCTAGATGCCATTGCTCCGGCAGCACTCAGCGAAAAAGTGAGCGCTGTCGTTAGCAAGCAACCGATCCGCATTTGCTACGCCGGTCGGATGGAACCCATGAAAGCGCCCCTAGATTGGATTAAAGCCGTCGAAAAAGCCCATCGCTTAGGCGTTAACCTGAAGGCAACGTGGCTAGGCGCTGGCAGCCTGTTGGATGAAATGCACCGCATGATTGCCGAACACGATTTGGGATCAGTCATCGAATTAGTTGGGTTTGAGAGCGATCGCGATCGCCTTTTAGAAAGAATTCGCGACTCCCATTTGATGCTCTTTACGCACATCACATCGGAGTCGCCGCGCTGCTTGATTGAGGCACTCATTAGCGGCACCCCGATCGTGGGCTACCAGAGTGATTATGCCGAAGACCTCGTTCACGATCGAGGCGGCGGTGAGTTTGTACCCGTTGGTCAATGGGAACGTTTGGGCGCTTTGCTTGCCACGTTGTCGCACGATCGTCCCCACCTGGCGCGGCTCATTCAGCAAGCAGGCGAGAACGGGAAGCGATTCAATTCTGAGGTTGTTTTCCGTGAGCGCAGTGATTTGTTAAAAGCACATTTAGTCTGATGCCTAGAGACCCGATGGCTTTGGGCAGGTCTCCGTCAAGAAAGGATTGTTACTATTGGTGGGTAACGTCATCATCAACGTAACTTTTTATGGAAGCCCAGAGTGCCAGTTCTGAAGCCAATCAATTGGAGCCAGCAGAAGCTGTGCTGGAGCCTAGCACTCCACAGATAGAAGTCGCTGCTGGAGACGCTGCTGGAGACGCTGCCCCGACACCAACGGCTACAGAGCCGAAACCGAGCTATGTTAAGCTCGCGATGCGCAACATGGTTCGTAAGCGGGGTCTTTCCCTCCAACACTTCACCCTAACAACGCTTGGGCTGGTGACGTTCTTTGTTGGGTTGGCGTATCTGACCCGCTGAGATTCTACAGGGCATTTGTCAAGAGGGTGTATGAACCGTGGACGTTGAACTTTGCGTGCAGGACTGTAGCAATGTGTTGGGTGATAGCGATGGCGGCGATCGGTCAGATGATCCAACAGCGCTACCCTGCCCAATCGCAATTGAAACTTGGGAACATTGGTTTCAAGCTTGGTTAGACGCGTTGCAACCAGACCAATCGCCCATTGAGGCCTACGAGCTGAGTTTACGCTTGACGGGCGATCGTGAGCTACAGCAGCTCAATCATCAATATCGCCAGCAAGACCAGCCAACCGATGTGCTTGCCTTCGCCGCTCTGGAATCTGCTTATGTGCAGCCACAAGAGCTACAGTCTACGCTGCCCGTGTATTTGGGAGACATTGTGATTTCGGTCGGCACCGCAAACCGTCAGGCAGAGACACAGCAGCATTCCTTAAGTATTGAGCTGGCATGGCTAGCCGCGCATGGCTTGCTTCATCTACTAGGCTGGGATCACCCGGACGAAGACAGCCTGAACCGAATGTTAAAACAACAGCAAGTTCTGCTTGAGATCATTGGTCTTAGCGGCAAGACGGGATAAAATGCTTTGTAGTTTGTAGCTCAGGCTATGATCTGCACGAAACAAATGACTACATAATCAATCACCGCATCATCATGCCTTTCTAAAACGCAGCTTTCTCCGGTGAAGCCATCCCTCATCGACAGCAGCGTACCAGTCTCCTTTAGTCGCTTCACGGTTCTCCTTACCTGTGGTGTATGCCTCCTGATCAAGCCCAATCCCCCGATCTTACGAATGGCAAAACTGTGCCGATCGCAACGCTGAATCGAGACCTTTCGTGGCAGGTTGCGCCGAGCTTACTGGTGAGCTTTAAGTACGCGTGGGCTGGTGTGAGCTACGCGTTTCAAACGCAACGCAATTTTCGCGTTCATGTTTTTGTCGGTACGTTTGCAATCGCGTTGGGTCTTTTTCTCCAGCTTAGTGCAGTGGAGATGGCGATCGTTGGGCTGACGATCGGCGCTGTCTTGGCGATGGAACTACTAAATACCGCGCTAGAGTCCGTTGTTGACCTGACCGTGAAGCAGTCTTATCACGAGCTTGCTAAGATTGCTAAAGACTGTGCAGCGGCAGCAGTCCTGGTTTCGTCCTTGGCTGCTGTATGTGTTGCCGGTTCGCTTCTATTACCAAAACTGTGGGTGCTGGTTGTAGCGAACTTGCCATAGGAACAAGAATTTAATCACCTCGGCGTTTTCCGTAGGGGCGCACGGCTGTGCGCCCCTACCTACGAACAATTTGTCGGTTTTATTGAATCCACGCTCCTTAGAGTCTACTTGAAAAGCATCTGGCGGTTAAAACCGCGACTACCTGAACGAAGTCCGCCTGCGTGGACTATCCAAAGGGTAGAATTTAGTGACTTTCGCACTCGCTTCGCGTTTCTTGTCTGCCGAAGGCTGTACGCTAGTGTTCGTCTAGCCGCAACTTTAGTTGCTAGTATTCTCTGGCTCAGAACCTGAGTGGTTTCCAAATGATTCTTGTTATTGACAACTACGACAGCTTTACCTACAACTTGGTGCAGTATTTGGGAGAGCTAGGGTCTGAGTTTCCAGTGGCAGCGGACATTCAGGTTTACCGCAATGACCAGATCTCGGTAGCGCAGATTCGTCAGCTTCAACCGGATGCGATCGTGATTTCACCCGGTCCCGGTCGTCCAGAGGATGCGGGCGTTTCACAAACGATTATTGAAACATTCAGTGCAGCGTTGCCAATTTTAGGCGTTTGCCTGGGGCATCAGAGTATTGGGCAGGTGTTTGGCGGCAAGATTGTGTCTGCACCTGTGCTGATGCATGGCAAAACGTCTCCGGTTCATCACACAGGAGTGGGCATTTTTCAAGGATTAGAAAATCCGCTGACCGCAACCCGGTATCATAGTCTGGTGATTGATCGGCAGGCTTGCCCAGACGTGCTAGAAATTACTGCCTGGGTGGACGACGGTACGATTATGGGTGTGCGCCATCGGCAGTATCCCCATGTCCAAGGCGTACAGTTTCATCCGGAGAGTGTTCTCACCGAATCAGGCAAGCAGCTATTAAGGAACTTTTTAGCGTCGATCGCCAGTCAGCGGTGAATACAGTTAAGAGTTAAAATTTTTGAATTTTGAATTAATTCACGATTGTTGGCGTTCAGCAAGCAAACGCTAGCTGATAGTTAATTCAAAACTCGAAACTCGAAACTCTTTTGTCTTGGTTTTGGTGAGGGGAGCTTATGAGACGGCGGCGATTGATACGCTACGCAGGGGCGGGCTTACTGTCTACATTAGGGCTGGGAGTGGCTTCCAGTTGGCAGGGCTATAGCGCTCAGACAGCGGGCGGACTGGGAGTGCAATGGTTAGGACATTCTTGCTTTTTGTTCACAGGTGACGGGCGGCGGATTCTGGTGAACCCGTTTCGATCGCTGGGTTGTACGGCTGGTTATCGTGCGCCAAGGGTGGCGGCTGAGCTGGTTTTGATTAGCAGTCAGTTGCTGGATGAAGGGGCAGTGGAACTCGTTCCTGGCAACCCGCGTTTACTGTATGAATCGGGTGTGTATCAGTTCAACAAAAAGCGGATTCAGGGCATTCGGACGGATCACGATCGACTCGGCGGCAAGCGCTTTGGGACAAACGTGGCGTGGCAGTGGCGGCAGGGCGGGCTGAACATCCTGCATCTGGGCGGTACTGCGTCTCCGATTTCACTGGAGCAAAAGATTCTGATGGGTCGCCCAGATGTGCTGTTTGTGCCGATCGGCGGTGGAGCGAATGTGTACGCGCCAGACGAAGCAAAGCAAGCCATCCAGGTCTTGAATCCCAAGCTGATTATTCCAACACACTACCGCACCAAGGCAGCCGCTAAAGAGTGTGAGAGTGTCGGCGTAGAACAGTTCCTCTCGCTGATGAGCGGCACCCCGGTTCGTCGTAGCGGAAATACGCTTAGCTTGCGATCGGCAAATCTGCCCAAAGAAGGAATGGCAATTCAGGTGATGAGCTATTCCTAGCGAAAGCAACTCAGCCGACCCACATGAGTCCATTGGCGCTGCTCAATCTGGGGATGAATCGAACAGTCTAGCCCTTTCCCAAAAGGAGAAGGAACATGACTTCTAGCGACCGTCTCCCGAAGGCGAAGGATTGGGGCTAAGGGCAAATCATACTTTCATTCAACAACGCCAGTGACCCGATTCGGCAGTATTCTTGCGTAGAGTAAGCTGATCTTTTCTTTGGCTCGTTTAAGATCACTGTAACGAGGACGACCGGACGTGCGGTAGGCAGGTGGCAATGCAAACGAAGACTCTTTCTGCCTCTGAGACAGCGGCTCGGTTTCATACACTCCAGATGCAGTTGCGCGATCGCTGGCATACAGTCGAACGGTTTGATAGCAGCGATGCGGATATTGTCGTAGTGCCGTCGCTCAGTCTTGATCAGCGCGAACTGATCAAAATCCAGGGCGTGCATCACTACGAGGAGCGGCTGCTGTTCTCGTTGATCCGTCTGCGCAATCCCCGTACCCGCTTGGTGTACATTACCTCTCAGCCGCTTCACCCCAGCGTGATTGACTATTACCTGCAACTCCTGCCGGGTATCCCGTTTTCTCACGCCCGCGATCGCCTGCTGCTGCTGTCTACCTACGATTCATCGCTCAGTCCCCTGAGCCAAAAGATTCTCGATCGTCCTCGCCTGCTAGAGCGGATTCGACATGCCGTGCAGCGCGATCGTGCCTACATGATCTGCTACAACTCCACGTTGGCAGAGCAGGAGCTATCGGTTCAGCTTGATATTCCCCTTTACGCGCTTGATCCCGTTTTGCTGCAATGGGGCACCAAGAGCGGGAGCCGCCAGATTTTTGCAGAAGCAAGCGTGCCACACCCAGACGGCAGCAATAGCCTTTGGAACGCTGAGGAACTGGCAACCGCAGCAGCAGATCTCTGGGAACGTCAGCCAACCTTGAAACGAATGGTTATCAAGCTCAATGAGGGCTTTTCGGGGGAAGGAAACGCGCTCTTGGATCTGCGCCCAATTCAACATGCCAAACCAGGTGCCACACCTCATGCCAAACGGGTAGACGTGCTGCAAGACCAGTTTAAGCAACTCGCGTTTGAAGCAAAAGCAGAAACCTGGGAAAACTTTAGCAGCCGGATTTCGGAATTGGGGGCGATCGTCGAAGCGTTTCTTGAAGGCGATGACAAGCGATCGCCCAGCGTACAGGGCAGAATTACGCCGACTGGAGAAGTCGAAATTCTCTCGACGCACGACCAAATTCTGGGTGGACCCAGCGGGCAGATCTACCTGGGCTGTAGCTTTCCAGCCGACGAAGCCTATCGTCTGCGCTTGCAAGAGTTGGGATTGCGGATTGGCAAAAATCTGGCAGAAAAAGGGGCAATGGAACGCTTTGGCGTGGATTTTGTCGCGGTTCATCAGCCGGATCAGCCCGGAAAACCAGAGTGGGATGTTCAGGCGATCGAAATCAATCTGCGCAAAGGCGGCACCACCCATCCCTTCATGACGCTGAAGTTTTTGACCAATGGACGCTATGACCTTTCCAGCGGTTTGTTTTATAGCCAGCAGGGACGACCAAAATATTACGTCGCCACCGACAACCTGCAAAAAGACCGCTATCAGGGGCTTCTACCCAATGACCTGATGGACATCATCGCCCTGCATCAGCTTCACTTTGACACCAGCACCGAAACAGGCACCGTGTTTCACCTCATGGGCTGTCTATCAGAATTTGGCAAACTGGGCTTAACCAGCATCGGCAACTCACCCCAGCAGGCAGAAGAAATGTACCAACGCCTAGTCCGCGCACTGGATGACGAAACCCGATCGGGGAGCGAAGTGCCGCGATCGCACCTGGTAGGGTTGCCGATGGGATGGTAAGACCCCTAAACCAATTGATTGCTAATCTAAAACCAAGTGGGCATAAAAAAGATGAAAGATGAAGCAACTCAGCAGCTTGAGAAGAGTCAATCGACCCACTCCATCCCAATTCTTCAGAACCAAGTTGATGCACTACTGGTTATCAGGGCTTTTGCCTGTTTCATGGTTCTTGTGTCGCACTGTCTTTCCCAGCGAAAGTTGATTGTCTATAAGGATGTTGATCTGACCTGGTTAATCTTTAGCAATGGTGGTGTTGCCGTTTGGATCTTCTTTGCTTTATCCGGTTACTTGATGGGCAAAGCATTCTATACCGGACGCTATCAAGTCAATCGCTCTGAGATCTTTAAATTCTGGCGTAATCGTGCTCTCCGAATTGCGCCACTCTACTATTTTGCGTTAATCTTTTTGTGTCTATTCGTCTATCCAGAGACGCTCAAGCTTGAAAATTGGGCTTATCTTTTGAGGCTCCTGACTTTTACCTATGCTCAACATATACCTGTTGCTTTTAGTGGGACTTTTTGGTCACTTTCTACTGAAGTTCAATTCTACTTGTGCGTTCCCTTCCTTTATGTGCTGCTAAAAAGTCACTTGTACAATAGGCGCAGAATTATCTTTGCTGCAATAGCTATCATCATTGCTGTATTTATCATTAAACTTGTATTCATCCTTCCCATTAGCAGTCTGATTAAAACAAACATATTCTATGCGATAAAATATTGGTATTCTCCTATGATCACCAATCTCGATGTTTTTCTCATTGGTTTTCTAGTTAATCCTCTCTTACAACTTAAGTCCAAACCGTTTCAACTCCCGTTCCAAAAACAAATGGCAGTCTCATTGATTGCTGTTCTTTACCTCTTCACTGCCCACCATCATTATTATCAGGAATTTCTATACTTGCAGGGTGGAGGTATTCGCACTTCAATGACGCTCTTTATCTTGCAACCTCTAACGGCTCTAGTCGTAGCCTTTTTCGTTTATGCTTTTGAGTCACCAGCAGGTGCTTACGAAAGCACTATTAGAAATCGTAGACTCTCCTTTTCAGCTATTTTAGAGAATCCCTGGCGCAGTTTGGAAATCTTTGGAAATCTCTCTTATGGCATCTATATCTGGCATCTTCCTTTACTTGCAAAAGCTGTTGCTCAAGTCGCTGTCTCTGAAGTGCCGATCGAGGCTTTCTATTCTCGCCTCATTGCAGCGACGTTATTTTCTACTGTGATGGCGACTATTACCTACTACCTGGTTGAACGTCCTGCAATCCAATGGAAAAGCTATCGCTTCTCTAGCCTTAGTGAAGATCAAAGTTGCTTAAAGTGACAGAGTTTTGCTTTTGATTATCTTGCTCATGCTGGTTCTAATCGAAGCGACAGCCGACTCTAATAGCAGAAGAGCCGCTATTGCATCTAGTAAGGCTGCTGCTGGGATAATAGGGGTAGAAGGCTAGAGCGCTAAAGCCTAAAGGTTTGGTCAGTGGTCAAAAACAACTCAAAGCTCCCTAGTGTAGCGGCACGAAGCGCTACTGAAAACTTTTATCTTTCACTCCTCCCCTATCCCCTCATCCCTCCCCCGGAGTCAGCGTGATCAAGTCCTCAATGTTGCGGAGCATCGTGGCGCAAATGGCATCCAGGGGCAAATCATTCGGGTCGTGCCCAAAAGGATTTTCGATTTCGATGCCGATTGCTTCGATGCCGAAGAGGGTGAAGCTGATGAGAATGACCACAGGACCCGTCCACCAGCCCACGCTGCCGACCATTTGAAAAGGTAGAGACAGGCAGTAAAGCAACAGTAGTTGCTTCAGGTGAATGGCATACGCCATTGGCATTGGCGTTTTGAGGATGCGTTCACAGGCTCCCAGCATATCGACGAGAGTATCGAGGAGCTTGTGCATCGCGCTGAGTTGGTAGACGTTCAGGTGGTTGCGATCGTGCCGCTGCTGCAAATAATCACCAATCCAGAACGCAATCTCTAGGGGTGGGTGATGCATCGTTTTGAGGATGTCGTATTTGGCAGGCGGCAAGAGTGCCTTCAATTCGTCGTTGAGGGGTTCCTGCCGTAGATGCAGCTTGGTGGCAACACAAAAGGCAACCAGCATACGGAGCACTACGATTTTTTCATGGCGGGTGTCTGGAGTCGAGACAGCGATCGCCAGCCAAATTTGCCGCGCTAGGTTACGGACGGTGTTGATAAGCGTACCCCAACACTTGCGACCTTCCCAAAAGCGCTCATATGCCGTATTTGTGCGAAAGACAAGCAGCAGCCCCAGCACGATATTGGGGATCAGACTTGCCAGCGAGGGCATCGCTACAGGTTTGCCAAGATAAAACAAGGCTGAAATAACCACGCCAAACGCACCACACAGTACGGTGCGCCCAAAAATAGAGGGAATGACCGACCCTCTGATCTGGAAGGCAGTTTGAAACCAGTGCTTGCGCTCTGTCACCATAGACTCCGAGATACCTGTCCCAGAAAGCTTACCCGATCGATACGACTTCCGAAAAATCAGCGATGTGCCACAACATAGCCGCAGAGCCGTAAAATAAAGAGCTAAGTTTGAAAGCGTTAAGTTTGAACTGAACTCGATCGTCAACCCACCACAACACCGCATCCCCCCACCTGACCGCCATGCTCTTCCTCACAGCAATTACCGGGTCTGCTGCTACAGCACGATAGAATAAACTCAACATAAAGTATCAAAAAAAGTACGTCGCGCAAGCAGCTTACGGGAGATCAAAGACGCATGGGCAAGGTAGTCGGCATTGACCTGGGAACAACCAACTCAGTCGTCGCCGTGATGGAAGGCGGCAAAGCAGTGGTGATTGCCAATGCTGAGGGGATGCGAACCACGCCATCCGTCATTGGCTTTAGTAAAGATGGCGAACGTCTAGTGGGTCAACTGGCGCGGCGGCAGGCAATTTCTGACCCGCAAAACACGTTCTATGCCGTGAAGCGTTATATCGGTCGCAAGTATGCCGAACTCAGCCCAGAGTCTAAGCGTGTGTCTTACACTGTTCGCAAAGACGATATGGGCAACATTAAGCTGAAGTGCCCTCGCCTTCAAAAAGAGTTTTCCCCTGAAGAAATCGCCTCAATGGTGCTGCTCAAGCTTGTGGATGAAGCCAGCCGCTATCTCGGTACACCCGTCACCGATGCCGTGATTACCGTACCTGCCTATTTCAACGACTCCCAACGGCAGGCAACGCGGGATGCAGGACGTATCGCCGGACTGGAGGTCAAGCGTATCTTAAACGAGCCCACTGCCGCGTCTTTGGCGTATGGACTCGATCGCCGCGAGAGCCAAACCATTCTCGTCTTTGACTTGGGCGGCGGCACGTTTGATGTCTCGATTCTGGATGTCGGCGACGGTGTGTTTGAAGTTAAAGCGACCAGCGGCGATACGCAACTTGGCGGCAATGACTTTGATAAAAAGATTGTGGACTGGCTGGCAGAGCAGTTTTTAGAAACCGAAGGCGTGGATTTGCGGCGCGATCGTCAAGCGCTCCAGCGTCTCAGCGAAGCCGCCGAAAAAGCCAAAATCGAGCTATCGGGCGTTACTGTCACAGACATCAACCTGCCCTTCATCACCGCGACCGAAGAGGGACCGAAGCATCTGGAAACGCGCCTGACGCGATCGCAGTTTGAGGGGTTGTGCAGCGACCTGATTAGCCGTGTGCGGAATCCCGTCAAGCAAGCCATTCGGGATGCTAACCTGAGTCCGAACCAGATCGATGAAGTCGTGCTCGTGGGTGGCTCTACCCGCATTCCAGTCATCCAGCAGTTGGTGCGGAGCCTGATCGATCGCGAACCCAACCAGAACGTAAACCCCGATGAGGTCGTTGCCGTAGGCGCTGCGATCCAGGCAGGCATTCTGGCGGGTGAGGTGAAAGACATCCTGCTGCTGGATGTTACGCCGCTGTCACTGGGGCTAGAAACGGTGGGCGGCGTGATGAAAAAGCTCATTCCTCGCAATACAACCATTCCGGTGCGCCGTTCCGACATTTTCTCTACGGGCGAAGACAATCAAACCCTGGTAGAAGTCCACGTGCTTCAGGGTGAGCGCGATATTGCATCAGGCAATAAGTCGATCGGGCGTTTCAAACTCACAGGCATTCCGCCCGCACCCCGTGGTTTGCCCCAAGTGCAGGTCTCGTTCGATATTGATGCCAATGGCATTTTGCAGGTCGCGGCAATGGAGCGCACGACCGGACGTGAGCAAAGCATTACCGTTCAGGGTGCCTCGACCTTGAGCGATGAAGAGGTCAAGCGCATGATGCGTGAAGCGCAGGAGTACGCCGAAGCCGATCGACAAAAGAAAGAAAAAGTCGAAAAGCGCAACCAGGCAGAATCCCAAATCTTCCAGGCAGAACGCCAACTGCGAGAAGCCACGTTGGACTTTGGGATGCAGTTTGTGAGTGGCTACCGCTCTAAAACCGAACGCGCCATTCAATCCTTGCGCGAAGCCCTGACTGCCAACGACGATCGCGGCATCGATCGCGCCAAAGCTGACCTGGATGATGCCCTGTACGATCTGCGTCGCGAAGTTGGGCAGCGCAATAAAGAAGAGGAAGAGAGCGACAGCCTGTTTGGAGCCATTAAAAGCTTCTTCACCGATGACGATGATGACTACTACGAAGACGATCGCCGCGACAACGATCGTTATGGTGGCAGCAGCTACGGCAGTGGCAGCTATGGCGGCAACAGCTATGGCGGTGGACGTGGCACGTATGGCGCAGGCGGTGGTACGCGCGACGATGATCGCTACAGTGGGCGTGCTGACTATGGTGCTGGTTCAGGCTCCTGGAACGATAGCCGCTACAGTGGTCGGGACAGTGGTCGGGACAGTGGTCGGGACAGTGGTCGGGACAGTGGTCGGGACAGTGGTCGGGACAGTGGGGGGCGAGATGCGGGGACTGGTGCTCCTCGCGCCGATCGCGCCAGCGGACGAGACTCAAGCGCCAGCAACTCATCCTGGGATAATGATCGTCCCCCCGATCGGTCTAATGAACGCCCCAACGATCGCCCCCGTTACGACGATGAGCGCGGTTATGATAGTGGACGCAGCCCAAACGCTGGCAAACCCCGCAGCGAACCTCGCGACCCCTCTCAAGCTGGTGGCACTGCCCGTGACGATCGCCCCCCGTATGACTCCCGCACAACTGACCGCGATCGTAAACCCTCGCGCCCACCCAAAAACGCCCGACCCAACCTTTATCAAGACAACTGGGATGAAGACGATGAGTGGCTTTAGGGAAGGGATAAAGGATGAAGGATGAAGGCTAAAACTTTTCACGTTTGGAGTTTTGAGTTGTCAAAGAAGATTAAAAGGTGAGGAGTTGATTCTAACCACTGCTTTTCAGCCTTTAGCCTTTCTTTCCTCACTCCCATCCCCTTCTGACTTCTGGCTTCTGACTCCTGACTCCTGACTCCTGACTCCTGATTTTACCTACATGCAAGACTTTCGGAACTATTACGACATTTTAGGCGTTGCAAGAGACGCAAGCGCTGACGAGATCAAGAAGGCATATCGGCGGTTGGCGCGGCAGTTTCACCCCGATCAAAATCCTGGCAACAAGCAGGCAGAAGAGAAGTTCAAAGACCTCAATGAAGCGAATGAGGTTCTCTCTGATTCCACGAAGCGTGCTCAGTACGACCAGTTTGGCAAATTCTGGCAGCAGCGAGGCTTCAAAGGCGAACAGCCACCCAAATCATCACGTGGTTGGGATGGACGGGGCGATCGTCCCTCTAGTGATGATGTAGACTTCGCTGAATTTGCCGATTTCAACAGCTTCGTCGATCAACTGCTCAACCGTCGCGCCAATCAAGACACCAGCCCACCGCGTGCTGGCACCCGCGATTATTATCAACCCGGCACCACTAAAACAAGCTACACTGTCCCTCGCACCACCCGCCGGGATGCCGAAGCGCGTTTAGCCGTGCCGCTGGAAAAAGCCTATACGGGTGGGCAGGAGCGGATTCGCCTGGAAGATGGACGATCGCTCGAAGTCAATATGCCGCCCGGAATGGTAACAGGGCAGCGCATCCGGCTCAAAGGGCAGGGCGTTGCGGGCGGCGATCTATACCTCAAAATTGATGTTGCGCCCCATCCCTTCTTTCGGCTGGAAGGTTCCGACATTCAGTGTTTGTTGCCCATTACACCCAGCGAAGCCGTCTTGGGCAGACAGCTTGAAGTCCCAACGCTGGATGGCTTGGTCAAAATGTCAATTCCTGCTGGTGTGCGAACTGGGCAACGCTTGCGCCTCGCCGCTAAGGGATACCCCACCACTGACGGCAGACGTGGCGATCAGATCGTCGAAATTCAAATCATGGTGCCGCGCGACCCCAGCCCACAAGAACGCGACCTGTATGAAAAGCTCCGCCAACTTGAAACCTTCAACCCCCGCGCTGATCTTCCTGTATAGACTAAGCGGTAGATTAGACCACTGCAATGCACTCAATTTCGACGAGGACATCTTTGGGCAGGCGGGATACTTCAACACAGGCGCGGGCAGGCGCGATCGCGGCTTCAAAATGGTTCGCATAAACGGCATTCATCGCCGCAAAATCATTCATATCTTTGAGAAACACGGTTGTCTTCGCTACATCCGCCAGCGTTGCGCCACCTGCTTCTAAAATTGCCTTGAGATTGACGATCGCCTGTTCAGTTTGGGTTGCCACATCAGTGCCCACAATGTCGCCCGTCGTCGGGCTAAGGGGAATTTGCCCTGCCACAAAGATCAAGCGACCACTGGCGGCGATCGCCTGGTTGTAGGGACCAACAGGAGCAGGAGCAGACTCGGTACGGATAATTTCGCGGGACATGATAAGAAAGGATAAAGGATTAAAGCTAAAGGATAAAAGCAGAGGGCAAGCGAATTCTTAGCTCTTAGCCCTTAAATAGAAGAGAAGGATTGAGGATTAGGCTTAAAGTCGATACCTGTCTAGGTGTTATTTAGCCGAGAGATAAAAGTTTTGCTGTTGAGACATGGGGATGCTTGGGGTCACGGACTCGTGGAGGCGTTTTAGACTTACTTTTTCTGGGTTGCTTGAGAAAGCGCTTGAGATCCACCTGTGCCGCCAACTGTTTGAGGCGTACGGCTAACGCTGCCAG
>Ga0163148_10003344_pt1 | contig 17825 bp, 10 predicted proteins | sample OliLakLV19MP7P2_FD_148606 | JGI IMG/M metagenome (GOLD analysis project Ga0163148, IMG submission 148606) | Freshwater microbial mat bacterial communities from Lake Vanda, McMurdo Dry Valleys, Antarctica- Oligotrophic Lake LV.19.MP7.P2 | ecosystem: Environmental > Aquatic > Freshwater > Lake >...
GGCCTGTATAGCAAACTTCAATGGGGCCGCGACTCATGAGTCGCGGAGGCGCCGCCGCCGAGCGCGTCGCCCGCGCCAACGCCGCCACTTCAATGGGGCCGCGACTCATGAGTCGCGGAGGCGCCGAGCGTCGAACGCATCACGGACACCAGGTCGCCACTTCAATGGGGCCGCGACTCATGAGTCGCGGAGGCGCTCCTCAGCGGCGGCGGCTGGCTTTTCACCAACGACTTCAATGGGGCCGCGACTCATGAGTCGCGGAGGCCTCGGCTTGGGAACCGGCGTCGGCTTCAGCTTGGACTTCAATGGGGCCGCGACTCATGAGTCGCGGAGGCCAGGTGCTCGGCCGCTTCATGCAGAAGCCAGGCGCACTTCAATGGGGCCGCGACTCATGAGTCGCGGAGGCCCGAGTTCGAGTACAGCGTCGCCGACCCGGACGCACTTCAATGGGGCCGCGACTCATGAGTCGCGGAGGCGAACATCCGCGAGCTGCCCCTGATTCAGGTCACCGGACTTCAATGGGGCCGCGACTCATGAGTCGCGGAGGCGCGCGGCTTGGCGGTGGTCGATCTGCAGGGCGGAGCACTTCAATGGGGCCGCGACTCATGAGTCGCGGAGGCGCCCGCTAACCACCACGCCCCGCAAAGGGGCAGAACTTCAATGGGGCCGCGACTCATGAGTCGCGGAGGCGCCGATGCCGCGTTCAGATCCGTGACCATCTGCGCACTTCAATGGGGCCGCGACTCATGAGTCGCGGAGGCGATCGGCTCCTCGGCCAGCGTGCGATCCTCGACGAGACTTCAATGGGGCCGCGACTCATGAGTCGCGGAGGCGGCTCGATGAGACGATAAAGCGGGCCAGCCGACAACTTCAATGGGGCCGCGACTCATGAGTCGCGGAGGCGATGGCAGACGCCGTCTGGGAGCACCTGCTATGACTTCAATGGGGCCGCGACTCATGAGTCGCGGAGGCCGTCTACTCGGGCGCATCGGCGATTCTGTCGGCTGACTTCAATGGGGCCGCGACTCATGAGTCGCGGAGGCGGCCCCACGCCGCCGCCTACGCCGCCGCCGACAACGCACTTCAATGGGGCCGCGACGCATGAGTCGCGGAGGCGCAAGCCGCCACTAACTGACCGACCGACTCGAAACTTCAATGGGGCCGCGACTCATGAGTCGCGGAGGCGGCGCTCGGGCGTCGCGGACCAGCACGCGAAGACGTTACTTCAATGGGGCCGCGACTCATGAGTCGCGGAGGCCTGCAGTCCATAGCCGTACGTGTCGATCGCACGCGTACTTCAATGGGGCCGCGACTCATGAGTCGCGGAGGCGGGAACCTCGCGTTCAGCGTGTACGTGCCGCCGATACTTCAATGGGGCCGCGACTCATGAGTCGCGGAGGCGTTGCTGGCGATGTAGCGGTCGAAGTTCTCGCGCGAACTTCAATGGGGCCGCGACTCATGAGTCGCGGAGGCCGGATGTAGACCAGCTCTTCTCCCGCCTCATCCTCACTTCAATGGGGCCGCGACTCATGAGTCGCGGCCCCATTGAAGTGAGGATGCGCGGCTGATGGCGTCATCGCTCGCTGTGGACCACATACTTCAATGGGGCCGCGACTCATGAGTCGCGGAGGCAGAACAGGAAACCACGCCATGACTGACCTGACACACTTCAATGGGGCCGCGACTCATGAGTCGCGGAGGCCGACCGACCGAACCGCCCCGCAAGGGGCAGAAATGACTTCAATGGGGCCGCGACTCATGAGTCGCGGAGGCTCGGCAAGGGCCCCAACGCCGTTCACCTCGGAACGACTTCAATGGGGCCGCGACTCATGAGTCGCGGAGGCGCAGTTCCCCGTCGCCCTGCGCGGCGAGGCACCAACTTCAATGGGGCCGCGACTCATGAGTCGCGGAGGCGCGCGAAAAATCCGACCTTGCCCAGCGGCCACATACTTCAATGGGGCCGCGACTCATGAGTCGCGGCCCCATTGAAGTAGGCGGTACGCGAGCTTTTGCACGTCGAGCCGGAGCGCCGACTTCAATGGGGCCGCGACTCATGAGTCGCGGAGGCCGCCGCCGCCGCCTACGCCGCCGCCGACAACGCACTTCAATGGGGCCGCGACTCATGAGTCGCGGAGGCGGGCAGGGGGCATCCGTGACCGCGGCCCAGGGATCACTTCAATGGGGCCGCGACTCATGAGTCGCGGAGGCTCCGCTGCCTGACGCGACGCCCGCAGGGCCGACATGACTTCAATGGGGCCGCGACTCATGAGTCGCGGAGGCGGCGAAGGACGGCTACGCGTTTGGCGCCGATGTCCGACTTCAATGGGGCCGCGACTCATGAGTCGCGGAGGCCATTGAGGAAAGAAATCTTCGCGTTCAAGGGCAAACTTCAATGGGGCCGCGACTCATGAGTCGCGGAGGCGCGACCGCCTCCGCGGACACATCGCCGGAGACGGACTTCAATGGGGCCGCGACTCATGAGTCGCGGAGGCGGCGGGTTTGACGGTCTTGTCATCGACGGCGACCAACTTCAATGGGGCCGCGACTCATGAGTCGCGGAGGCGCTTGCGACCGGTCGGGCGCTGGGGCTGAAGGACCTACTTCAATGGGGCCGCGACTCATGAGTCGCGGAGGCCGCGAAGGACCAGATGGCCCGCGCGTCCAGCGCCGACTTCAATGGGGCCGCGACTCATGAGTCGCGGAGGCGGGCATGGTTCAGTTGCGGTCGCCAACTGCTCGCAACTTCAATGGGGCCGCGACTCATGAGTCGCGGAGGCGCCGCCGCCGAAGCCGCCGCCGAAGCCGCCGCCACTTCAATGGGGCCGCGACTCATGAGTCGCGGAGGCGTTCTTGGTGACGAGTTCGCCGGGACGCGCGAAACTTCAATGGGGCCGCGACTCATGAGTCGCGGAGGCCGTCGGCAACGTGCATGTCGAACGCGACCGACTCACTTCAATGGGGCCGCGACTCATGAGTCGCGGAGGCGCGCGAGCAGCCACCTACGCAGATCGCGACGCCCTCACTTCAATGGGGCCGCGACTCATGAGTCGCGGAGGCAAGCCGAAGCCGCCGATCGCTCCGCCGCCGGTTCCACTTCAATGGGGCCGCGACTCATGAGTCGCGGAGGCGGCGTGCGTGATGTGGTGTGGTACTTCTGGCTGATACTTCAATGGGGCCGCGACTCATGAGTCGCGGAGGCGATGCAACGCCACTGTTGCATCGAACCCCCCCATATACTTCAATGGGGCCGCGACTCATGAGTCGCGGAGGCCGGCATGGAGTGCGGACGCTTGCCGCGCCTCGCGCACTTCAATGGGGCCGCGACTCATGAGTCGCGGAGGCTGAAACTGATCTGGGAGCGAAGGGTCCGGCGTAAGACTTCAATGGGGCCGCGACTCATGAGTCGCGGCCCCATTGAAGTGGGCTCGACGCGACGGTCGACGGCTACTTCAATGGGGCCGCGACTCATGAGTCGCGGAGGCCGCTCGTTGGCGGCACGGGCGTCGGCATCACGACACTTCAATGGGGCCGCGACTCATGAGTCGCGGAGGCACCGAGTATTACGTGAGCGTTGCCGGCGCAGGCACACTTCAATGGGGCCGCGACTCATGAGTCGCGGAGGCGCACGGACTTCGCGCGCGCCATCCCCGTCCCGGCGGGCGCAGGCACACTTCAATGGGGCCGCGACTCATGAGTCGCGGAGGCGCGCGGCGCTTGACCGCCTGACCGCCACGCCCCGCACTTCAATGGGGCCGCGACTCATGAGTCGCGGAGGCTGCCGCTCTCGGAAGGTACCGACGACTGCGGAGTTACGGGTGCTCCTGCGAGCACGAACTCCATTGATCGACCGAGGCTGCGAGTTAGCGGCGAATACATGATCTCAAGTTCATATTGTCAAAGAACTAAGGCGCTCGCGAGTGCGCCCGGCACCCCTGATCAGCACCTTCACGCTCGCCGCAGGGATTGGGTGCAAGCGCCTCCAGCACCGCGCGTGTGGACTTAGCCTACTCCAAAGGCCGCGAGTTGGAAACCGGTCGATGTGCTCGCAGGAGAAGTCTTGGCGTCGCCACGATCACCCATGCTTGGCTATCTCAGAACGTAGCGGATTCCCGGAGCTGGCTGAGCGAGCCAAGACTGGCCGCTCACCGACCGAAGCATGGCCGTGATTTCTATCTGTGTGGATGGTAATCGAGGCAACCGCGACGGCGCGCCACGAGGCCGCGCGCCAATGAGCACGCGGCAACGCCATTTAAGAGCGCGAGCGGCGTTGGTTTGGCCAAGCCAGCGATGAGCTCCGCTTATAGCGAGCGCTCGTTGCCATCTTCAGTTGGATGCGCTATCCGCGCCCGTTCGACGCCCCGATTAGGTATCGTCGCCTCCGTTGCTTGGTGCGCGAAGCGACTGGGTGATCCGCTCTGGTAGCGATCCCACTCGGATGTACCGCGAAAATTAGGGGATCCATGATGGGAGCGGAGCCACCGGTATCACTTAGCAGCCGTCACGGTCCGGGGACAGTGGCGCATCCGGCGCACCGAGCCCGACCAGTAGCTCGATGCACAGCCGCGCGGCGGTGTTGGGGGCAAAGATGGCCTGGGCATGAGGAGACGCGATCGCATCGCTGTCTGAGTCGCCACCGTCCCCCGCGCCGACAATACCGCCACGAACGCAGGACACCCACGAGGAGAAGAACCCATGCTGCTGAACTGTGATCAACTCACGCAACTGGTAGCCGGCGACACCGTCGCCATCCGCGGCACGGCGACGCTGGAGCCCGCGGGTGGGCCGGGAGACAAGATCTTCCCGCCGACCCACGCGGTGGATGACAACAACAAGAAGCCCGGTGCCAAGTACGCGTTTGAAACGCGCCGCCTCGACGGGCACGACGCGACGTGCGTGCTCCTCGACTCCGTGCAGAGCCAGGCGAATCGGATGGAGGAGGCGCTTCAGGCGTTGTGGGCCGACAAGCAGATCGCGCTGCCCGTCGTCAGCGTCGACTTCTCGTCGATCGCACCCGAGGTCAGCCGCGTCACCTCGCTCACTGCGCCCCACCGCATCGCCGACGCGCTCCTGCGCGACAGCCTGCTAGAGGGTCAGCTCTTTCGGCTTTCGGAGATCGGCAAGTCGTTCACCGACGCGAGCATTAGGAACGCGACAGCCTTGTTCAAGGTCTGCCCGACGGGGCTCGTCTTCGGCTTGTGGGACAGCACGGGACCGAAGGGCGGCCTCGGCGCCAAGTTTCAGCGCGCGCTGGTCTCCGAGATCGTCGGCATCAACGCCGCGCATGGCAGCAAGACCGCAAGTCGAATAGATCCCCTCAACATCGCGAAGGACTCATCAGTCATTTACAAGGCAGCGAACCGCGACGAGATGTGGACCGCAAATCCAGATGAGGCCGAAAGGAACCAGGACGGTCCCGTCAAAGTCGGGAAATCCGAGAAGGCTGGGAAGCCGTCTGCGGTTCTTCACGGCAATATCGCGCCGAGCATCGACTCGGTCGCGGGCGGCGTGACGATCGACGAGGCAAAGCACACCGTGGTGCTCTCGCTCGCGTCGCTGCGACGTCTGGGGTTCACGACTGGAGCGGAGGAAGCCCGCACGGTGCTGGCTGCGCTCGGGTTGCTCGCCGTATTCGCCGCAGAGAACCGCGGACACGATCTGCGCTCCCGCTGCCTGCTCGTGCCGAAGAAGGGCTCCGCACTGAAGCTCGAAGCGGTCGCACGAGATGGAAACACGACTCCCGTTGAGCTGGACCTGGCTGGGGCCATCGCGCTCTACAACGAGGCAGTCGGCAAGCTCCCGGACGGCATCAAGTTCGACAAGCCTGCGGGCGAAGCACTCGCGGAGCTGAACCCCTCGCCGAAGCTCGTCGACCTCGTGAAGAAGAGCCGCGAGCTTGTGGCAGCCGAGGCTGATGTCGGAGCCGCGTGATGCTGGCGATCGAGATCGAGCTCTTGACGGGGCGGTACGCGGCGACCGCGCACAACGATCGCGGACGCGCCGAGTGGCCACCACACCCCGCGCGCTTCTTCTCGGCGCTAGTCGCCGCGCTCCACGACCACGAGGACGCTGATCAGGCCGAGCGAGCGGCGCTCCTGTGGCTCGAGCAGCAGAGCGCGCCGTCGCTGTGGGTCGATCCCGAGTCGAGGGTCGGGCGGCGGCAGGTGCAGGACGCCGATGGGCGGTGGCAGGTGCCGGGCGTCTATGTGCCGGTCAACGACGTCACGCTCGGCGGCGACGCGGCTATCCGCGAGGCTGAAGCCAAGGTGGCCAAGGCCAAGACGCCCGCGACAACGCGGAAGGCGGAGGCTGCGCTCGAGAAGAAGGTCAAGAGAGAAGCCGTCGCGATTGATGCCCAGCCTTCCCACAAGGCGCTCGAGACGGCGACGGCGCTGATGCCCGCGCCATTCGTCGGCTACGGCGGCAAGGATGACAAGGGTCGCATGAAGCGCCAGGAGGGCCGAACGCGCCACGTACGCACCTTCCCCGTCGTGCTCCCCGAGACGCCAACCTTCGCCTTCCTCTGGCCCACCGCCGATCCTTCGCCGCATCGAGCCGCGCTCGAGCAACTCTGCGCACGTGTGACCCGCCTGGGCCACTCCTCCTCGCTCGTGCGATGTAGCGCCGTCGATCGTGACCTCACACCGACGCTCGTTCCAAGCGACGAGGGTACCGTCGTCCTGCGCGTGGTCGGTCCCGGCCAGCTTGAGCGCCTCGACCGAGCCTTCGAGCACCATCAGGGCGTCCAGAGCCGCGTACTCCCAGCGCGTCCTCAACGCTATCGCTCGCCGTCCAAAGTCACTGCGCCTCCTCCACAGGCAGAGAGCGTTTTCTCCACCGACTGGGTGCTCTTCGAGCGCGTTGGTGGGTCGCGGCCGGTCTCTTCACGCGCGACCGATCTCGCGCGTGCGCTGCGTGGTGCGCTGATCGAACTCCACGGCAACCAAGATCTTCCGGCGACGCTCTCGGGCCACGCGGAGAGCGGCCCGACGGAACAACCGCATGTCGCGTTCGTTCCGCTGCCGTTCGTCGGGCACGAGCACGCCGATGGAGCGCTCATGGGTTGTGCGCTGGTGCTGCCGTGTGAGCTCGCCAAGAACGATCGCGAGCTGCTGCTTCGCCTCGTCGCGAAGTGGGAGAAGGTTCGCTCCAACCAACGAGGGAACCTGACGCTCGCGGGTGGGACGCTTCCGTCCTTCATTGTTCGGCGAGTGGACGTGTCGGCGAAGTCTGCTCTCGATCCGACGCGGTGGTGCCGCGCGTCCACGCGGTTCATCACCGCGACGCCGATCGCCCTCGACAAGAACCCGGGCAACCTGCGCAGCAACCAGGATGGCACCGCACGCAAGGCCGCTCTGGAAGCACAGCACAGTATCAGCGAGGCATGCCTGCGTGTCGTCGGTGTCCGGCCGGTCTCGGTCGAGGTGTCGCTCGCGCCGCTGCTCCCGGGTGCGCAGCACGTGCGTGATTTCCTGCCGTGGCCCGGGCGCCCAGGTCGAACGCCGCGTGTGCGCGTCCACGCCGACATCCGCTTCGAGGCGCCGGTGAGAGGCCCGCTCTTGCTCGGCGCCGGACGTTACTTCGGCCTTGGTCTCTGCCTACCCGTGGAGGACCGATGACACTCTCCACCTCCGACTTCGGTGCCTTTCACGCAGCCGTGCATGGCGGCAAGCAGCCCTTCGCTTGGCAGCAGCGCCTGCTTGAGCAGATCGTTCGAGACAAGGCATGGCCGCAGGTGCTCGACCTGCCGACCGGCGCGGGGAAGACGACGTGCATCGACATTGCGCTGTTCGCGCTCGCTCTCGACGCGACGAACGAGGGCGCAGAGCGTTGGTGCCCGCGCCGCATCGCGATGGTCGTGGACCGCCGCATCGTCGTCGATCAGGTTGCGGAGCGCGGGCGCTCCATCTTGCGCGCCTTGATGAAGAGCACAGATACCATCGTCGTCGAAGTCGCTAGGCGGCTGCGCTCCTTGGCTCGCACGGGCGAGGAACCCCTCGGCGTGTTCACGCTGCGCGGTGGCATGCCGAAGGACGACGGCTGGGCGCGCGCGCCCGATCAGCCGCTCGTCATCGCCTCGACCGTCGATCAGGTCGGCTCGCGTATGCTCATGCAAGGCTACGGTGTGAGCCCGGGCATGAAGCCGGTGCATGCGGGCCTTCTGGCCAACGACACGCTGCTCCTCCTCGATGAGGTGCATCTCTCTGAGCCGTTCCGGCAGACGCTCGATCAGCTCGCGCGCCTGCGAACGCGCTTCTCGGGCAGCGGCATGAAGACGCGCTTTGCGCACGCGTTCTTGTCGGCGACGCCGGGGGCGGGGACGGAGCCACCCTTCGCATTGCTCGACGAAGAGAAGAAGCCCGACTCGCCGCTCGGACCACGGCTGCACGCGAGCAAGCCCGTGCGTCTCGTCGAGGTGGACGATCGGACCGCGCTGGAGAAGGCGTGCGTCGATCAGGCGAAGGACCTGCTCGAACGGCATCGCACGATCGCCGTGGTCGTCAACCGCGTCGCGAGTGCCAGCGTGATCGCGCGACAGCTCGGCGAGATGCTGGGCACTGCTGCGACGGTCACGCTGCTCACAGGCCGCATGCGCCCGCTCGACCGCGACGACGTGCTCCGCGACCTGCGGCCCGCCGTGCGGACGGGGCGCAAACGAAGTGATGACAGCCCGAAGCGCGTCATCGTCGGCACCCAATGCATCGAGGCGGGCGCTGACTTCGACTTCGACGGCCTGGTTGCCGAGGCCGCGAGCCTCGACAGCCTGCGGCAGCGCTTCGGTCGCGTGGACCGGCTTGGAGAGTACAAGAGGGCGGAGGGCATCATCGTTTACGACAAGTCCGTCAAGGACGATCCGATCTACGGCAAGGCCATTGCCGAGACGGTTAAGTGGTTCAAGGAACAAGGGAAGGAGCGCCCGAAGAAGCTCAAGGACGAGCTGAAGAAGCTCAAGGACGAAGCCAAGAAGCTGAAGGACGAGGCAAAGCTCGAGGCTGAAGCACAGATCGCCAGACTGGCCTTGGTAGATTTCGGCGTCCTCGCGATCAAAGTCCCGACGGGCGACGGCCTTGTGAAGCTGCTCGCACCGAAACCGAGCGCTCCGACCTTGCTCCCCGCGTATCTCGACCTGTGGGCGCAGACCTCTCCCACACCGAGCCAGATCCCCGACGTGAGCCTCTGGTTGCATGGGCCCAGCGCGGGTCCGGCGGATGTGCAGGTGCTCTGGCGCGCGGATCTCTCCGAGGAGGTTCTTCAAACGGACAAAGTCGAGGCCGCGACGGCCATCGTCGCGGCGGTTCGACCTTCGAGCCTCGAGGCGATGTCGCTGCCCTTCGTGACGGCGCGGGCGTGGCTCGCGAACCAGCCGTCCGCCTCGGCCGCGGCGAGCCGGACGCGCGATTTCGGCGACACCGAGGGCGCGACGCCCGAGGACAGCGATGAGCCAAAGACGGCAGGGCGACGCGCGCTCCGCTGGAGGGGCGACGAGAGTGAGATTGTCGACGCAAAGAGCTTGAAGCCAGGCCACACCATCGTCGTGCCTGCGAGCTATGGCGGTATCCGTAGCGGCTGCTTCGACGCCACCGCGACCGAGCCGGTGCAAGACTGCGCGGAGCAGGCCGAGCTGTTCGCGCGCGCGCGGCCGGTGCTGCGGCTACATCCCGTCGTCGTCGACCAGCTCGGGCTCTCGCTGCCGCTCGACGATCCCGACGAGACGCGCACCGCCCTCGGTCGCCTCGCCTCGAATGGCGACTGGCCAGCATGGAAGCGCCTCTGGGCAGAGAAGCTCGCCAAGGGGCGCGGTTCGCTCGTCGTGCCCGGCGAGCCTTCGTGGACCGTGATCGAAGCGAGGAGAGTGCCGCTCGCCGCGCTTCGAGTGGTTCTTCAACCCGAGGAGACGCTCGAAGACGGCGTCGAGCTGACGACCGACGGCGACGACTCGTTTCATGCGGGGCGGGCCGTCTCGCTCGCCGAACACAGCGCCGACGTCGAGATGTTCGCGCGTGAGTACGCGACGCGCTGCGGGCTCGGCGCGGGGCTCGCGGAGCACGTCGCGATCGCGGCGTGGCTGCACGACATTGGCAAGGCCGACCGGCGCTTTCAGCTCATGCTGCGCGGTGGGAGCGAGATTGAGTTCTTCAAGGACGAGACGCCGTGGGCCAAGTCGGCGATGCCGCCTGGCGCGCGTGAGGCACACCGGCGCGGGCAGCAGAAGAGCGGTTATCCACGAGGAGCGCGCCACGAGGTGCAGTCGCGCTCAATGGTTCAAGGACAGTTGGAGGCCGTCAAGGAGGGTTTGAAGAAGGCGGACGTCACGAACGAGCCCGATGTCGATCTGGTGCTCCATCTCGTCGCGAGCCACCACGGCTACTGCCGCCCCTTCGCGCCCGCCATCGCCGACGAGAGCCCCGTCGATGTGACGCTCGCCGAGCACACGAGCAAGACGTTCGGCGAGATCGACTTCGCCTCGACAACCTCGTGCAACGGACTGCACCGCCTCGACTCGCCGCTGGCCGACCGTTTCTGGGCGCTGGTCGCGAAATACGGCTGGCAGGAACTGTGCTGGCTCGAGGCGATTCTTCGCCTCGCCGATCACCGGGCCAGCGAGGAGGAGCAGAATGCAGACGCTGACGCTTGACGGCATCGATGGTCAGCACCTTTGGGGGTTTCTGACGGCACTCGGTTCATTGTCGTTGCTCGACGAGCACGCGCGCGCGGAGAAGCTCGACGCTCCTAGACTGGCTTTCGAGGAGGACGGGACGGCGGTGGTTCACTCCCCGGTCGTCAAAGACCAACTCGCTCCGGTCTTGTTGGCCAGATTGCGGACTCTCCAGCCCTTTCTCGAAGAGGACCTCGCGAGCGTAAAGAAGCCCAACGACTTTACGAGGTCGAGCTACGAGAGCATCGCGCTGGCAAGCAGGCCGGGCACGCTCGAGTTTCTTGCTGGCTTGGCGTGTGTCGTTGGTGACGAAGCGTCCGAGTCCACGCTGTGTGCGGCAAACGGAGCAAGCCATCAGAACCTCGTTCAATCCATGCGCGACGTTCTCAAGCTCGTCGAGGACGAGCATGTGCGGCTTGCCTTGTTCGAAACTTGGCAGAAGACCTACCGTGTACCGGACGACAAGCGTCAGCAGCTCCAGCTTGGGACCCGGAAGCCCACTCTTCGCCTCGATCCATCCGACGAGCGGCTCTATGCGCTCCGGCTCTCGAATCCGACGACGACCGACGACTTCCGCACCGAGCTCGGCGCGCAAGCACTGGCCATTCCTGCGTTCGCGTTGCTGCCCGTCGTCCCCGCCAAACGACCGCTCACCGTGGCTTCCACGCGGCATCGCCAACGGATCACGTTCTCCTGGGGGCTCTGGAACATCCCCGCGACGCTTCGCACAGTGCGATCGCTTGTGTGGCAAGGGGCTGGACAACCTCGAGGCCAACGAGAGCGAGGAGTCTTCGCTGCATTCAGCGCCGATCGCGTCTTCGGCGCGAAGGGAAAGCTGTCGTTTGCGCCCTCGCAAGGCCTGTGGTGATGGTTTCGACCCTCGCCGCCCTCCAATCGCTCATCGCCCAGGGCGAGTCCGAGACGCTCGAACTCAAGCGCTCGACCGCAGAGCTGCGGCGCGCGGGCGAGACGCTCTGCGCGTTCCTGAACTGCGACGGTCGGCTCGTCGGCCAGGAGGTCGCCGACATCACGCTTCGCGATATCGCGGCGATGCTCGGCCGCTTCGAGCCACCCGCGCGCGTCGAGCTGAGCCGCGTGGACGTCGGCAACGGCCGCCAGGTGATCGTCCTCGAGGCAGCGCTATCCCGGCAATACGCACCGTTCGTCTTCGACTCGAAGCCGTACAAACGTGTGGGCTCTACGACCACGGTGATGTCGCAGGAGGAGTACGCGCGCCTGCTCCTCGACCGCAACCACAGCCGCCATCGTTGGGAGAACCAGCCCGCCATGGGCGTGCGGCTCGAAGACCTCGACCGCGAGGAGATCCTGCGCACGCGGCAGACCGCGATCGAGCAACGGCGGCTCTCGGCCGGCACGAGCATGGACGTGGGTGACGTCCTCGACCGGCTCGGCCTGCGCGTCGCTGGGCAAGTCACGCAGGCCGCGCAGATGCTCTATGGGACGAAGTTCCTGCCCGACTACCCGCAGGCGCTGCTCAAGCTCGGGCGCTTCCGGGGCACGAAGATCACCGGCGACATCCTCGACAACAAGCAGGAGTACCTGCACGCATTCACCATGGTCCGCGAGGCGATCGCGTGGCTCGACCGGACGCTGCCGCTGTCCGCGCGCTTCCCACCGGGCGCCATCAACCGTGAGGACCGGCTGCCGGTGCCCGCGGAGGCGCTGCGCGAGATCGTCATCAACGCAGTCATCCACCGCGACATCAGCAACCCGAGCTCGTATGTCGCCATCGCCGTCTTTGACGACCGCATCGAGATCCACAGCATCGGCGCGTTCCCAACCGGCATTCGCGCCGAGTTGCTCACGCAGGAGCACCGGTCGATCCCGCGTAACCCCCTCATCGCTGGCGCGTTCCACCGTACGGGCGCCATCGAGGTCTGGGGCCGCGGCACCAACCGCGTCATCGAAGCGTGCCGCGCGTACGGCATCGCGGAACCGACCTTCACGGAGGCTTCGGGCGCCGTCACGGTGACCTTCATGGCCGAGGTCATCGCGGACTTGGGACGCGCCCCGTCCCAAGTTGGTCCCAAGTCGGTCCTAAGTGCGGCCCAAGCCCAAGTGCTCGAAATCGCGAGCGAAGCGCGAAGCCTCCCGGAGCTGATGGCTCCGACCGGCGTGAAGAACAAGACGCGGTTCCGGGACCAAGTCGTCGCGCCCCTACTGGACGCCGGCCTCATCGAGATGACCATCCCGGACAAGCCCCGGAGCTCGAAACAGCAGTACCGCATCACCGAGGCGGGGCGGGCTGCCGCCACGATCGCGAGGAAGGCATGAGGGGGAGGAAAGCATGAGCATGGCCATCACTGTCAAGCGAGTCCACATCGAGTTGTCACGCGTGCAGACGTGGCTCTTCGCGGTGCCGCGCCTGCGCGCGATGGTCGGCGCCAACGCGCTCCTCGGTGAGACACTGCGCGTCGCGCTGCCGAAGCTGGCCAGCGAGACCCGACGCGGCTGGGCGCTCGCCGCGAGCAACGAGACGTACCCAGCAGCCGACGCGAGCGATCCGCTGAAGGACCACGACGATCCCGCTGCCGACGCGCAGGACGGCATCCTTGCCCGCGACGGCGGTCACTTCGAGGCGCAGTTCGCGAGCGGCGCCGAAGAAGCCGCGCACCAAGAGCCAGGTTCATCTCTCGACCGAGCTACCGGTACTCGCCCCCTGCGAGTGGACCGGGCGCGGACTCGCGTCGGCCATCGTCGTGCAGGGCCACGAGCGCCCCGCTGTGTCGCTCGACGTCGCGCAGCGGCATGAAGCGGCGAAGCGAACCGAGGACGGCTCGGCGGTCGACGTCGCAAGCCTGCTCGGCGACAAGACGGAGCTGAGGACGCTTGGGCGCGCGCAAGAACTGAAGGAGCGGGTGGGTAACGGCTACCTCGCGCTCATCCACGCCGACGGCAACAACGTTGGCGTGGATGAGCGAGGCGGACAGCGAGCGCGCGGCGTTCTTCCATCGCAACATGCCCGACGAGGTCCTGACCATCCCATCAAGGAGGTCGCCGCGTTGCTGAAGCTCGCGGAAAAGACCGTGTACGCGATGGCGAACGCAGGTGAGATCCCTGCGTTCAAGATACGGGGCCAGCGGCGCATCAAGCGCGCCGAGCTGGACCAGTGGATCGACGCGCAGCCGCGCGGTCGTCAGGGGGGAACGTGATGGCGAGTACCTCGCGGGAGGGGGCGCTGGTGGTCAACTCCGCAATCGCGGACGACATCCACCAGCAAATGGAGTGGCTCCGGTGCGCGCTCGACCTCGACCAGGGCGAGACGCCATTTCCCTGGCAGATCGATCTGCTGCAACGCTTCCTCCAAGGAGAGGCCGTCACCGCGCTCGACATCCCCACTGGACTTGGAAAGACCGCGACGATGGCGGTGTGGCTCGTCGCGCGCGCGTGTGGGGCCTCGGTGCCCCGTAAGCTCGTCTACGTCGTCGATCGCCGGGCCGTCGTCGATCAAGCGACGGAGGTCGCCGTATCACTTCGTGCGTGGGTTGCGAAGGAGCGCGCGGTCGCACACGCACTTGTCCTTGGTGATCGGCCCCTGCCCATCTCGACGCTTCGTGGCCAGTACGTCGACAACCGAGAGTGGCTCGAAGATCCGTCGTCGCCCGCAATCGTCGTCGGCACCGTCGACATGGTGGGGTCACGCCTGCTGTTCTCGGGCTACGGGGTCACCGCGAAGATGCGGCCCTATCATGCAGGTCTGCTGGGAGCGGACACGCTCGTCGTGCTCGATGAGGCGCACATCGTTCCTGCTTTCGAAGATCTCCTCCGGCGAGTCGAAGACGGCGGCGACGTGTTCGGTCCGAAGGACCGAGCGCTACGCGCGCTGCTCCCCAAATTCGCGCTACTGTCGCTCTCGGCGACGGGACGTCAGACGGGGGCGACGCCGCTGACGCTTACCGACGCAGACCGTGGGCACCAAGTCGTCAAGCAACGCCTGACGGCAAAGAAGTCGCTTGTCACCGTGAAGCTCGACGCCGCTCAAGAAGCGACCGGCGGCGCCAAAGAGAGCGGCCGCGCCGACACAGATGACCGGAAGCCGAACGAGAGCAACGATGCCAAGGCTCCAAAGCTCGCGCACGAACTGGCACACCAGGCATGGAAGCTGACCACGAAGGGCTCTGCTCCCGTGCGCTGCATCGTGTTCTGCGACGCGCGAAAGGATGCGACCGCCGTCGCCAGTGAGCTGCGCGGCTTGGCCGAGTCCGCGAGTGCTCCCGAGCCCACGGTCGAGCTCTTCGTGGGCGCCCGCCGTGTGCGAGAGCGCGTCCAAGCGCGCGACGAGCTTGCCCGACTTGGGTTCCTCGCCGGGACATCCGTGAAGCGTGAGCGCGCAACGTTCCTTGTCGCGACGTCCGCCGGCGAAGTAGGCGTGGACCTCGACGCCGATCACATGGTCTGTGACCTCGTCGCTTGGGAGCGAATGGTCCAGCGCCTTGGCCGTGTGAACCGCCGTGGGGATGGAGACGCCAAAGTTGTCGTCGTGCTTGAGAGCGAGCCAGTCCCTACGGATAAGACGGCGACATCGCTCGAAAAGCGCGATGCGTCGAGGGAGGCCAGCCAGCAGCGCGATGAGCTGTCGAGAAAGCTGAGCAAACTGCAGGACGAGAAGAAGCCCGTTCCGAAGGGACAGAAGAAGTCACCCGAGGCGAAGGCTAGCGAGGAAAAGTGGAAGCAGGATGAGAAACAACTGAAGACATCGATCTCCGCGTGTCAGAAGCGCATCAAGGCGTTCAAGGACACCGACGCGAAGGCGGTGGCGCGGCACGAAGCAGAGGCCGCCAAGCACCACGCTCTTCGCAAGCTGCTCGACGCCGTCGGGGAAGGCGGCAGCCTGAGCCCCGAGGCCCTGCTTCAACTGCGACAACGCCAAGATCTCGCCAATGCCTTGCGCGATGCGACGACGATCGAGCCGCTTCGACCCGAGCTCACGCGCGCGCTCGTCGACGCTTGGTCGATGACCTCTCTCGACGAACATCCGGGAAGGCCCGAGGTCGATCCGTGGCTTCGCGGCTTCCGTCCGAACGATCCGCCGCAGACGACGTTAGTCTGGCGACGGCACCTGCCGGTTCGACGCGACGGTCCCTTCGATGCCAAGTCAGCGAAGCGCTTCTTCGTGGCCGCACCACCGCATACGAGCGAGCAGCTCGAAACCGACACCCATCTCGTGCTCGATTGGCTCATCGAACGTGCAGGAGCCGTCAGCAAGCCGCAGGGCGAAGAAGGGCTGCTCACTCAGCAGCAAGTCGTGGCCATCGCTCTCACGTCTCGTGGCGAGGTGAAGGGCTGGCGGACGCTCGAGCAGCTTGTAGCCGTGAAGAGCAAGGGCAAGAAGGACCAGGAGAGCAAGGAGGCCAAGAAGGATCGCGAGAAAAGCGTGAAGCAACTCGGAGAGCTGTTGACGGGGGCGACGCTCGTCGTCGACGCGCGCCTTGGCGGTCTCACCGATGGTTTGTTGAACAACGAGTCCTCGACCAACGCCGCAACCGCAGACGACACTCCCACGACGTGGCTCACGCGCCCCGACGCTGCTGGCGTGCCAGTGACGGGCTTTCGTGTTCGTCATCTACGGACCGGCGAGCAGGACGATGCGCCTCCGGCATGGCGCACTGCACCGGGAGATGGGTGGGTGCGACGCTACCTGTTCGTGAGGGAGGAGGTTGACGGCGAGCCGTCGGACGCACTGGCGATCGACGGCTGGGCCGGGGATGCCGCGACGGAGGACGAGCGCGCCGAGGCCAACCGTCCGCAGCAACTCGACGAACACCAGAGCTGGGCAGAGGAGTGTGCGCGAGCGATCGCCAAGCGGCTCGGGCTGGACAAGGAGTACGAGGATCTCCTCGCGTTGGCCGCTCGTCTCCATGATGAAGGGAAGCGCGCGGCCCGGTGGCAGCGCGCGTTCAAGGCACCGGTCGATGGACGCCCCTATGCGAAGACCCGGGGGCCCATCGACTTCGACATCCTCGACGGCTATCGGCACGAGCTTGGCTCGTTGTCCTACGCGGAAGAGCACAACGACTTCAAGAAGCTCTCGGCGGATCACAAAGAGTTCGTCCTCCATCTCATCGCGGCCCATCACGGCTACGCACGGCCTGTCATCGGGACGAGCGGCTGCGACGATGCCCCACCGTCGATCGTGGATGAGCGGGCACGTGAAGTCGCGCTTCGCTTCGCGCGGCTCTCGAGGCGTTGGGGGCCGTGGGGGCTCGCCTGGTGGGAAGCGCTGCTCCGAGCGGCAGATCAGGCCGCGTCCCGGCGCAATCAACAGGTCGCTGCGTCGTCAACGCAGAAGGAGCAGGCGTGATGACACGCAGGACTGCATCGATACCGGTCGATCTCAAGAATCCAGGACAGGTGCTCGCCTGCGTTGGGTTCCTCGAGGCCGCGGAAGTGCTGCTCGGGAGCGTCGAGGCGCACTTCGACTGGAGCGGCACGACGGTGAAGTTCGCTCTGGCCGCAGACAGCGACGGGAACCCGTTCGAGGTCGTCCTCGACTTCCTGGCGACGGCGAAGAACGTCGAATTGACTCCCATCGGCTACGTGGAGGGCGGCGCTGCCGATGGAGAGGACGAAGGCGATGACGATGCCGTGATTGCCGAGTCAGAAAATGAGAACGGCGAAGAGTCCGACGACACGCACGAGCATGCGAGCGACACCCCGGGACGCCGTACGACTCGAGCGTTTCCGTCTGGCGATGGACAGCGAAATGCGCTGCCCATTCAGCTCGTCAATAGCGTGCACGCTCTCACCGTGAGCCATTGGGCGGACGGTTCGTCGCGTGAGGACTTCAAGCTCTACTCGGGCAACCGCTCGGCACACCGAATCGCAACGCAGATGATCCATGGGTCACGCGCGAAGCCCAAGAAGGGGCAGTCCATCGGTGATCTCAAGACGCGTGGCGTGGCGCAGCTGTGGCAAGAGCAACGTGATGCCCTCATCAAGGCTCCGTTCGATATGGTCACGCCGATGGGCGGTAGCTTCAACTTCGATCCGCGTGGGGCGTGGACCGCGATCGACGCCGGCTACTCACCGAACACGCAGAAGGACGGCATCGCAGCGTCTCCGGTCGTGGAGATGCTTGCGGCGATCGGGCTCGAGCACGCGCGTCCCGATGAGTACGAGACCCGCAAGGTCCGCTATGCGGTCTGGGGCC
>Ga0163148_10003350_pt1 | contig 17794 bp, 12 predicted proteins | sample OliLakLV19MP7P2_FD_148606 | JGI IMG/M metagenome (GOLD analysis project Ga0163148, IMG submission 148606) | Freshwater microbial mat bacterial communities from Lake Vanda, McMurdo Dry Valleys, Antarctica- Oligotrophic Lake LV.19.MP7.P2 | ecosystem: Environmental > Aquatic > Freshwater > Lake >...
GCGGGCTCGATAGGCCACCACCAAATCGGACGGCAAATTGTTTTCGCGAGACTTGACCAAGTCTTCTTCGTTGGTGGACGTGGACAAGGTGGTAACTTGGGTCAAGACATGATCGATGACCAATTGAAAGACGTGCGACATGTGAAAAAAACTGTAGGATCGAAAAGACCCATCTTTTTGAAAGGCTTTGACTTCGGTGTCATCAAAGACATGACCAATGGCCAAAAAGTCCCGCAGCGGCGACAAGGGTGGACAGGCTTTTTGAAAACTCACTTCGTGCCACTGTTCTTCAAAGGAAACGACGGCCGTGGACGTTTGCAATTGTGCGACGACCTTGTCGTAATGCGGTTGGGCGACTTGAAAGACCATTTGTTCCGTTTCTTCGGGTGTGGTGGGAAGGGAGTAGTGTCGGGCGACACTTGTGCGCAAATCGTCGGGGGGCGCCAATATGCCGGGAACCCGCAAGGCAATGTCGTCCACGAGTCCACGGCCATTGGTGGTTATATAATCGGCAGGACAACAGCCATAGCGATCAATAAAGCTGGAGGCGGAATGGACGCCATAGGAATGCGTAATTTCTTCACCGGCCGCAATGGGACGGGTAGACATTAAAAGCTTGCCACCACCGCCAGAATGTTTATTGCCATTCGTTGTGGTTGTCATTAACGCATTGTGACCATCTTTTTGGTATCCATAGGGATGTCCATTGAGCAAATCAATAATGGGATAAATGACCGGTTCTCGATGGGAGATGGTTGTGGAAGAGACAACTTCTTCTTCGTGAGCACGGGATCGCAAGAGAAGACTGGCATGCCGAAATAATGTCCACAAGTCTTTCGTTTTGGTAGATTCCCCTGGTTGTTCTTGGGATGAACTACTTGGCAGAAAAAATGATGACGTCTCTCCCTTTTGAATGACAGGGCCAATGATGTGATCAAAGACAAATTGGTCGATGGTCTTTTTGTTGTGTAAAAAGATATAGGTATTGGTCCCGCGCAGCAATGGTTCTACTTGTGGTCGTAATTCCCAAATGGAATGGCCGCCTTGTTGGAGCTCGTCCAACGAAGGCCAGGTTTGGACCACTTTGTGGAACAACGTATTGTTGTCCTTATTGTTGTTGTTGTCGTTTTGCTTGGCGTCGGCCAAACCCTTCATGATGATGACCAAAAGTTTGACCTCGTGACAAGAAAAGCATTCCTTCAATGCCACATTGGGAGGAATGGTATCGGCCAAATTGGATTCCGCCTTGGAATCGTACGTCATTTCCATCTTGTGCAAGAGTTTCTTGAGTTTCTTGTTCGCGTTGGCCGTGTGTATTCCAATGCCTTCTTCCTTGGGTATTACCAACAATGGCCGTGATGCTTCCATGTCATCCATGGCGTACAATCCCACTCCCCTTTGCGGGGAATACCGAAATTCAATCGCGGGATCCAAATAAAAATTTGTCGACGACGGTCCATCACTTGCATCCAGTTGGATGAAAGAATTTCCATATTTTTGCGTGTACGCCTCGACGAGGGCCACGCACGCTTGCACACGAGGATCTTCTTCCTCTGTCATGGTGGAGTGCTGTAGGAGTATGAGTGTATAGCTTGCGTGGCTGTATGGCACCTAATAGATATCAAACCCACAAAAGGTTTTCTGTCTTTCTCCAATAAGTGTGCCGCTATGAATTGGTTCTGGCCAAACGTCAGATGATGGTGCCTAAAACTATTAGTATCTTTAAAAGCATGTGGAAATAAAGTAGAATTAGCTAGCTCTATAGTTAGATCCATGTTCGTCCATCGTGGTCAAGGATGGAGCACCTCGTTTGCGGTGGAAGGAATCAGTAACAGCCAATGAATTGTTGGGAAATCTTTCTGGATAGTACTATCTTTTCTCGGACCTCGCATTTTTTTCGTTTTATTTTCATGCCAAAATTCACCAACTATTCTGATAACTGTGGATAGCTATTGTTAGTTGGTTGGGCAATGAATGAACCACGAAGCTAGCTAGCTAGTTTTTGACACAACCACAAATTCTATCCCACACAGCACTGCTACTATTCATTATCGTTTTCGAAGTACCATGATACGATCACTAATCGTAGTAGCTACTCTCCTACTACTTGGGGGAGAGGCCAGCCAGGCCTTTGTGCCTCCCAAGCCAGCGACTAGTCGCACGACGCAGTCCACATCGATGCTACCTTCCGCCTCGACGTCGTCGCGTCTCTACAATCTACTCGATGACATTGGCGATATGATTGGCATGGGATCTTCCACTTTGGTAGCTCAATCCTCCTTGCCCTACAACCAACCCTTTTGCAAGGACCTGAGTTGCGATCCTTCCAACGTCCGAACCTTTGCCGTTCAAGAACGCCTCTTTTCCTTTACGGGAGAAGATTTTGACATTCGCGACGCCCATAGTGGCGCACCCTTTGTTCGAGTCCGGGGTGCCATGTTGCATTTGCCCGGCAAGGACAAGATGCGGGTCAAGGATGCTCAAACTGGACGAGACTTACTGGAGCTGGATCGCAAATTGATTGCGGCGACACCGACCTACGACATTTATCGAGGAAATGGCAGTGAAAAAATTGGGTGGATCGAAAAGAAATTCATTTCCATGACGGATACTTTTGATGTCTACATGGAAGGCAAAGGGGGTTTTGGTGTAACCGGACTGCTCAAACCACCCCCGGCCTATCGGATTACCGGTGATTTTTTGGATCGCAACTTTGTCATGCGCAACGACAAGAACGAAGTGGTGGCCCGCGTCAGCGAAGATTGGATTGTCGAATTTGATGCCTTTAATCATTATCAAGTTCAAGTCGCACCTGGTATGGATGCCTTGTTGGTAGTGGCGTGTTTGTGTGTCATTGATGAAGAGTTTGATGAAGAACACAAAAAGAAAAAAGAGCAGGAAGGATGACTGTGCGATGATGCGACAATGAACTAAATTATTTTGCTTATGACTATAATCATAATCAATTTACTGTATAGAAACGAGAATGATTTACAGATTCCTGCTTATCAGTGACAGAGTACTTACAATTGCAACCCGTTCGTTTAATGGAGCATCGACAACACAACAGAACCGAACGTACTGGTTCATTTCGATCCAGCCTGCCATCTGCCGATACAAAATTTTGGACAGTGTTGGGCTTTTACGCCGAGAGGCCGGGACTGTCCCGGAAGTCTCGTCACGAATAGCTGGTGGTGGATTCTTCCTGTAATTAATATCTAGCAGCTAGCTGTGAGTTCATTTCGTCGGGCTTCTAAATTGCTACACTCTTTGTGTCTACATGAAGTCCTACGATAGCTAGATCTAAAACGTCTTTGTGCTGTGGCAAACCATGCGTATCTTTAGATTACCAGATTACTAGTCTACACTTTATGTCCAATGCGGCTTTGTTACGGGGTGGGCGCGCTGTTAGACCAAGGACCTGAAACGGAAATGGCAAAAGTGTTCCAAAAAGACTGTCGCGACTGACGATAGTAGGATGCAGCAACGGGAACCAAATCACTGTGGATACAGCCCCGTGCCGCCGTTTTGTTGTTTGCTCATCAAGAGAAAGGCACAAATCAACAAAAAGGCAACAGTGGAACGGTATCCACAGGCTCTTGATCCTGTTGCTGCAGTCTTGTATTGAAATCGTTCGCGTATTCCAGCGTCGGACGCAGCAAGCATGCCAAACACAAAGGACAGTGAAAGCGTGTTAGCTTTGCTTCGCTTGCTCATCAAGAGGAGGCAGCAAGTCAACGAAAAGCAACCACGACTCCACGATCTGAGAGCTGACATGGTTGATGCGTCCAGCGCTGACAATTTGTAGGCGCAGTCCATGGATGTGCTTGAGATGGGCTCACTCGGTGGATGAAGAGGAAACAGCGGAATGCAAATGTCGATCGATAGCGTTCGCATCCATCCATATCGTTGCAAGTCGCTACCAGAATGTAGACACGGAACGAAATGGAAGGGAGCCAACGCAATCGAAGGCATCTGAAGTCGGTGCTTCCCACCATCCAACTCGTGATTCGTTCACGTGTGGATGGGATTGTGCATGGACAAGAAAACAGCGGCCCCATGATGCCCAGATATGGTCAATACGTGCCACCACTTCGTTTCGGATCGCTACCAGAATGTAGACACGAAACAAAGTGACAGCCAACGATGCCATATCAGGGCATAAAAAGACGCTGTCTTCCCATCCTTGCAGAATCCCAAATCTTGTTGTTCTTCCCGACAGCACGACTTGACTTGACAAAACCTAGGGGAAGAAAAGGCAAGCGCGCAGTAAACAATACAGTGACGATGAGATAGGGGACAAACAGTACGGAAAAATAGAGCGGCCTCGGCCAGGGAGAAGAAGATGACTACACAGACCACGCAACCAATAGTCCGAATAAGAAGAACGACAAAACACGACAAAATATTGGCGAGCTTACCTGCAGTCGAGCACTTCTTGTTGTGGTTCGCGATGCACGACTTGTACTGCATCCAAGGAGAAAGGAAGATGCTTTCGCTGGGTGGAGTCTCCAGCATTCAAGTACTTCATGTCATGCCCATCTAATAGAAGGCACAAGGCGAAGGACCAGGACACCGGCAGATTCTTCCGAGGGTTGCATCCTCCATTCTCGTTCGAATGCAAGACAAGCCGTGAACCAAGAAGATATTTCATCCATCCACCCTTTGGTGTTGGTGGTCTTGTTGTAGTTCCAGATACGACTGGCATCGGCGCCAAGAGCAAAGCGACATTCATTCTAACAGGATTCTTCCAGAGCTTCCCTCCTCATGACAGGTCCATCTATTATTAGGTGGGCCTAAAATGAGGAATCGAAGCGAAGAAGGGTCCTATTACCGGGAATGCCGCTTCGCGAAAACGCCGAGACCAGTCGCAGTCATACAAAAGAAAAAAGCAAGATCTCGCCGAAGAGGAGTCGGACGAAAACAGCCACATCACTACATGCCCGTCTACTGATAAGTGGGTTACCTCTGTCCGAGTCCTCGCCAGCATTAGATCTTGCTTTTTCCTTTGGAATAAAAAAGAACCTCTTGACGGACACGCCCTGACGATTAAATGAATCAATCCTACCAGACCGCAAAGCCATCCGAAGCTTGGTCCAAAGAAATAGAAAAACCCGATTGTGAATGCACAGCACCAAGATGAACGCCAATCTGCATCGTCCCAAGTCCACCTAGGGGGGAACACGCAACAAAGTAGAGTGGTGAACAACTAGCTGCTGTGGAATCACGATTGGATTCTCCCTTTTCCTTTCGCAAGCCAAACATCGACGGAGCGGGGGGCATTCTTGGTGAGCGACGTCCATGGAAGGGAGTCCTTGCTTGTGGAGCAGAGATAGTATCCCTTGATTGGAGGAACATCCATCCAACACAAAGAAGAAGCAGTAGCGAAGGAGATTGTTCAAACGACGGATGACACTTGCCCATTGTCGAGAACGTGTTGGAAGTACCATCGGTCGGTTGTAAACTCCATCGCTACAACCAATTCCTGGTCGTGGACGATGATGAAGGATCCCGCAAAAAGCAACTGCGGGATCAAACAATAACACAAGAAAGGACTTCGTGAAAAGCCTTGGAGGGATCCGTTGAAAGTTGCAAGGGTACCGTAGGAAGGATGGAATGGATATGGTAGGCCTAAAAGATCATGGTGGAAGAGGGACGAAAGGATTGAGAATATACGTGTTATTCTTGAGAATCCATCGACACGATTGCCTTCAATTCCACGATCCAAACAAAGATCCACGACAAAACCCAAGACAACTCGATGCGACTTACGGTTGTTTGTGGATGGATATGGTGGGAAGAGAAAGGACTTGGACGGCCCGAAATATTTCGGGAAAGAACGAGGACGAGAAGGAATATTAGAAATATTTCACGATCCAAAGTGAGAAGAACCATCAAAATGTCATGAAAAAACAGCACGAAGCGACCACAGAACTTGACTTACGGTGGGATGGATTCATGAAGCAGACAGAAAACGACTTGACTTCTGTTAAAACCAGGGTGGTTTGGGAGGCGGCGGCGCTTCGTCGACCGCCATGGTGGATCAATTTAATATTTTTGAATCAATAAAAAAATTCCAGTTTTTTTCGACTCTGTATTTTGGCAGCAATTGCCTTTTGGTTTGCCGATTTGCAAAATTATGAGACAATCTCGGCTGCTTTTCTGGGAGTCGATATCTTTTTGCTCGAGCGAGAACTTCTGTTTGGAGGGAATCCGAATTCGACGAGATCTTTCGCTGCTTGGTAGCTACCAGTACCACAAGCTCGGGTAGATCCAAAACAATGACAAAAGATACAGAGATTGGCCGTAGGTATAGTACATAAGCTATCGTATAACAATGCTGTTTGAGTTGCATCCATGTAGTTTACCAGTCGTGAGCATCGGGTTGGTCCTGCATCGATGATTGTTGTGACAAAATTGTCATGTTTTTCAGAATGAAGGAAAGAATCTAAAGATCAAAGCTTGGATATCTATTTGCGAGCCTGTGTGCATCATAAAGCAATCAGGTTGCCACGAATGTGATGATGATTGGCAGGGGCGAAATTGTTAGTTTTAAAAAGGTGGAGTCATCTAGCTGGAAAAAAAAAGCCATTCATCCATGTTGAGGGTTCAATGACAACAATGGAAGCAACATTTGTTTCAAACAGGAAACAATTGACACATTTCAAAATGATGGATCAACGCAAACAAAATGCTGAAGAAAGCGTCGAAAGTCACAGACTGTTTCACAGTGACATGCAGAAATGTGCTCCAGCGACAATGTCAGATTTGATCAATGTGGGGCATCACAGAGATTCTGATCATGTTTGACACCGGGCAATGATCCAATCAAAAGAAATGATGTTTCTTTTCTTTTTTGACCCGCAAAAGAATGATGATCTCACCTTCAAAGCTTTTGAGTCGGTCATTTTGGGGACCATTCTTTGCAGAGTCCAGGAAAAAAAATTGAAGAATGTTGCAACCTGACTTTCAAAAGCAAAGTTGTCAGCTGTGTTTGACACACCACCTGCAAGAGAGTGGTTGGACAGCAGCTTTGGGGTTCAGTTCCATGTCTCTTCAATTGTGGGTTGTCTGGCGTGGCAAAGTGACACGCACTGCATGTCAGAGTGTGGGTTTTGAGCCCCCGTTGGGCAGTGGTGCATGTGGCTTAGCAGCAGAGGGTGGGTCCACGAACCCCACAACACTGTGAAGGTCCAATGTCCAAACCTTCACACATGATTGTGGTTCGTCGGCGGTTTCGGCTGTGTGCACTTCACTCTGCATCACTGACCACGGTGCAGCACAGGGGATGTTGCCAACTGCACTTGATTCACCCACACTTTGCTGACCTGAATGAGAGTGGCTGGCTGGCAGCTTTGGGGTTCAATTCTCCATCACTTTGATTTCGGGTTGTCTGACAAAACTCATTTGCAAACTGCTGCTTGACATTGCCCTTGCTTTGACACAATGAATGCACCCCAATGCTGCATTCTCAGGGTTGTGCGAGTCAAGTTTCTCTGTCCCTCAACTTTCAATGCATTCATGACAATTGCGCAAGAACACATTTGCCTTGTCTGCAATGCCACAGACAAAGTTTGCAGAGCGCTTGAAAACAACACATTTTGCTGTCCAATTTGGTCTGTTGAAAACAGAGGAACCAACTGGTCGGGGACAACAGTGGACATTGGATAGGCAGTGTGCCTTTTTGTGTTGCAAATCTCAGCCATCCCATCATTTGTCCTGGAAAGTGGCTTCAGCCCTTTCATGCCATGGTCCATGCTGTGCGTTTTCCTGACGAGGCCGACAGGCGGTGTGAAAGAATGGAAAGAGGACAGCATGTCGGACCGAGACTCGACTTCCATCCTATTTCACTCCATAGTGGATCCGGAATTATTGTATTGTTCTATTGAGTACCGCTGCGGCACCTCCATTCTGTTTTACCTATCCCTTGCGCGGACCTCCTTGGTGGCGAATCAAAAGCAAGGATTCAGAGGGAGATTCGTGCATTACCTTACCGTCATGAAACCTACTGCACGCACAGCAATATTAACTCCGAAGTACTAGTACTTACCAGCAACAGTTGTGTATCAAGGAGGGAAGGAATACTGTACTACCGGTATACAGCATAGCAGCAGAGCTGCTGAATGGGAGTTTGCTATATTTGTGTATCACTGTTTGATAGCTAGCAAGCTAGCTAGTTAGGAGCAAGAGCGGGTTCAAAAGCTTGGCGTTTGTTTCTTGAAGGGAGCGAAGAGGGACACGACAAAATTTTAAACGCTCCATTCCTTCCATCCATCCATCTAGCCGAAACTAGTAACATCAACAACAAAAGACTCGAGAAGATGGAGAGCCGCGAACAACGCAATGGGTCTAGTACGACGGCGGTGGCGTCAACGCCTGTGGCCAGCAACAATAACCGGCGGACAGCACCCTATGTTCCACTCAACCCGAACCGTGGGATTTCGTCCTTGCCCGAGCCGCCGGATTTTCGACGACGCCCGCGTCCACCTCCCGCTTCCATTACTACTACGAGTGACACGTTCAGCACTGGAAGTGACATTACCACGCTCACCACCCACAATTATGCCACCCACTATACGACTACAAACAGTACTACAACAACAACGCGTCGCATGAACAGTGACAGTGGACATTCTCGCGCCGACAGTGCCCAAAGCAACACCAATACGGCCAGTGGCAAAAAGAAAAAGAAAAAAAAGAAACGCCGATGGCGTTGGATTGTGGGAAAACCCCGAGACCTAACGCCCGAACAAGAACAGGTCTTCATGACGATGAAATTGCGCAAATTAAATCGGGCCCTGACGGGGACCAAAACGAAACAAACCAAATTTCAATTGTTTGCCTTGGTGGCGTATTTTGTCTTGGCCTTTGGCGTCTTGCAATATTCCAGTCAAGAATCCGCGGGTGATAAGAATTGCAACGGCGACAACAATGATAATAATAATAATACCCGACGGATCATTGTCTTGGATTTGGGCGATATCATCATGATGATGGTCTACATTTTGGCGGTCCTCATTGTCACGAATATTTTTCGGGAATCCAAATTTATTACCTTACTGTATTGGATGTTTATTTATTTGCCACTCGCCGCCATGATTCTTGGTTTCATGTTGGGTGATACCGACTCGGTCGATAATTTTTTGGGAACGCATCCCATTGTCTTGGTCATGCTCATTGTGGCCGAAATTGCTGTGCTGGTGACCTTTTTGAGTCTGTACAAGTTGTATCCCAAATTGGTCCAGTCGGCCTGGTTTCGACGAAAGTCACGGGCGGGCATCTTTTGGAGAATCAAAGTGGTCAGCGATTGGACCATGACCTATGTGGGATCCTGGGGGAAACGATATAGTTGCAAATACGATGGTGAAACCAATCAACTCCATATCAATAGTAGTGGATTGCCACATGGGTTAGGCCGATGGTTGGACGATTCCTATTCCGGGGAAGTACTCACGGGGACATGGATCAATGGGATTCCGGTCGCTCCCTTTGCCTCGCGCCAATTTGGGACGGGCGATGCCTTTAAGGCCGTCCGGGTGGGATACGTCATGGCATCCGACGATGAATATACGACGACCAAGTTTTGGCCGTCCAACGACAAACCACCCCGGATTGGATTGACCAGTGTCGAGTGTAGCATCTCGGGATCCTTCTATAATGAACTGCCATTGGCCACGCACCTCGCGGGTCCCAATTGGTTGGACGAAGGACGCAATTCCGTGGGAAATCTATGTTCCCAATTGACGCATATCGACGATGAAGAGGAACGGGGTCATCAATTGATACAAATCAAAGCCAGCGATCCTCGGGGTGTACAAGTCCGTGGTCACGTCTATGCATCCACGGGGGAATCCTTTAATGCCGGTCTCAATCAAGTAATTATACATGTCGACAAGGATGAACAAGAACCACTTCATCGACCACGACTAACACCGGGACGAAGTTTGAACTTCATGCCACGGGCCTCTCGGCAATCCTTTCGACCGGAACGCATTATTCTTTGCGACGAATCCGATAGTGGCGAGGACGAAACGGACGAACGGAACTTTGAATTGGCCACGGTCGAGGAAGAATTGAGCCATCGCGATATGAGTCTCCGAGAGTCCCCGGTCCGGCCCCAGACGCCACCCCTGGCCTGTCGCAGCGTGACCAGTGCGAGTAGTTTTAATTTCGAACTCATGTCGGGCATTTTTCAGCCCTTCAAAATGACCAATGCCTCGCTCCGCGTCGAAGATTGGACTCCCGCCGAACACAAGGACGCCCTCATCTTTTTTCCAGGATACAAAGTCCCCCTCAAGCAATCCTTGGAAGCACTGGGGCAATTTATTGCCATGACACGATTGGATTCCAGGGTTTATCCCATTATCTTTGGATGGCCCTGTGGGCAACGCTTTACGTACCATTCGGCATCCCGAAAATCGGCCACGGCCAAGAATCGCGAGAATTTGTTGCGTCTCATTCAAGGACTGCAAAAGGATGGGATCCGGCATGTTCATTTCATGACGCATTCCATGGGAGTTCAAACACTGCTGGGCGCTTTTAGCAATTTGCCGGATGGGAGTCCCAGCGAATTGTCCAAACTGTTTCAACTGGATCCCGACTTTGTCGAAGAGGATGTCTCCCTCCATCAACAGCAACAACAACAGCAACAAAAACAAGAAGGCACTAGTGGTGGAAGTGATAGCAGCAACAATATGAAACCCATGATTTGTCGTACCATTACCATGCTCAATCCCGATTTTCCATTGGAAGCCTTTGTGGATCGTGCCTTTGCCTCGGTGCGACGCATCTGCAGTTGTGTCACCATTATTGGGGATCGACATGACAAAGCTCTGTTTGGAAGTCAAATCATGAATGGAATAGGCGTCTATTTTGGCTACGAACAACCCGAAGTTCTGCAACCAAAACCAACGAGTGAATTATCGCGTCTTTCCGAACGAGAAGTCTATTTTGGCAAGCATTTGTTCAAACAAGAAGTGATTGGTTTTGCCATTGAATCCTTGTACTATCCCAAGGATGTCGATCGCGATGAATTGAACGAAGCCCTCTTGTTCAAAGAACGAGCACCGGTCATTGTTTGCACAGAGGAAGAAGATGTCCAAGATCGAGCCTGGTTGGACGTGGACGTGATTGACACGACTGGTTTGGATACGAACATTGCTGGAATTCGACACAGTGGCTTCAATTTGAATCCCATTCTCTTGAAAGATTTGGAAGAATTGATTTCGACGGGTCGGCGAGCCGTGAATCGCGCTACCTTGCTCTATCGTGACGGCAACAACTTTAGCTACTGCCATGCACCCTCTTACGTTGCCATGTAATATAATATGAATGACAGTGTCAACAAGGAAGCGTGTGTGTCATAATGAAGCACAATGATGACTTGGTGGGTTGTAAACTAATAATTTTGTTTCGTGAAAGCATAATATAGCATTGTGGTCGCTTTGAGAGTGAATACTAGTAGTGTACTAAGAGCAACCAGTCGCTTCCCCTATTCTTGTAGTTGATTTACAACATCAAGTCAGCTGGATGTCGGAGAGGCTTCTACTATCATTAGGCTACTAGCTATTAAATAAATAGAGTGGAAGCTCCATATATAGTTTCTGTGGTTTATTCTTTGATTGTCTACTAGTATGACTGGGACATTATCGCCCTTGGCCAGGCAAACAAATACTTCTTGCAGTAGTAAGATTTCTAGAGCATGAATTCACTCATCCATAATACTATGTGTGGGGTTGCGTCCAACTATGGATGGACATATGCTTCAATTTTTTACTGAAATTTGGATTGAAATTTGGTCACGGAAACCGATCCTGTACTCAACTCATAGTCGGACCAATCTCCATCGGACAAGTCCACGTTCTCATAGACTTTTCCACCCGACACACCCACCACCGTGAACTCTTCGCCCATGGGATGAAAGGCATACGGCTCCATGCCTTGACAATCCAAAGCCAACAAGGGTACCAATTGACCACTGTCCTCACTTTTCATGGCTTCCTTGATTTGGGCGAGGGCTTTTTCTTGTTCACTGGTGACCAATTTTTTGTTCTTGTGCTGTTTGAGGGCGTAGTTTTGATCCAAGTCCATTTCTTCGTCCAAGACCGAATTGGCCCCCAACACGCGCAGTGTACAACGCGCGGAATCCCCGTGATCCCATTTCATACCAAAATGGTGGAGGGATTCGTCGCGGTGTTTTTCCTTGCCACTGACGGCCGTTTTGTGCAAGATTTCCGTTTCGACGACAATTTTTTCCCGAATTTGGGCGTGATCCTGGGGATTCCGAACGCTAAAACACAGATTGACCGAGTCTTTGTTGAGGACGAGTTTTTCGACGCCCTCCAATTCGGCGGAACAGTACAAAATGTAAACGACCATGATTGTAAGGATTGTCGAAGTTGATGTTGGTGTTGAAGTGATGTGTTGGTTGTTGTCGTGTTGAGTTCGATGGTGATTACAGTAGATGATCTCAGTAGCGTACTGTAGTTTTAGCTTCAAAAAGTTGTAGGACCTAAAGTGCTCTGAACGGTGCCGATACTCGTATTAGCTAGTTATTATAGTAGGTGCTTGGTTGCTGCTGCCTATCTTTATGGATCGAGTGGAGGGCGGTGCATGGTTGCGATAGATAAATAGCTGTTGTTGTGATGGAAATCTTTGAGATGTGTTCGCATCATCGGGTTGACGTTGCGCTGCCAAAACCACCCACGCTGCTTAGAATAAGACGCACACTTGCGAAGTGGTTATGCCCTAAAACTCACTTAGAGGTCTGGTACTTACTTCAAGACGCACACTTGATTAACAAAACTACTGTACCATTGTCGCATAGTCAATTTATTGAGTGCGTACCATACGTATCTACACTGTATCAACAGTACTAATAACTAACCTCACCATGCATGACCTCACGGACTGATCGTCATCCTTCAGTCTATCTCTATCATGTATTACAATCACGTATCGATCGTACTACACCCTACCTATTAATAAAAGCAACAAAGGAGACATCGATCAACTATTATTTCCACAGCAATAGACTTACAGTATCTGATCATTATAGATAGTTAGCTAGCTACCTAGCTAGAGTATACCTACAGTACCCTGCAGCAAGATTCGATACACGATCTAGAGTAGGGAATAAAAGAAGACGACAACCACCATTCATTTAGAAAGATCACTACGGCATCCGCCAACGCCAACTTCACATTCATCATGACTTCGCTCGATGCCAATTTCCACGAACCCGAGGACGACGAGGACGAACCCAGACCCCGCAAGCCCAACAGTAATCAACAAGATGACGATGACGACGATCCGAGCAGTGACGAAGATCACGATGACGACGAACAACCGGAAGAAATCCAACGCTTTTTGGAACTCTTTGGTGCGACCCGCGGCACGACGGGCGATGAATTGAGGGAGTGGCACAAGGAATGGGCGACGACCCATCCCAAAACGGGCGATCCGCCTCCGGCGGATTGCAAGGCGGGATGCCATTGGAAGGATTCCGAATTTAGTATGGGATGCGTGGCGTGTATGGAAGCCTCCACCGCCATTACGGAAACGTAAGCAACAGAAAATATATATGGTGGAATGTATGGTGGAATTATAGAGGAAGGAATTATAGAGGAAGGAATGGGCGAATGGGGCCTTGGCTTTGTGGTTTTTTTAACTGCAATTAAATTGCAGTATTCCTTGTTCGATGGAATGAAAGCTTATTTTTTGTACTGTATTTGCTGGGAGATTGGCAGGGTCCAAACGTAACAATACACTGTGCGAACAAAAGAAGAAACTGTTCGAATCATAATTATATACCTGCCGGGGTCGGTTGCTTGCTTGCTTGCTCTAATGTGAGAGAGAACAACAGAGAGAGCGACTTGGATTTTTTTTTAAATTAAAACGTACTGTTATAATGCAGAAGAAAAAATCCGTCTATCGAGCAACAAGGTGTTCATTCAAGTTTCATTCCGTTTTCAAAATAATTTAGTAAGGCATCCACATCCGTTCCGTCTATTGTCAATGAAGATAGATCTAGCGAATGAGAGTCTAGGTAGTGCCTTATTTTGGAACTCTGTGTAGCAAAGCTTTGCACGGCTGCACCATACTTCGAAACCACTCCAGACTCGATCTTCTTCTATGAGAGTAATCCTTGCTTGTGTTGGTATAGGAATCGTCTAAATTCTATAAATTAACTATTATGCTACACTCCTCAGAATTATGCTACACTTCTCAGAATTTCAGTTTTTACGCTGTCTTTGCCATGAGCAAAATACACCCTTGTTTCAGATGCAGTTTGTGATGGACAGGCAGGGGTGCAGTACATGTATTCGAAACGACGCCTCTACTACTCTTCTATCCTTTTTGAGGAAAGGCAACGCCACGGATGGTATGATGCATCTTCTAAATTCTATAAAATAATCAGTATGCGAGGGTACGCAGCAGGCCCAGAATCAATAATTCAAAAGCAACTCCAATCAAACACAAAGCCAAGCACTTCTTATCATCCCACTTTGACCTTGTCGTCCACCACCAACGGTGTGGATGACGATGTAAAGGGTACGGACAGTATTGTTTCGCTCATTTCCAGGGGTACGGTTTGTCCCGACGCCAAGGATACCATGGACATGGTACCTGCTTCTTCATCATCGATTGCTGCTGGAGTTATCAAGGGTTGTTGTTGTTGATGTGATGGTCCATTCGACTCTACCAATGGATTTGTCGTTGCTGCTGCTGCTCTCATGGGATCTACCTTGACCGTAGCAGTACCATTCATAGTATGAGTATGATTAATTGCTGATGTCGCCAGAATGGTTTCCGACTCCATCGCTGCTGTTGTTTCCAAAAGGACAGGCCGTCGTGGAAAAATGACGCACAAGACCATTTGAATGACGCCTAGCAAAGCTCCTAATCCATTGGGAACAATGACAAACCAATCTACCACGGCAATGCCATAGGCCGTCCAAAAGACCCCATTGGCGGTGTTGGTCAACATGGTCCCAATATGGATACTGGCCGAATTTTGCGTTTTCAGTACGGTCCAAATCGTGGACAGGGGTGCTCCATAAAAAAAGACCAAATTCAAATTCACCACCACGCCAATGATCCATTCTTTGGTATCCGGCGAGAAGGAATGCCCAAAGCCAATAATCGTAATCAAAATCAACCAAAACAAGGACATGCCCATGACCCAATAATCATGTTGGGGTGGGGAATAATAGGGCACTATTATGGAAGAGGAGTAGGTGGTTGTTGTGGGTATTAATTGTTCTTGGGATGCTGGAGTAGTCGTAGAAGTTGGTGGCGACAATAATAGTGCTGGTGCTGTAGTTGCCTTCATGATCCCATCTGTTTCCGCTACTTCCATAGTCGTTGGTAAGTGTTGCACTCTGCCATTCTCTGCAGCTGCAGTAGTTGTGGGGACGGCCAACAGTCGTTCCGTGGCAATTGCATTATTATGATCCACAAATTGTTGTTGAAATAATAATTTCGAGGCGGCCAAATTGAACCACAAGGAGAGCAATATTCCTTGCGTGTTGGCAAAAAAGATGAATTTATTGTCAATCAACAACGCGTAAAAACACCAGCCACAACAATTGCCCAGCATAAAGGCCCATGGCAAGGGATTCAAATCGCCCAAACTTCCGCGACGAATGGCCTTTTGGACGTCTTGGTAGGGAGCATAAAACATTTGATTGGCCGTCACGACGCCCAAGGCGGGACAAACATATTCCAAGACGATCGTTTTGGCGTCCAGCATTATTTTTGAATGGATAATTATACACTTGGGTGGTGGTGTTAGTGCAATTATTTTATTTATTTTATTTTTATCATAGCCAACAGTTGCCAGCACAACTTTTTTTCGTTTTCGGAACTCATTTTTTGGGGGTGTTTTGTCACGCGTTTTGCTTGGTTTTGGTGGTCGACATCATCATCGTCCGTGAAATATATTGGCCGAGTGTGTGTCCAAATCAAATTAATGGAGGGCACGCACACACCTTCGTATCCTTTGTGGGGAAGATTTGATTGTTGCATGGTGATGGGTCTTCAATGCAACAGCTTCTTCAACCGACCATGGCGATGATAAGATCTAGATACGGCGCTGCTCATTATTAGCTACAGATAGTAGCTATTCCTAGTAATCACCAAGCACCCCAATCAAAACGACCATGATTCGTAGAATAAATATCCTGCTTGTAGTGGTACTGCCACTGCTGTTGATCACAAAACCTTGTCTTGGCTTTGTCGTCACGTCCAAAAAATCCACCACCCATCTTCAACATGACACCTGGTTAAAAGCGACCGACAATGCGCAAGATGAACAACTACTGATAGTAAAACGAGCCTTCCCCGTACTGAGTCAAATTCAGGGCATCAATTGGGAAGGCGACTGTCGTTACATTGATGGCAATTTGACGCCGGTAGATTTGCCACTCCAAGGAGGAACGCGCTATGATTTGACGGAAGAACAAGACGAAACCGATGACGGCCATTGGAACTGTATTCTGACGAGTTTTCTCGTCTTTCCCAATGGAAAAATCCGCCAAGTGCAAATGCAAGGAAGCCGTAAGGCGTCGTCGTCCTCGCCTACACTACGACTGGATCCAGTGGGAGGAGAGGGTCCCATTTCCATGCTTTTGACGGAAGTACCACCCCATACCGTCCTCATGAATGAAATGGATCGAGCTTCCGGTAAAATTGTCATGACTTCGAGTTTGTCCTTGATCGTCAAAGAGGATGGAACTTGTACGGAACTCGTCCAAGTAGCCCACGAAGTGGGGGGTGATATGGGTGCGACCAAGGCGGCGACGACCATTGCCATTGAGGGTCATCAAATTTGGAGGCTCTATCCCGTCAATGAATTTGCATGAGCTTGCAGCAAAGGGTGCCAAGGAATATGGAAGAACACAGGACAATAATCCAATGGACCACAACTATGCTACGAAAACAGCAATGTTGCAAATAATATAGAAATCGACACACAAGCCACCCGTCCTAAAATAATTCTCACGGCAATCAACTTTTGCAAAACCTTCTTTGTTTGTGTTTTCTCGTAATACTTTTGCAATGGCGCGGTACTTTCATGAAGAAATGAATCAGTGATAAAATGTCTTGGGCATGCAGAATTGGCATACCTTTGGACAGCCACGAAACATGTTTCCCTTCGCCATGCGCATGAGAGGCTCTAATCGATGGGACGGATGCGGTGGGGGAAAGCAATATAGATGTATGCGGTAATGGAAATTGTTGGGAATGGCGGAACAACCGAGAACGAATGTAGCTCAGATCTATAAATAGATCGGTAGTATGTATCGGATTGCCACTGCCACTGTTTTCCTTCCAAGCACCCTTGACAGGTCGGTCAGGTGGAGGGACTGAGAAACTAGTAACGGGGACGGACGCTAGGATTTCCTGGCTTTGCCAGCTTGGTGTCATTGCCAATGCTAGTCGATTCTAGCTAGCTACGCAGTCAAGAGAAGGGACAGGCAGGGCTATCCAACCTGAAAAACTCTCATGTTTGGTATAGTTACCTTTTTGTAATTGTATAGATGATGATGACTGCGTTAATGCAAACACGTTTTAATAATGAAACACTTCTTTTTAGCCCTCAACGGTAGGTAGGCTTATAGCCCTCAACGGTAGGTAGGGTTATTCTTTTTTTTGAGTCCCGGTGTGACGTTTGTCTGTTGGTGGGTCACATAAGGGGCAGTTGGTGGGTCACATAAGGGGCAGTTGAAGTAGAGGTTGGTCTGTCCATCTGTCAGACAAGAAGTGGTGTCAACACAAAGAAAACCCCCGG
>Ga0163148_10003351_pt1 | contig 17791 bp, 22 predicted proteins | sample OliLakLV19MP7P2_FD_148606 | JGI IMG/M metagenome (GOLD analysis project Ga0163148, IMG submission 148606) | Freshwater microbial mat bacterial communities from Lake Vanda, McMurdo Dry Valleys, Antarctica- Oligotrophic Lake LV.19.MP7.P2 | ecosystem: Environmental > Aquatic > Freshwater > Lake >...
CCCCTACTCACAACTAATCGATTAGACGAGTGCTATGAGCTAGAAACTGTGTCCAAGATAAGTTATTAAGGTTGATTTTGCTGCCGCTAGGAAGAAGCATGGTGTAGGGCTGAGTCGTCTGCTGCCTTCGATTTTTCGTTTAAATGTCAACAATACTCCTTCCTCCCCAACCGCAAAGAAATAGAATTGCTCCCGCAACTACGATACAAACGCTAAACAACAAGACACCTGAATCAACAACCCATCCAGCCATGATACGAAGAACTGTTCGACGCGCACTAAGTATGGAACCGGAACAAAAGATTCATGATGGTTGGATGGCTCGACAATATCGGCAACGAAAACAATGGGTCCATTTGGCATTGCTGATACTTAGCGTCTTCATGTTTTTTGTGTGGGCCGTGTCTCGGTACCTCAACAGTGACATTGTGGAAGATGGCACTGTGGAATTTCAAGAAAACGAAGACGAAGCTGACGGAGAAGAAGCTATAGCTGCAGTACAAGCCTTGGCGGGGGGCGCCATGGCGTCACCCCAAGTCGAATCGGTGCGCTGTGCCATTTTATTTTTTGGACTGCCACGAAGCTTTGAGTCCATGGTACTGCCGTCCATGACGCGACATGTTTTTATGAGAAATGCGCGATGGGGTTGTGATTATTTTGTTCATTATTACCACAAGACGGAGGAGTCTTCCGGCCGCGCGGGAGCCGGAGGAGACATCAATCCTGACGAAGTTTTGCTGATGAAGGAACGCATCCGAAATTGTCACCAACGCGTCAAACAAACGTCCAATCGTAATCCAACCGTCGTCTTTGTCAAAGATACAGAAGAGGAGTTTTGGCAAAAGCGGGGGAAATTAGTGGAAAAATATAGAGCTGCCAAAGATGAAAATGGTCATTATTTATATTACCCCTGGAGGGCAAGGACATACCACTACCCTGAATCACTCGACAATATTGTCAAGCAATGGTACGGTTACTATGATACAAGAGGAATCGAGTCGAGGCTATTGAAACTCATAGTTTCACTGGCTGTCGGCTAGGAGTTCTTGGTATTTTCTTTACACATATATGCTGTTTGTGCTCACGACGCGTTGATTAATTATCTCTTCTTGCTACAGGCATAGCATTCAGTCCGTTTGGGAGGCAATGGACGAATACACAAAAATAACGGGAAAGCCAAAATACGAGCGAGTTGCCTTGATGCGGCTCGATGTCCTGTATGCACTCCCCGTGGACATTTTCAAATTGGACAAATCACAAGTGGATAAGAACAACCACTACGCCGTCAGTCCAGGCTTTGCCAAATACCCTGTCAATGATCGAATGTTTTATGGCCCTTACGAAGCTGCTAGAATTTGGGCCACCGAGCGATTTACTCGTGTAGACGAACATGTGAAAACCTACGAAGCTGGCTGGGGCATGCACTCGGAACGCTTTTTAGAGAGTGCCATATTTACGGCAATTCAAGAGAAAGGTATCGAATTAGCGGAAAACCCTGATATTTGTATCATGCGAGTCAGAGCGGATGAATCTGTGTGGATGAACGACTGCATAACGATGAGTGGTTCAACGCGTGGGATGAAGCGGATAGCGAGGCAAAAGCTTGTGGAAAAGATTTTGGGAAGGGCGTGCGTGAAGAGCAGAATGGCCGTCCGTGGCAGTGTCACGCAACTTCACTGTCCCATGGATGAGCAAGAGCAGCAAAGACGACTGTTGATGAACTTGAATGCTTCGGCATTGCCTAGCGCATAAATTTTTGAAAGAAAAAGAAAAGGTTGAGTGAACGACCCGACAACCTGTCCCAGCTTACAACAGAGATTGCGTCGGTGTGCTTGCAACAGCTATGACTGCCCCCTGACTTGACTTCGTGGGGCTCGATGCTGTCTTTGCACACCATCTCTCGCTGGTGAACCTCGCATTAATCGGTTACGCCTCAGACACCTCTAGCTACTAGCTTCGAAGGATGGGTTGCACATGTATATGCTCCGGTCTTGGTAGCAAAACTTATGAATATAAAGGAACTAAATTTGCCACCACTCTCTCTGAATAATTATGCAATCTATGGTCTTGTGGCAATGTGCTCCGGAATCTAGTTGGCAGTCACAGACGCGGCTCCCTCCAGCGTTGGCGAGGGTGGTAATGATGCCAGCCAAACAATGACACATTGATTTTAAATGTTGCTACTTGATTATATTGATCTTTACTAAAAGGAACCCACATGCTACCTATGCTAGGTGCGTCCTCAATCCACGAAGTGTTGAAACACTTCAGCTTGCAAGCTGCACTGTACGATACCACTGATTTGTGTCTCACTTATTGCTACTCTAGTAGCTAGCTACTAGTATCACTGTAAGTACTGTAGGTTGCCAAAAAGTCGATCAATTCACTAGTCTGGGTGTACCACTGTGGTCTGGCTATCCCCGACTTCTCTTAACCGTTATGATGGATTCAAATCCACGGTTCGTTCACGCGGCGCGGCGACCTGAACTTTGTCATTCATTCATTCGTTCGTGTTGTTCCATTGCATTCATTCATCGATTCATCGATTCGTGGTGGAAGACCTACGTGTGCGTACTGCTTATCCCGTGAAAACAAATAGCTAAACAAGTAAGTACGACGTATGTAGTACAGGTAGCAAGCCAAATGCTGATGGCTCTCCTACATGTACGATACAATCATATTGTTGTAGTCTACCAGTACAATCGTACTAACTGGCTGCTACGAGTTAATTTGCTTACGCCAAACAAAGACATACTGTCACTTGCTAGCATCATATTAAACAGCAATCTAAGTTACAGTGAAATCTTGCATAAAAGGCGAGAATTTGATTCTTGGCTGTGAAATTTGCTTCGATTTTGAGCTCTCATTCTATTTACTTTTCGAGCAAAAGTAAAAGGTATTTTATTTAATTCGCCCCATCAATCGACCAGCTCACGGGTCAACAAAGACAACACAGTACACGCTTACGGCACTACAACCATAATCATCATGTTGTTTTTCTCAGCGCCGTTTCGCGCCTTGATGAGGCGTAATAATCTCTATCGCAGACGAAATTGGATAACTACGGTACGTACTGTACGCCTCATGACCGATCTTGGCGGCTGCTTCATGAGCCACGTCTCCGCCCTTCTCTCTGACCATTTTCTTCTTCTCTTGCCATGATATTGTTTGTTCACCGGCAATTAAATGGCTCCATCTATTTTCAATCAATCAACCAACAAAAAGATTTTTGAAATCATCTTGCCGGTTGCCTTTGCGGCCATTTTGGTGGCCATTAAAAATGCTTCCCTCGGCGAGGGAGAAACGGGCCAGAAAGAAGCCGAACCTTCGGTGATTTACAACAATACAGACGTGATGAGAATCCTTTCCTTTTCCGACTATGTCACGGCGATTCTTGCCAAGCGTCAATGCTTGATGATTCCTGGTACGTTCCCGTCGCGTGCATCATGGCTCTGCTCTCTGTTAGGTTTGTGTTCTCCATGTGGCAAATTTTGGAGTTTGATTGTGTGGTATGAGTTGAATGGGACCTGTACTCACAAGGCGCTCATTGGATCTCCCAGGAGGCGGAGCTACGCTAGAAATTTTTGGGCAATCGATCGAGTTGCCCGAATATCAAATCTCTGGTCTTCCACCCGTCTCGCCCTCTGGTGTCCCAAATTGGGCGCCCGGCTGGCAAGTACCTTTCGTCAAGTGTGACGCCAGACTGTGTGAAGAAGACATGGCGGATGCCTATACCTTATGCAATTATCCTTTTCTGGCAGTAGCACCGGCAGTGGAAGGCGATTCTGCCGGTCTGGAACGCGCTAAACTTTTTAAGGAATACGTGGAAGGTCGCTTTCCTCAACTGTTAGATCCCAACATGACACACTTTCCTCGAGCTGACTATGAATTTGTGCGAGTCTTTGATAGCAGCAACGATATTGATAACTACGTGACAAGTTCTGATTATGGTACTTCTGGAAAGGAAGAGATTGCTCTCGCTGTCATCTTTGATGGCGGGGATCCTTTGGATTTCAAATACTCTCTTCGTATTAACTCAACCAACTTTAACACCCCTGAACTCAGTGCCCGTCCTGGGGCAATGACAACGCCCGATACAAAGAAACAGTTTGCTACTTACGCGAGAGCCGATAATCAGTGTACGGCAGGTGATAGTCCTGAGGAGGGGAAGTTCGTGAATAGTTGTACCGGGCGCTACATATACAACGGATTCTTGACCACACAACGGTTGGTTCATGATTTCATTATGATTGCCAGCGGAGCCAAGGAAGCTGGATATCACGTAGCCGAGCATGGTGTGAGATGTAAGATTCCTATTTGTGATGTACATGGTTGCGGAAAATAAAAAACCAAAGCGTAAGCTAATATCGTTCTCTGCTGACGGCGAAACATCACGCAGATGTACAATTTCCAATCCGTCCTTACGAGCAAGAGGGTACAATCGAGACTTTGGCTGGGTTCATGCCTTTGTTCATTACTCTGAGTATTCTCTTTTCGTGCGCTATCATGGTTAGATATGTTGTCCAAGAGAAAGAACTACGCCAAAAAGAACTCCTCAAGGTAGGCGCAGTAAACAGGAATTGTGATGAACGCAGTTGAGCCCGATATTGGGTAAAGTGACGAGTCAGTCGTTTCTCATCAATGCCATTTTCCTGTTATTTGTAGATGATGGGAGTCACTGACTTGGAAATTGGGTGGTCGTGGTTTCTGTCATTTTGGATGATGCACGTCATCACAGCAACTCTCGTCACCTTGGTGTCGGCAGTGCTATTTGAGAATTCAAACTTTGTCTTACTCTTTGTATTTTGGCAAATGTGCTTCTTGGCCTTTGTCGTTTTGAGCTTACTGGTCAGTACGTTTGTCTCAAAGGCCAACCGTGGCGTGATGATCATTCTCCTGGTTGTGTTTGGTGGATATTTCCTGACCGCGGCAGTGGACGTGGAAACAGGAAGCCCCGCCGTCATTTCATTGATTTCGCTCCACCCGATAGCAGCAATGTCTTATGCCGTCTTTGAGATAGGACGGCTTGAAAACTCAGGCATTGGGCTTCAACCTGGATCTATTGGAAACACGGACGCACCTTCGGGATACACCTTTGCTTCTTCATATGGAAATCTTTTTTTCTCTTGCATTTTTATGGGCATTCTCACATGGTATTTGAACCGTGTGATTGCACCGGACTACGGCCAGGCGCAGCCTTTCTATTTCCCGTTCACTCGCTCTTATTGGTTTCCTAATGCTTCTATTACTTCTGGTGAAGGTAAAGCGGACGAATCGGCTGAGCAAGACGACAACATTCCCACCGAGCCTGTGTCTGATGCGCTGAAACAGCAAGCTCGTGATAACGAAAGTATCGAAATAAAGAACCTACGTAAAGATTTCGGAGAAAAGCTTGCTGTCGACGGGTTGAATCTTTCCATATACAGCGGCCAAATCACAGCCCTCCTAGGTCACAATGGGGGTCAGTTCTTCGTCAGAAAACTGTTACGTGCTTTACCAAACGCCCGTGCATCTCACTTCTTTCCTCGTTTGTAACCAACGTCCGTACTGTAGCCGGGAAGACTACCACGATAAGCATGTTGACTGGAGCCATCTCTCCGACGGAAGGCACAGCTACGATCGCAGGAAAGGATATTCGAACGTCGATGGCAACAATCAGGGGGGATATAGGAATCTGCCTTCAGCACGACTGTTTATTTCCGAATCTCACAGTCCGTGAACATGTCCAGTTCTTTAGCCGGGTGAAAGGTGTTTATGACAAGATGTCATTTGCTGAAGCAGAGGCCGGCGTCAACGAAGCTATTAGGGATGTCGCATTGGAGGAAAAGAGCAACACTTTCTCTCGTAATCTTTCTGGCGGTATGAAGAGGAAGCTCAGCCTCGCAATGGCCTTCTGCGGTGGCTCGAAGGTCGTGTAAGTCGCTTTCTCGTTTGCAAAGTTTCCACCCTCATCTTTTGTAGTGTATTTGTACCCACGACACCCGCATCTCATGATACCTCTCTTTGTTGTAGATTTCTTGATGAACCCACTAGGTAAATATTTTTGGACCGTTTTTTGGCACTAAGGCGTCCGAACTGATGAGCTCACCACAAGTACGTATCTGTCTATCTTGACGACAGCGGAATGGATCCATTTTCGCGTCGATTTTCTTGGAATGTCATTAGGCACTACCGACAGGATCGATGCATCATATTGACGACTCATTTTATGGATGAGGTGGGTATAGCTAGTTCGCTTGCGTTGATTCGCTCGCCGAGCCCGACCATACACTCATCTTTCATTTGTGATATCTCGTACAGGCTGATGTGCTAGGTGGGTAATTTGCCAATCATCCAAGCGACTCTATGCTATTCGGTCTTTTGCTTCGTTCTAACGATTTGCCACCACATCTCTATACTAGGCGACCGCATTGCAATCATGGCAGAAGGCAGACTTCGTTGCGTCGGAAGTTCGCTCTTCTTGAAGAAAACGTACGGCGTGGGGTACCAGTTAACGATTGAGAAGCCATCGAAGAATAAATCTCAGGGCGAAAACGATCGTAATTCAGATGACGATATCAAAGAGATTGTTACCGGTGCGGTGAAAGATGCTTCAATGCTCAGTAATGTAGGAACTGAGCTGAGTTTCCAACTGCCATTGGGGGCATCGGATAAATTTGTGCCGATGTTCAGAGAATTAGACGATCGAGTCTCTCAAGGAAAAATCACTACCTACGGTGTCAGTATCACAACACTCGATGAGGTTTTTTTGCTAGTCGCAAGAGGCGACGACCACCAGAGAGAGGACTTCAAGTCGTCGCATTTTAGTGACAAAGATATAGCCCAAGCTACTAGAGCCGACAACAACGACGACGACGAAACGGTTGGGAGCGCAAAATCAAAAATGGACCTACAGAATGAGGGTCTTTTCGGTACTCATGTGAAGGCTCTCGTTCGGAAAAGAGCCGTTTATTTCAAGCGCGATAAAAAGGCTTGGTGTTGTACAACTGTCGTCCCGTCGGTGTTTGTCCTCGTGGGTCTATTACTTCTGAGATTCACGTCGCCAGGTAATCGGAGTCTAACACCGATGCCATTAGACATTGTAGACTTCAACACGGACGTAAACGAAGGCCCCCGAAATCCAATAATTTTCAACAGCCCCGGATCTACCTTCACATGCAATCCAGGCCAATGCACAGCAGGTGATTTGACTTTGTCAGGGTTGGAGCGGACAGGCGAGGACTACTACTTTTGCGGCGGGCCAGCACTTGACGACACGAGAAGCAAATGTTCCATAGACGATTCTGAGAAGTACATTTCACAAATTGTCGAGGCAGGTGCGGAGCCAATCCCGGGAAATGTTGCAAATATCGCAGAGGTATGTCAATTTGTGTTGTGTTCCTACTCATTGCTATATTTTTCGTCGGTAGCTCACACCTAGATTTGTTGGATAGGCGTCTGATTTAACTCTCGATAAATCGTTGAACGAGTTCCAAGCATCGCAGTACGGTTCTATCTTTTTTAATTACGAAATGAATAGTACCACCGATGGTGGCGAGATCTACGGGGACAAAGTGTCAGAGCTTTGCTCAGAGAATCCTGGTGAATATCTTGGAGATTCTCAATGTGATCTCTATGGCCCTGGTATTGGCTATACGATATCCTACAATTTTACAGCACTTCATGCAGCGGTAAGCAACAGATTTATTTGGTTGAAAGTAAGCCGAAAACTTATTCCGAGTGGCTCGCCAGTGCTCATCTTTGTTAATCTCTTTCTATACGTTTAAGCCCATCTTTCAAGTTCTAGCAGACCAGTCTCTCATTCGTACAGCACTTCAAAGTGCAGGCTTCAAAATTACTGCTACAAACGCGCCGTTGCCCATTACAGCGAAAGAGGACAGTTATGCTTCAGCATCTGACGCTTTGTCACTGTGGTTCCTTCTCGTCCTGAGTTTTCCGTTCATCTTAGGAGCGTGAGTTCTAATTTGCCGTGGCCTTCAATTTTGTGTGTGTGCATCGAATGGCGCTAAGCATTCTCACGTACTGTCCATCGTTATCAGCTTTGCATCATTTGTTGTAGTTGAACGTGAGTCAAAGGCAAAGCATTTGCAAACTGTGGCAGGTGTTCAACCCACTGCGTACTGGTTGGCGACGCTCTTGTGGGACAGCATCAATTACACAATCCCCGCCACGATTATAGGTACGGCCCATGCCTCTTGTGACGATTGGCCGTTCCTGGGCACTCCGAAACTAACATCTGCGCTGCTGATCGGTTTTTCTTGTTATTTTCAAAAGTGATTTTGGTTTTTGCGTTTGATATCACTGCCATTACAACGACCGAGAGGGGGATGATATACGGCTTTCTATTGCTGCTCGTCTTATTTGGCCCTGCAGGGGCGGGGTTTTCCTACTGCGTTTCGTTTATGTTCAAGAGTCCAAGCTTCTGCAATACTTTTCTGATTGTATTTGGATTCTTAATTAGCTTGGGCGGATCCATGGGTAAGTGATCTAGGGCTCGCCTTTGCTTATACCTAGGCTAATGATACTGAAGTTGGATATCTAACACACCGATTTCACATATCTGGATGGATTGATTGGATAGCCTGCTTAGTTTTGAGGTTAATTGGGCAAAACCCTTATGACCCCCGGGATAATCTTGTTTTGGCGGCACAGATAACGGAGTGGGTCTGCCGATTTTTGTGAGTTGAAGCCTGTATTATGTAGGTTGGGCCTTATCACAAGCGAACAAAAGCTGACTGACAAGTTTCTCTCCTCTCCCAGCCCGCCTTTTTGTTTGGGCAAAGGGTTGTTTTTTGCCTTTAACGCACAATTTTTCGAGCTATTTTCTGGCAAACCTTTGTCGGCGTTCTCCCCAGAGATTATGCTGTACGAAGTGATATTTCTTGCCGTTGAAGCGGTCGCCTATACAGGCCTGGCAATCCTTCTGGACAAGATGTCCTCAAACCCAGAGGCGATGCTGTGCTTACAGAAACTTTGCTGTCGAAAGTCTTCTGAAAGAAGCGCTGTGGCAGCCACCCCAGACGACGACGATGTTGTTGCTGAACAGAAACGAGTCCTTGACGGACAGGCTAACGGCGACGCAATTGTCATGTCCGAATTGACCAAGGTATATCCTAATGGGAAAAAGGCTGTAGACCAGCTTTCCCTGGGAATTGCACCAGGTAGGTCCAGCAATTGGAGGAGACTCCTATTGAATCGCCTTGAACTATTTTGAATTGGGCTGAATTCTCTTGGATAACTAGATATGCCAGAGCTCATCAACTTGTATATTCTCAACCCTCTCGTTCAGGCGAGTGCTTTGGCTTTCTTGGAATCAATGGCGCTGGGTAAGTTTGACCTTGGGCTCTATGCTGGCTACGCGATGATTTTGGATCTGTATATATCTAAATTTGGATGCGTTTGCTTTTCTTTTCTTTGTTGCCAGGAAAACTACTGTAATGGGCATGCTGACAGCGGAATTTCCTCCAACGAGTGGAGACGCCACAATCGCAGGATTTAGCCTTCGCCATGAACCAGAGAAAACTCGCCGTCGTATTGGGTAAGCCTTCAGCTTGCATCTTGTTGTTCTGTTGAATGATTAAGACCACACGAAGTTGGCTGATCTGTTGGAGTGGGGCGTTTCTCTGAACAATGTCCGCCTTATCCTCTTCCTGTCCTCGCAGGTACTGCCCCCAGTTCGATGCACACTTTCAAAACATGACCGGTAGAGAGCATGTCGAGCTGTACGCTGCTATTAAAGGCATCCCCAGGGACTCAGTCAAGGCAGCATCTGCAGAAAAGCTCGCTCAGGTTGGCCTAAGCGAAAAAGATAGCGACCGTCTCAGCTCCAATTATAGTGGAGGGATGAAAAGACGGTTAAGTCTTGCTTGTGCAACTATAGGCCAACCTGAAATTGTATTCCTAGACGAATGCAGCACGGGAGTGGACCCCGTTGCGCGACGTGAAATATGGCAGATGGTTTCCGATATTGTCTCGACAGAAGTGGCGGGCGCTCCCAGAACATCAGTTATTCTGACCACCCACAGGTATGTTTGTCGAAGGTTGAATTGGCGATTTAATCAAGGATGATGAACTCTGGCTCACTTGACACTTCCTTTACTATGATCTCGCAGCATGGACGAATGCGAGGCACTTTGTCCGCGTATCGGAATTATGGCAAATGGAAAGCTGCGCTGTCTGGGCTCTGCGCAGCATCTGAAATCAAAGTTCGGACAAGGTTACCAATTGGAACTGAAAGTCTTGTCTGCTAAAAAGGATGACGAGGACTTCAAAACACACATGCTTGGGTTGGCACGCTTCAAAGGAACAGTTACTGACGTAGAAGCAGTCTCTCCAGATGCCGATGTATTTTTCAACCTGCAAGAATCGAGCAATGCCTTGCAGCAATTGACTGGTGACAATTATTTAAGCAGTATGCTCAATCCTACCAATCCGACAGGTTATGGCGTTTTCAAGGATGCTTCCTCCCCTACTGGTGTGCTTTTGAGTGTTCTGACATTGTTTGTGGCCAACGAGCTAAGGATGCGAGACCTGCATTCATTTGTAACTGGCACGTACCCGGCCACAATTCTGCGAGAGAGACAGGACCAAAAGGCAAGGTTCGAGGTGAGCTCGGAAAACGTCACCTTTGCCCAGATTTTTGCCAGTATTGAAGACAATAAAGAGAGGCTCCGGCTATCTGACTATGGTGTCAGCCAGACAAGTCTCGAGCAAGTATTTAACCGGCATGCCCTAGAAGCCGAGAAGCTGAAGCTTGGCAGAATGGATGGTTGAGGATTGGAAATGATCCTTTCTAACTGAATTATGCCAGGTGTCATTTGTTATCCCATTTACACTGTCATCTATAGTATATGTATTTATCTCTCACTAGTTTGCCCGGCACAAGTTAATATTAAGATGTGCAGTTCCAACCCGCTTCAAATCTGCACAACACAAACATCACTGTTTATTTCTTCTTTTCTGCCGCCTCCATCTTGTTTTTTGCTATCGCACCGGTCTTCAATTGATGAATCACAACTCCACCCAATCGAAGGACATTGAAAACTCCGAACCCCATCCAAACTCCCGTTAGGTCGTAATGCTCAGGAAAGTAATCGAGGGCAAGAAGACAACCAAGCGTGGCGACAATCGTACTAATGGCAAGCTGCATAAAATCTCCGCAGCCGCTCATGACACCTTCCCCAATAAATACCAATCCATTCAAAATTTGAAGTGCACTGGCAAGAATAGCCGGTGTCCGAGCTGCCGCACGTACTTCTAGAATGGGAGTTGCTTTCTGGATCCATGGCAAGACCATGACCTGAAGACCACCCAAAAGAGCACCCAAAATCAAACCCCAACTCATCATACGATTCGAGGTAGCTCTGGCTGCCCTGATGCCTCCGCCTTGTTTGGCCGAGGAATGCAGCTCGTTGGGAATGACAATTTGCGCCACGACCGACAAAGCCATGAGGACGACACCGCCCAATTGGAAAGTTTGCAATGCCATTTCGTGAGCGGCCGCTGCCACTCCTGTGGAATCAATGCCCTGTGTCACACGTGCGACGGCAATAAAGGTAATATTAAAGGCAATCAATCGCAATTGCATGGCGAACCCACCCTTGATGAGTGGCCCCAATTTCGACCAGGATGGCAAACGAAACAATTTGGAGAATTTAATCAAATCTCGTTTGAACAAGAGGATCAAAAAGGTAATGGCGGAAACCACTTCCGACAAGAGTGTCGACAAGGCATTGCCTTTGAGACCCATATCAAATCCAAAAATGAGAATGGGATCCAGACAGCAATTAATGGCACTGGTCAAAACACTAATGATAAAGGGTGTCTTGACATCGAGAATGCCTCGGAAGGCACTAAATCCCACCAACGCAATTAAGGCTGGCAAAAAGGAAAAGGCACGAATGCCCAAATACAGTTTAGCATACTGCATGGCAGGAGCATGAACTTCCAATACCGAGCTCAGTGCCTTTTCAGCATGATTGAAAAAGAGATAAGATCCTCCCACTGCAATCAGAAACGCCACAAAGAGGGCTTGGCAAACCGCATCTTGGACGCCGTCTTTATTGCCCTTGGCATTTTCTTTACTGACTAACGTAGAAGTAACACTGGGCAAGAATGAGGCCAACCAGAAGCCACTGTTAAAGACTTGAGTGGCGGCCGCTTGTCCAGCCACGATCAAGGCGTTTCCCATGCGATTGGTCCAAAACAAATCATTGGCCCCCACGAGGGGCGTAATGGAAAAATTGATAATCATGGGAATGGAAATCATAATGAGCTTTTTGTCCAAGGCATCCATGCAGGGCCACACACCGGGTGTTTCTCCAGCACCCGTCTTGGAAGAAGAGGACTTTGCTTTGACGTTGTTGCTGGGCTTTTTGGCTGGGGATTTTTGGACCTTTTTGGAAACCAAGGCGGGCTTTTTCATCGCAGACGATGCCTCGATGGAAGCCAACGGTGCTGCTGCCGCTAGCACCAAAAGGAGCCATTTTGTATTGGAGAACTTCATGATGGTTATTGTTTGAGCTAGCTAGTAGGTCGCTATTTCTATTTCTTGCTTACAAAGTATGGCTTACGGATGATAATTAGTATTCTATTCTCGCAAAGAATTGGAATTGTGTCAAACCAATCAACGACAGGATTTTGTTGTTGTTGCTGGTCATCAATCAATCAGTCATTCGATTTGCGTATCTTTGATGTTGATTTGATTGGCAGTGACGATGATACGTACGCTGTGTACTGTTTTCTACAGAGACATTGCGTTCCGTACTCAATTGGTGTCACTGCGAAGATTCAAGAAGCCTTTTACTATTTTACAGGCACAAAGAACACGAGAAAAGAACCCTAAACGCTTCATTCGCCGGTGGTTGTACTGTATTGCTCTCTACTATTAGTACTAGTACCCCAAAATCAAGTGACGGGCACTTGCGTATGCAGTGGCATCCGCCTTCTTCCCTGCTCATTCTTCGACAGCGAACGGGCCGAGGAAGATACCCTATTGTGGTGGCAACTTCTAGTTAGCTAGAGTTAAGTAGCTACTAGCTAGCTAGCTGGTAGAGTAGAGGTAGCGGCACAAAAGAAACTTTTTCATCGTTGATTGTTCTCTACCTTCATTCCCACTCTCTCTCTCTAAAAGAATTCTGGACTTTGGTACCGGAGAACAAGAGACAATAATACTTTGAAGTAATATAAGTCACTCCGGGTCCCTCCACACCGGTCCCTGGCCCCCAAAAGCATTCTGATCTTTCTTAGTTCTCTGTGGTTTCAGAAAAATATTTCTTCTGGTTCCATGGATGACCTTGGATGACAACCTGCCTGCCTTTGCTTTTGTAGAAGAAGCAGAGGGATTACCAATCTGGAAAGAAAAAGTCATCCCCCAATATCACCATCTCCACTTTGGGGGTGGGGGTTGGCTTCGTTGTTTCATCATGATCAATGTCGTCGTCGGAACCGGTGGCACTCGAACCGGCATTCGCTGTCGTCGTCGCCTCCGCCGTGGCGGACCGGAGCATCCCACTCAATTGCTGCAAGGCTTTTTTACCCATGGATTGGACCGATCCTCGAACGGTACCGAGACTGTCAGAAACAAACCGATCTAGTTCTTGCTCATTCAGAAGGACATCTCCATCTTCTCCCGTGATTCGCAGTTGTTGTTTGATTTTTTCCTTGGACAAGGATTCGACGCTGTCAGCATATCGTAGGAGGGATTCTTTGGCTTGACCGGCAATCCGTTTGGATTGATTTGCCAAATGGCTTTCTCGATTGGGATCCAATTTGCTTTGGGCGATATCTTGCAAGGCAAATTTGATTGCGTCCTTGACCTTGGTCATGAAAAAAGCGCGATAGATATCATATATTTCATCGGATGTACAACCTCTGCGCATGGCGTTGGCCTTGCCATTTCGTTCCGACAATTGTCGAACTTGTTGATTGAGGTCTCGAAGGGTATCCAACCGGAATACAATTTTATAGGCAAGATCTTTTCCTCCCAAGGGCCGGGATCGAATCTGCAAAACCACTTGTCCTTGCAAATCCAAACTTGCTGCACGCAAGGCATTATAGTCTTCATCAGGTGGATTGGTTGTTGTCGTGGTGGTATCATCATCTGCATAGTAATACAACATTTTGGGTGGAAAGCCCAGATCGCTCAGCTCATTCCTATACAATGAAGTAGTCAATTCATCCATCATCATTCAATCAACCAAATAATATAATGTAGCCACATTTGTGTGAGTTTTCCAGGAGATCTTGTACAATGGTACCACATGAGAGTACCATACAACAATAGTTGCGTACCAGTTGTTTCGTGAGAGAAGTAGATTGGTAAATTCAATGAGAATGTCGACATTTTCCACTTCAATTTCCAGACAAGGACGACTGTAGGAATTCCAACGCACTAGAATATTTTCAATGCGCAATGCTGGTACTTTTTCTGTGGAGCTGCCATCTTGTTGTGGAATGGAAACGGTAAAGTTTTGAATCCGCAATTCTTTTTGAACGACATTGAGTTGTGCCTTGTCACAATGCATGAGCGTGGCCAATGGCAGCAATTGAGGATCCAAAAAGAATCCCGCCTTTTGAATGAGTAACTTGATGATATTTGATGGATCAATGGTCATGTAGGAAGACCAGCTTGAGGATGACGACGATGACGTTGGTGATTGGGATGGTGACTGTGCAGCAAGTACTGTGGTGGGCGGTAACAAAGGACGTCCGTACGACTGTCGATTGTGCGCCATAAACGAGGAGGAAGCAACATTCGAAGAAGAGAAGCCAAAGAGACTTGAGGCAATGATCAGAAAACTAATCATTCCCAGTTGTTGGGGGAGCTTCATGTTTTGATCGTCTTTATAAAATAAATTGCTATATATTCTTCATAATAACAACAGGAAAGGAGATGAACGATACTCTACTAGCTAGCTACTAATAGTATGTACGGCTGTTACATCATGGGGATTGATTCATGTCGATAATGGAAGAAGACGAAAAAGCATTGATTGGTTCGTTCATTCGCAAAAACGTCGAATGGGACTCCAGGCGTGACTCGTCTTTTCTTCGCGACTCGAGTGAACAAGCCACAATACGGGACTCAATCCGTTCTATTTCATCTCGTTCATATTTTCGTGATGAAGTCAGTGGGTTGTTTAGGGTGGACAAATAAGCACTTCTCAGACCACGGCAGGGTGCACCCCAGTATCCAGACCCTAAAGATATTATAATTAGATGTCACGTTGTTGTGGGCCCTGGCCAACTCCACTGCACGTGGTGAGGAACCTGAAGCTCATGGAAAGGGGTCCATGGATGGACGGGGGCGCAAATCAATGAGCTGGGACATGAGAACGGCTACCAGTATGGTTTGGAGACTTGAAACCTCTGCGCTGGATTCCAGAGTACCCGGCGTAGTTCCCCAGTCGACTGTCACGGGTAGACCCATAGAACCTATTTGGTAGATTTACCTGCCCCCTTTTGTCGGTGAGACAACGAACAGTGCGCTCATAGAGCTCAAAGAATGCCTCACGCCAATCATGCTTTTGCTGCACTTTGAACGCCAGCGACCAGGTAGTAGTATCCTTGTGGGCGTGCTGGAGCAGCTTGGTGTGTCTCTTGTGGACAGCTTGCATCTCTGAATCCACACGAGCATAGATACCAATATGATCCCATTTTGCCTCCTCAGGCTGCCATGTTTATTGTGATTGGCAAGTCTTCCTAAATTTTCTTAGGAGAGATCAATTTAGAATACTCTTCAATCAAATCATCAGCTATTTTTGCAGCCGTACGGATTATACAAATATGATCAAGTTCTCAAGACTCATGTAAAGTGGACACCCCAGTACTACCAGGATAAGAGCCAGAAAAAACAAGCGCTACGCTGTTCGCAAAGGCTACAAAATATGGAGCACAGATTGTTGACGTCTGGACTGGTGCCAGTACCAGAAAGAAATTACATCCTTCCAGCAACACAAGAAATCTTTAAAAAATACACGTGGGCTTATCTTAGGGATTTAGGGCATGCTTTTTCCTTTTCAAATTGCTGCCGAGAAATTCAAAGCTTAGTGATATTTACTTGGGAAAGGTATCAGTATATGTATCGTCCCACCCTTCCATAATCATATCACGCCAGTTATACCAAGGGACTTGTATAAGAAGCGCCCGCAGCCTCCGCAAAAGGCCCCAACCGGCCGACTGACAAAACTTGTGCGTAAAATACTCTCGATCTGTTTCATTCAAGTGTAGATTTTTATTCCATCTTTTCCATTTCTTTGACGCGGTCCAGAATTTCTCGTTTTGATGTTTCTTCAATTTCTCCCGCCAACATGAATTCATCCAATATAGAGTACACCTTGTTGAAATTAAAGACAATGTCCAGTTCACAGACATTGGAAAAATAAGAATCCAGTAATTCCACAAACAGGTGAATGGTTTCCAGGTAACTCAATTCATTGTCATTGACATCCACGGCAATCGTAAAGAACAGACCAGCATAGCGTCGGTAGATCAATTTGTAATTGTTGTACTCAATAAAGTTGGTGTATTTCTTGTCGCGTGCTGTGACAAAGCGGTGCACTTCGGATTCAATGCGAGTCTTTTCCGCTTCGACGCTGGAATTGCCACTACTTTGGGGTGGAACATACCTGAATGTGTGTATGTATGTTGATGGTGATTGTCGTGTGGTGAAAGAGAAGACCAAGGAGAAGCGGGCATCCCAAAAAGTACCATGCGTCATTGTCAAAATAATGTAAGAAAAAAGAAGGATTCCCCACGCTGTTCCCCACGCTGATCAATCAAAAGCAACCTTCAACAAAACAATTCTGCAACGTACCATTTTGACAGCCGTGTCTTCCCTTGCCGATTCTGTAATAAGAAAAATCGAATCTAAAGAGTAATGCAATAAAAATTGAGCGTGTAAGAGGACCAATGTGAAGCAAATCAAACATTGCACCACACAACACGACGAGGATGCAGTAACAGCTGCTGCTTTCAACCCTCTTCTTTCTTACCATATTGTAGTTGATCTAGTTGTTGGACAGAGGAGAGGGATACAGCTCTTCCGGTGCCAGGGACAGGTAGATAACACGCTGAATAGACGATAAGGGAAGCACTTGACTGTAGCAGAGGCAATTTGTTGTCGTCGTTGGCATGTTTGATTTATCGTGGGTTGCTCCGCGGCAACGTGCTGCGCCGCGAAATGCATGGAGCGCATTGGCCCTTCTTCACTTCCCGTTGCGGCGCGCCGGGTCGAACAGAAAATGTAGGCGCACACGTACTCTATGAAAAAGAAGGGGATGGATCACAGTGTCAAGCAGTTTGGCACATTGGCCTGTTCATTGTTACAGCATGTCACATGTACCTACAACTGTTTTTTTCATATCCTATGTTTCAGAAGCTTTTTTGCTTCTGTAGTGAAAATTGTAGGTAGATGTTGCACATTGCACTCAGCAAAGACTCTCTTGTGAATTTCACATTCAATTCCAATTGCATCTTCAAGTTTCTCTGCGATGTTTTTGACATGTTGGCAACTGCAGATGCGATTATCTAAGAGCCTTCTCAACAGCCGCTCAAAGAATTTATTATGTAATTTGAATCCGTTTTATAGTATCAAAAACAACAATTTGCGAATGGTCTTCAATGCAAGCACAATTGTGATTGCACGTGTTAAAATTCATTACATCGGGTGTGAGACATAGTCATATGGAACGTCGGATCCATGACTGAATCGATCACGATCTCTAGAACGTCCAGCAGGCAACAGGAACGTGACTGACATGACCTTGACATCGGTCATCCAGTCATTGAC
>Ga0163148_10003356_pt1 | contig 17777 bp, 13 predicted proteins | sample OliLakLV19MP7P2_FD_148606 | JGI IMG/M metagenome (GOLD analysis project Ga0163148, IMG submission 148606) | Freshwater microbial mat bacterial communities from Lake Vanda, McMurdo Dry Valleys, Antarctica- Oligotrophic Lake LV.19.MP7.P2 | ecosystem: Environmental > Aquatic > Freshwater > Lake >...
CTCCACATCGTCAATTTCGATGCGCTCACCTATGCCGGAAACCACGAAAGCCTGACCGACGTCGAACGGGCCCATCGTGAGCGCTACCGTTTCGTGCACGGCGACATCGCCAACCCTGCGATGGTCGAGCGGCTGATGGCCGAGATGCAGATCGACACGGTGGTCAACTTCGCAGCCGAGAGCCATGTCGATCGTTCGATCGATGGTCCCACCGCATTCGTGCGCACCAATGTCACCGGGACCCTCGTGCTGCTGGAGGCGGCGCGCAAAACTTGGGTCAACCGCCAAGACGTGCGCTTCCATCATGTCAGCACCGACGAAGTCTACGGCTCGCTCGGAGCGACCGGCTTCTTCACCGAAGAGACTCCGTACGATCCGTCGAGCCCATACAGCGCCTCTAAAGCCGCCTCCGATCACCTTGTGCGTGCCTGGCGGCGGACGTATGGGCTCCCGATCAGTATCTCAAACTGCTCGAACAACTACGGCCCGTTCCAGTTCCCCGAGAAGCTGATCCCGCTGATGATCGCCAACGCCCTGGCCGGCAAGCCCCTGCCGATCTATGGCGATGGGCGCAACATCCGCGACTGGCTCTACGTCGAGGACCACTGCCGCGCCATCGACCTGATCGTCCAGCACGGCGCACCCGGCTGCACCTACAACGTCGGTGGGCACAACGAGTGGGCGAACATCGACATCGTATACTTGGTCTGCGACCTTCTCGACGAGATCCGGCCCCGCTCGGCGGGCGGCAGCCGCCGCGACCTGATCACCTTCGTCAAGGATCGTCCCGGCCATGATCGTCGCTACGCGATCGACGCCGGACTGATCGATCGCGAACTCGGCTGGCGCCCGCAGGAGACGTTCCTGAGCGGCCTGCGCCGCACCATCGACTGGTATCTTGCGAACCAGGGCTGGGTCGACGGCGTCGCCGACGGCAGCGATCGCCTGGGACGCCGGGGCCTGGGCTGATGCCGCTCAGGGGATGACGATCTCCAACTGGGGCAGCGGAAATACCAGGCGGCGTCCCTTGAAGCGGGGATTGTCGATGAAGAAGCGCCGGAAGTGCCAGGGCAGCACGAACAGGTAGTCCGGATCCTGCGCCAAGACCTCGTTCTCGTCGGCGATGGGTACGGCGGTTCCGGGGGTGACGCAGCCGAACTTGTCCGGGTTGACGTCGCCGATCACGGGCAGCAGGTCGGGTCCGATGCCGCAGTACTGGAGGAGGACGTTGCCCTTGGTGGAGGCGCCGAGACCAGCGACGCGCTGACCGGCTGCCTTGGCGGTGGTCAGGAATGAGCGGATCGCCTCGCGGGCACCCACGGTACGCGCGGCGAAGGCGGCGTACGGCGCCGTGCCGCCCAGCCCCAGGGCACGTTCCTGATCGAGGATCCGGCGCGCCTGATCAGAGACTGACGGTGCCGCCCCGGCCGGGGTCCGCCGCACCTCGATCGAGAAGCTGCCCCCATTCACTTCATTCAACTCGACATCGACGATATCGAAGCCGACCTTGGCGGCGGCCCAAGCGATCTGCGCGAGTCCGTAGAATTCGAGATGCTCGTGGCAGACCGTATCGAAGGAATTGGTGGCGAGCATCGAGGGCATGTAGCTCTGTTCGAAGACCCACACGCCATCGTCGGCGAGGATCTCTCGGACTTCGCGCATGAACCCGATCGGATCCTCGAGGTCGTAGAACATCGAGAATGAGGTGACCACCCTGGCCTTGCGCGCCGCGAATCGGGCGCGAAATGCCGCGGCCGAAAAGAAATCGGGGATCAGTTCGACGTGGGAGGGATAATACTTCTTGAATTTCGCGCCAGTCGGATCCATTCCGACCAGGGTCAGGCCGTCAGGCGGATAGCCCTGGAGCGTCGTCGAATCGTTGCTGCCGATATCCAGGATCAGATCTCCCGGCCGGAGCCCGACGCGCTGGGCGATGCGCGCCGCCTTGGCGTGCAGATGGCGGACCATGCTCGGATTGAGACCCGAACGGTAGCCGTAATTCTCCCCATACATCTCGGCGAGGTCGTAGGAGTGCTGCAACTGGACCAAGCCGCAACCGCCGGCCGCGACGCACTTCACCAGCCGCAGAGGACCACACGTCACCGGCAGCATCCGATCGCGCGGAAATACTCCGGTTAGCGCCTGAGTGCCGAGGTCCAGGACCACTTCCAGCTTCTCGCCTCCGCACATGCGGCAACGCAGCGCGGCAACCACGGGATTCGCCATCGTCCAGCCCCTTCCAGGTTCGCTCCGGCATTCACACCGTGCGAGGGGGAGACACTAGAAGTGCGAGGGGCGCTGGCAACCTTCGCTTGTCGCAGCGTGCAGGCGATCCGAATCAACCCGCTATGTCCAAGGCATCCGCCGCCAGTAATGAACGCTGGCGCGAAGGTCCATGGATCCAGAGCCCAGCCCCCGTCCCCCCAAGCTGGCGAGCAGCAGGGCCAGACCGTTGAGAAGCCGGCCAGGAATGCAGGCCACGGCAAGGGACGCGAACCGGCGTGGACCCGGGCCCAGGCGCGGAACGATATAATGGCGATACTCCGCCAAGCCATAGGCCCCTTTGGCGCGATAATTCGCGAGCACTTGGATCCTGCGCCATGGCTCCTGGGCAACCACTTGTTGACGCGTCGAGGCGGGATACCCGGCGAAAGACCAGATGAGCTGGGGCCACAGGAACATCCACACCTCGAACCGCCTCGGCTTCCAGCCACCGAGACCATAGCGAATACGGACCAGCGGCTCACCGATAGCCAAAGCAGATCCGGGAAGGGCCGCCTGGAAAATGACGCCCACATGGATGAACAAGCTGCCGTAGTAGGGTTCCCGCTCGCGTGCGAGCCAAAGGTCACGACGGATGACGACGGATCCGATGAAGGTCAGATGATCTCCGAGATCAGCGAGCAACTCAGGAGCGCCAGCGGCGTATACTCGTTCGCCGCCGAAGGGTAGACGCCTCGGCTGCAGCACCTGCTGCAGATCCGGGCCGCAGACCAGGGCGTCGACGACGATGAGCTGATGACCCTGATGGCATGCGGCGAGCACTCGCGCTACCGCTCCCGGCTCGAGGGTATCGTCATCGGTCATCAGCCAAACATGATGGCCCTGTGCAGCAATGACGGCGAGATCATAATCCTTGTCAACGCCGCCGTTTTGCCCCTGGCGCAACAGACGGAGGGCGGGATTCGCTGCGGCCATGCGCTCGACCGCCTCTGCGGTCCCATCGCTCGATGCGCCATCGCAGACCAGCACTTCGACGCTATTTCGATGATCGTCGACTTGGGTGAGGATGGAAGTGAGAGTCTCGCAGATGAATTCCGCCCGATTGCGGGTAGCGATGCAGATCGACAAGAGCAGCGTCATCGCACCGTCCGTCGACCGATGGTACGGGCATAAAGCCGGAGGTGGGCTCGGGCAACCTCGTCCCAGGCGTCCCCGACACGCGCAGGATCGCGCACGCTCCGCCTGCCCGCGTAGCGGTCCAGTGCGGCCCGCATCTCGGCGAGATCGCCGGGGTGTGCATAGTAGGTGTTGGACTCCTCATCGTACCCGTTGCGCTCGGTTGCGGTGGTGAGGACGAAAGTTCCCTGGACCACGGCGGCATGCAGCGAAGAATTCCAGATCCCCCCACCATCGGTGAATGGAAGGATCACCGCGTCCGCACCTGCGAGATGAAGGGCGATCTCCGTAGCTGGAAGGAATCCCATTACCGCGGTGGATCCCCGCCACCGGTCGGAGCCCGCGAGGGAAATCACCCGTCGTTGGTATTCGTCTGCCGGGTCCAGCCGACCCGCCAGCACCAGGAAGTGCCGGGAAGGGTCGAGAAGTTCGAACAGCCGAAGCGTTCCCTTAGCGGGATAAGTGAAGCCAAAGTACACCACCACCGTGCGCCGGCCGGATCCGATCGATGTCCGATAGATGTCGCGTGCTGCCCCCTCCAGACTCCGGAATGGGATTGCCGAAGCCCCCGGAATGAAGGCGATCTCGCGTCGCGACACCATCCATGCGATCGCGGAGGGCATCGCCGCACGGAATCCAGGCCTCACCACGACAAAGGCGTCAGCGACGCACGCTGCGGCCAACTGGCGCAGGGGGCGCCTGCCCAGATACTCGTGCCAGGTCACAACCACCAGGAGGCCCCGCGCTCGGAACAACAACGGCAGCAGCCATGGCGTCCAGTACCGACCATATCCCTGGGTTGGAAACTGCAGATGGATCAAGTGCGGACGGACCCGGGCAAGCTCCTTGAACAAGACGGAGATCGAGCGCCAGTCCCAACGTGCAACCGTCCTTCGCACGAAGGCATCGCCCGGATCAGTGGAGCCCGCGCCATGGGTGAGTACGTTGACTTGCAGGGAGTGCCGCCGAGACAATGCGCGCGCGAGGCCCGCGGTGTAGTCGCCTACGCCGCACCCATCCGGTGGGTAAGAGCCTGTGATAAGCAATATTCGAGCGACCGATGGTCGCGCCCTATCTGCCGCTGATTCCACGCTAGTTCATCGCACCTTTCGCAGAGCGAGCCAGCCGAAGGTATAATCCTTCCCTCCCCAATGGATGGGGGGCGAGGCGCACGTGAGGTCACCGCCACCGAGAGGTTCAAGACCACACTCCGCCGCAACCCGAATCAGGTCATCTACCTCCGCTTCTGAGAAGATCCGCCAGTCGAGTCCGAACAACTTCACGCCAGCAGTGTCGATTTTTGTCGGCCAATAGTCGAAGGAGGCGACGAAGATGCCCCCAAGGCGCAGCACTCGCGCCACTTCACGCATAAGCGCTTGCCCGTCGAAGCCATGCTCGATTACCGAGATAGAGGTGATCGCGGCAATCGACCCATCAGTCAGTTTGGAGCACAGGAAGTTCCCTGTCGTGTATTTAATTCGGCCCGCACCAGGCATATGACCAAGACGATGATCGAGGTCGATGCCCTCGAGGCAGGTGAATCCGAGGCGATCAAGAGCCGGAAGGATCTCGCACCCGTAGGCGCCAAAATCGACGACAGCCTCGTCAGATCGAATCTCGGCGCGAACAGTCTGAATTGTCTGCCAGACGTCCCAGCTCTTCAGCCAGTCGCCGACGACAGGCCCCGGGTGGAGCCGCCAACGATGGAGAACAGTGAGCAGCGAATTGCTCAGGCACGATACTCCCGCCGCCTTCATCTCGTTCCTGGCCTTCAATACCTGGTCCAGGCTGCGCAGGCAGTCCTTGCCGATGGTCGCGATCATCCTTAATTCCTCCAGATACGTCAGCGGGAGTCACTGCATAGCATCACCTCAACCGCCCCACAAGCCGCAAACGCTCGCTCCAGCCGCACATAAGTCTCATCGAGCTCCCCTCACCCACTTGAAGTCCGACGTTCATCCCACAACGCTGCGAGGAAGGCTGCCAGCATACAGATCGCTCCTGTGGCCACCCCACCGGCAATCGAAGTTCGCAGGAGCGGTAGACTGGCGCAAGCTGTCGCCGTCAATGCCGTAGCGATAATCGGGACGCCAACAGCAACAAACCATGACTCTGACAAACCTCGCAGAATCCGACGGTGAGTCAGCGGAACGACGCAAGCCACGACGGCGATATGGACCACCGGCCAGGCCACCGCCACGCCGGCGGAACCCCACTCTGGCGCCAGATATACGATAATTACCGTCATCCCGGCCAACGCTGCGATTGCGCTGCCCACGGTGAGGGAGGTCCTACGATGCGCAAGCTGCAGCGCGCATGGAATACTTAGCAGTCCATTGATCGCCGATCCGGCCGCAAGTAGACCGACCACGATTGCCGCGCGATGCCCCAGGTCGGCATCGCGGCACCACCATATCAGCACCGATTCTCCAGCGATGACGACCACGGCAACCGCTGGTGCAAAAATAGATGCCAGCCAGCGGCTTGAACGGAGATAGAGCCGCGACTGTGCCGACTCGTCGCCATTAGCGGCAAGAGCGGTGAGACGCGGAAAGATCACACCGAATAATGCAGCTGATATCAACCGGAAGCCACTGCCAGCCATCACTGCCAAAGTGTAAGCCGCAAAGTCCCTCAATGGCAGTCGGGGACTGATCAACACACGGTCGAGACATCCCAGCGCAACCGACAGGAGACCGATGAGCCCCATCCCACGGATGAAAACACCCGCGGCCATCAAGCTCGACCAATCAATTCCGGCATCAACGACGTGATGCCTGACGATAAGGATTCTGCCTATCGATGCAGCGGCCAAAGATCCAATCGCTGCCGCAATCAACCAAACCTCTGCCCCACCTCCGGTGACAACGACAGCGGTTACGCCAACCACGTGTTGGCCAACCGAGGCGATCACTCGAACCGCATTAGCAGCAGCCTGTCGGCCGAGCCCCAGCAGTGACGATACGTAGAGATTGATGACCAGCGAAAGACCGGCGCCGATTCCCATCAGCCGCATGCAACGAGCCAATTCAACATCACCTGCCCCCTCAGGTATCCAGCTTTCAGCCACAAGCGGACCAGCGTAGGCCAGACCCAGCGCCACGACCGCCGCAGTTGCCCAGCAGGGAAGTTCAAATGCACGCAACAAGGACAGCCCCGGGCGTGCCGCTCCAGCGACAGCAGTGCGCCGAGAAAGTTCAGCCGACAAGGCCGGAGCCAGCCCCAATTCCAAGATGCCTGTCAATGCGGTCACCAGCCAAGCCAGCGCAATGATGCCGGTACCGTGTGCTCCGAGATGCACCACGAGCACTGGGAGGGCGGCGAATTGACACAGCAATGAAATTATTGACCCGGAAATGCTCCAGGCGATGCCTCGACGAACACTGAATCTGGTCATCGTATGTACAGCAATGCTACTCGCCAAGACATCTGCGTGGCTGCATGCCCGCGGGCCGCATTCCCATCAAGACGAAGCAGCCCGGCGCTGCGCGCCTGGATTCATATACAGGACATTTTTGTAAAAACCATAGTCAACCGATTTACATTCTGTAAATCCGTATGTACGGATGTGCCTGTCTAGATTCTCTGCGCTCCATGAATTTCGACCCAGCCAAATCTCATTGAGCTCGATCAGTATTGATCCACAGCGCCCATCTCCAAGCGTGCCCCTGGCCCCCTCCAATACATTCGGCTCAAAGCCCTCGACATCGATTTTCATCATGTCGATGAATTCCAGCTTGGTCCTTTCCATATAGATGTCGAGCGTAGTTACCGGCACAGAATATCTGCAATCCCCCGACTTCGCCAAGAAGCTGGGGGAATGGAGAGTCAAATGCTCGACGACAAGATCGAGAGAGCCTGGTTTCTCCCCAAGCCCACACCCCTCAAGGGCGATCTGCTTGATCGAATTAACGTCGATCGCCTCCTTCAACCGGGACTGGCAATACGGACTTGGCTCGAATGAAATGACTTTGCCGCCAGGTCCAACTCTATCAGCGGCAAGCAAAGAAAAATATCCCATGTTGGCCCCTACATCTACAAATGTCATCCCCGGCTTGAGATACTGCCTGACCCATCCCGTTTCCTCTACTTCGAAATTCCTCAAGGCGATCTCCATTTGGATCTGCTCATCCAGCGAAAGTCCGACCTTGTATCCGAATAAATCTACGACATGCCGATATTTGGGCCCCTTCAGCTTGGATAAGTAGCGCAATCGCCGCCGGTTGACTTTGGTGATCAAACTGCGCACATACGATTCCCCTGACATCGACTAGTCCTTCTTCCGGATAGAAGTTAGGGCATCCTTACGACGGAATAGGAGTGAAACTCTTGCCATCAAGTCGCAAAAGAAACGGCCGATGGGGGAGAGGAGATCGTTGCGAACATAGATGTCATTCGGCGACAGTCTTTTCCAGAGGGTGTAGCCGATCTTCCTGAGATGATCGTGATATCCTTGCTCATTGAATAGATTTTCAATGATCATTACCTTTGGTCGATACCTGGAGGCCGTCAATCCCCGCAAGACGTCTAGCTCCCAGCCCTCGACGTCGATCGATATAATATCGATTTCAGTGACATCTGGAGCGTGGGCGACGAGAATGCTATCGAGACGGCGGACCCTGACCTTGATCTTGCGCTTGTCGAGATTCGGCTTGAGGCTTTGGTACCCACCCTTGATCCCGAGGGATGAAAACGATTCGAATGAAACGTTTCCGTTCGCGTACTCTACCCCGTGTGAATCGACCACAAAAAAATCGACGTCGTCCTGGTCGCGGTCGCTGCAGGCATACTGCAGGATTTCATGTCCCAACTTTTGATGCAGCTCGCAGAAATCCGGGTTCGGCTCGATGGCAATGATCCGCCATCCCGCCGCGCGAAATTTCTTACTGATGGAGAGATAATCCGGCCTTGCGGCGCCCACCTCTACAAGAACGCCCTGTCCACAACCGGGGAAGAAGCGCCCCATGACGATGAGGTCAACGTCTCCTTCCGCCTCATTATTGGTCGTTGGTTTGTCGCTCATGTGGGGAGTAACCTGTGCTGACTTGACGTGGCAGCGCATGATGGAGGCTCCCCGCTCAACGCAATAGGATGCCGTGGTCCACCCGTCGGGGGGATGCCATCCCGCATTCGAGGAGACCATGATGCGCGAAAAGACGCCTGATAGGGTTCTGTGTTCATGAGCCCACTGCCGGCCAGAGGTCGAGGTTATGGCGGCGGGCATCCATCATTTTGGAACTCCTTTGACTGCGGCGAGGCGGGCTGCCGATAGAGATTGCGGAAGGCCCCCTTCGTGCGGTAGGCTCGGCCTGAGAGGCATTCCTGAAGGCCTTGTGCTGAAAAAATCCATGTGCCATCATCGCTTCCGTGTCGTGGACCGCGCAGCCGACATCGGCGATGTCCGGACAAGCGAAGCGAGCTCACGATCTGAAGTCCTTCTGCATCTCCAACAGGCGCCGGTCCGGGCGAACGTCAGGCCGGACCATGCACCGCGGCGGAAGTCAAACCAAGGGTGGAAGTGAAGGGCGATTTGGCGTCCAAGACGACACCATGGGGCGTGGCATGACCGGCAACTGCCCACCGAGCACAGCATAGCGCCCGAAAATGTGATACCTCATGGTATTCATCGGCGCGCCAAACCCTGACTCTGCCATCGCGGGGAAACTTTGGAGGGAGCGGTCAAGTGGTGAGCGCCTGCCGCTCATGATCGACCATGTGCTCCACCAACTGGAGGAACGACATGGTCCGACGCCAACCCAGAACCTCATTGGCGCGCCTGGGATCGCCGACGATGGTTCTTGGATCAGCGCGCACCAATGCCGGATCGCTGCGCACATGGTCACGCCAGTCAAGGCCGACACGAGCAAAGGCGGCCGAACAGAATTCACGTATGCTGTGTAGTTCACCGCTCGCGAAGACATAATCGCCAGCAGGCACCATACGCATCGCCATCACCATTCCGCAAGCGACATCACCGGCGAAGGTCCAGTCGCGGCGTGCGTCTAGATCACCGAGAACCACCTCGCGCTCCAGCCCGGCAGCAATGCGTGCCGCAGCTCTGGCAACCTTCTTAGTGAAGAACTCCGGTCGACGCAATGGGCTCTCGTGGGCAAAAAGGATGCCAGTGGAAATCCGCATCGCGTACCTGGAACGATAAATGCCACAGCAGCGATGCGCGAACGCCTTCCCGGCCCCATATATGGTTTCCGGACACAGGGCGGTCGTCTCGTCCTGCGGATGACGTCCTGGGCTGCCGAACATTTCGCTGCTAGACGCTTGGAAGATGCCTGCTTGGGGACATTGGCGCCGTATCGCCTCGAGCATGAGGAGAACGCTCCTGCCAAGCAGATCGGTCGCTTCAGCCGGCCGGTCCCAGCATGCAGGGGAGAATGATTCTGCCGCGAGATTGTAGATCTCGTCAGGATTCGTTTCCCGCAGCAGCGCTTCGATTGCCTCCGGGCAAGAGAGGTCGCAGTCGCGACGTTCGATCCCTTGGATCAATCGGCTAGCGCTACCAGGCCGCACCGTGCCAATCACTCGCATACCTTCGGCAAGGAGCAGTCGGCAGAGATAGGTGCCGTCCTGTCCAGCAGCGCCAGTCACCAAAGCCGTGCGAGGGCGGTCCGTCATATGATCCCCTGGATGCTCATTCACGTGGCTGGATGACCGGAAATCCATGGTCGACTGCCAATCGTTCGCGGCGAGCGATATCCAGGTCATGCTCCATCATCTCGGCAACCAGCTGTTCCAGCGTTGTGCGCGCCGTCCAGCCGAGACGCTCACGCGCCTTGCTTGCATCGCCGAGCAAGGATTCGACTTCCGTGGGTCGGAAGTAGTGAGGGTCGACGTCGACGACACAGGCGCCAGTGCGGTCATCGAAGCCCTTCTCCTCGCTCCCAGTCCCCTGCCATCGAAGGGGGATGCCGACGTGGAGGCAGCACAGTTCGACGAACCGCCGGACCGTCTCCTGGCGACCGGTGGCGATGACGTAATCAGCCGCTTGCGCTTGCTGGAGCATCAGCCATTCCATCTCGATGTAATCCCGGGCATGTCCCCAGTCGCGCTTGGCATCGAGGTTGCCAAGGTGCAGTCGCTTCTGCAGGCCACAAGCAATGCGTGAAATCGCCCTGCTTATCTTTCGCGTGACGAAGGTCGGACCCCGCCTAGGCGATTCATGGTTGAAGAGAATCCCGTTACAGGCGTAAATACCGTACGCCTCGCGATAATTGATCGTGGTCCAGTGGGCATACAGCTTTGCGATCGCGTAGGGCGAACGCGGATGGAACGGGGTTGTTTCCTTCTGGGGAACTTCGTGGACCAAGCCGTACAACTCCGATGTCGATGCTTGGTAAAATCTGGTTCGGGCGGATAGACCGAGCAACCGGATCGCCTCCAGTAGCCGTAACGTCCCGAGCGCCCCGACCTCGGCGGTGTATTCGGGCATCTCAAAGGACACCTTGACGTGGCTCATCGCACCCAGGTTGTAGATCTCGTCTGGCTGGATCTCCTCGACCACTTTGATCAAGCCGCTGCTGTCAACAAGATCACCGTAGTGGAGCTTGAAGGTGGGACTGACATCGTGCGACTCCTCCCCCTCCTGGTAGAGATGGTCGACCCGTTCAGTATTGAACGAGGAGGAACGCCGCTTCAAGCCATGCACTTCGTAGCCGCGCGCGATGAGGAATTCAGCGAGATAGGATCCGTCCTGGCCGGTGACGCCGGTAATGAGTGCGCGTCTGGTCATCCGCAAGGTCCTGGGGAGAGCGCCGGCAGGTCCTGCACTGGCTGGCTGACGAGCTGTCCATAGGACGCGTCCTTGGTTGACAACAGCGGACGTGACTCCGAGAGCGGCCAGCGGATGCCAATCCCCGGATCATCCCAGATCACGCCGCGCTCTTCCCGCGGCTCATAGAAATCGCTGCATTTGTAGATGAACTCGGCCACCTCACTCAGCACCAGGAAGCCGTGGGCGAACCCTTCGGGGATGAACATCGCCTTGCGGTTGTCCTCGGACAGGGTCTCGCCGATCCACTTGCCGAAGGTCGGGCTGCCGCGGCGGACATCGACGGCGACGTCGAAGACCTCGCCGCGCACCACCCGCACCAGCTTGGCCTGCGGCCGGCCAAGCTGGTAATGGAGACCACGCAAGACGTGGCGCGACGAACGCGAATAATTGTCCTGCACGAAACGGTGGCGGATGTCGACCGCGGCAAAGGCGCGCTCGTGGTACATCTCCAGGAAGAAACCGCGGTGATCGCCGTGTACCACCGGTTCGAGGATGCACACCCCGGGCAAAGCGGTCTCGATCCGCTTCACGCCTGGTCCTGGCGCAGCAGTTCCCGCAGGTAGTCGGCGTAGGCGCTCTTGCCCATCGCTTCAGCTTCGCGCATGACGCCGTCGGCGTCGATCCAGCCCTGCCGCCAGGCGATCTCCTCGAGGCAGGCGATCTGCAGGCCCTGGCGGTCCTGGACCGCGGCGACGAAGGTGGCGGCGTCGAGCAGGCTGCGGTGGGTGCCGGTGTCGAACCAGGCGATGCCGCGACCGATCTTCTCGACCCCGAGCCGGCCTTGTTCGAGGTAGCGGCGGTTGAGGTCGGTGATCTCGAGTTCGCCGCGCTTGCTCGGCTTCAGCGCCGCGGCCATCTCGACCACGTCAGCCCCGTAGAAATAGAGGCCCGGCACCGCCCAGCTGCTCTTCGGCCGCTCGGGCTTCTCCTCGATCGACAGCGCCCGGCCGGTCGGGTCGAACTCGACCACGCCATAGCGCTGGGGATCGCGCACCCAGTAGCCGAACACCAGGCCGCCATCGGCCAGCGCGGCGCCGCGGGCGAGAGTCGTGGTGAAGCCGTGGCCGTAGAACAGGTTGTCGCCAAGGACCAGGCAGGCGGGCGAACCAGCGAGGAAGTCGCGGCCGATGAGGAAGGCCTGGGCGAGGCCGTCCGGCCGCGGCTGCTCGGCGTAGGTAATGCGCATACCCAGCCGGGCACCGTCGCCGAGCAGGGCGCGGAACATGGGCAGGTCGTGCGGGGTCGAGATGACCAGCACTTCGCGGATGCCCGCCAACATCAAGGTGCTGAGCGGGAAGTAGATCATCGGCTTGTCGTAGATCGGCATCAGCTGCTTGCTGATGACCTTGGTCAGCGGGTGCAGCCGGGTGCCGGCGCCGCCGGCGAGGATGATGCCCTTCACCGTTAACTCCTGGCCGTCGTCAAGAGGCACCCCGCGCCGGACGGCGACGGCAGGGGCAGCAATCAGGCCAGCGTGAATACCGCGGGATCGCGCGGCGGAAAGGGTGGAACCGGAGGACGCGCCATCGGCTTGCCGTTCGCGCCGGATCGACACGATGCGCAGCTCATTCCGGACATCATCCATGCGCATCGCGATCTTCGGCACCGGCTACGTCGGCCTCGTCACCGGCACCTGCTTCGCCGAGATGGGTAACACCGTCACCTGCGTCGACGTCGATCCCGGAAAGATCGAGCGCCTGCGCCGGGGCGAGCTGCCGATCTACGAGCCCGGACTGCACGAACTGCTCGAAGACAACGTCGCCGCGCACCGGCTGGCTTTCACCACCGCCGCCGGCGAGGCGCTCGCTGATACCGAGTTGGCCTTCATCTGCGTCGGCACGCCGATGTCGTCTTCAGGCGAGGCCGACCTGCGCTATGTCGAGGCCGCCGCGCGCGACATCGGGCGGACGATGGCTGGCTACGTGCTGGTGGTGACCAAGAGCACGGTGCCGGTCGGCACCGCCGACAAGGTCCGCGCCTGGATCGGCGAGGAGGTCGCCAAGCGCGCCACGGCCGGGCTGGCCTTCCATGTCGCCTCGAATCCGGAGTTCCTCAAGGAGGGTTCGGCGGTCGACGACTTCATGAAGCCCGACCGGGTGGTGGTCGGGGTCGACAGCGAGCGCGCCGGCGACCTGCTGCACGACCTCTATGCGCCCTTCATCCGCAACGGGCTGCGCTTCTACACCATGGACATCCGCTCGGCTGAGATGACCAAGTACGCGGCCAATGCCATGCTTGCGACCAAGATCTCGTTCATCAATGAGATCGCCAATGTCTGCGAGAAGGTGGGCGCCGATGTGCGCCAGGTGCGTCTCGGGGTCGGCGCCGACAGCCGCATCGGCCTGCAGTTCCTGCATCCCGGCTGCGGGTACGGCGGCAGCTGCTTCCCCAAGGACGTGCGCGCCCTGGTCCACACCGCGGCGGCGCATGGGTACCAGGCCGAGCTGCTCGACGCCGTCGATCGCATCAATCTGCGCCAGAAGACGGTGATCCACCGCAAGCTGGCGGCGTGGTGCGAGCTGACCGGGCGCCAGCTGGAGGGGCTGGTGGTGGCGATCTGGGGCCTGACCTTCAAGCCCAACACCGATGACGTGCGCGAGGCGCCCTCCCTGGACCTGGTGCGCGCGCTGGTCGCGGCCGGGGCGCGGGTGCGGGCGCACGACCCCAAGGGCATCGACGAGGCGCGCAAGGCGCTCGGTCCGCTCACCGGCGTCGAGTACGTCAGCGATCCGTACGAAGCGACCGAAGGCGCCGACGTGCTGTGTTTGATGACCGAATGGCGGCCCTACCGCCGGCCTGAATTCCGCCGCTTGGCGGCGCAGCTCAAGGCCAAGGCGATCTTCGACGGGCGCAACCAGTACGACGATCGGCGCGTCGCCGAAGCCGGACTGACGCTCTATCCGATCGGGGTGCCGCAGCAGCGCTGATCCGGTTTGGCCTGCGTGAAGCCCCCTCCCACCCGAGGATCGTGTCAGCCGCCGGCTCGCTCCCCAGCCTCATAGGCCCGGTAGAGCTCGGCGTACGGCCCGCCCGCTGTCATCAACGTCGCGTGCGGCCCCAGTTCGACCAGCTTCCCATGACGGATCACCGCGATGCGGTCGGCATCGCGGATGGTGGCCAGGCGGTGGGCGATGATGATCGCGGTGCGTCCAGCACACAGCCGGCGCAGCGCGCGCTGGATGCGGCGCTCGGTGTGGATGTCGACCGCCGAGGTGGCCTCGTCGAGGACCAGCACCGCGGGGTCGGCAAGGTAGGCGCGCACCAGGCACACCAGTTGGCGCTGGCCGTGGCTGAGGTGTGAGCCCTGCGGTCCGACCGTCGTGCGATAGCCGGCCTGCAGGCGTTCGAGCACCTCGTCGGCGCCGAGCTCGCGGCAGGCAGCGATGAGCTGCTCGTCGCTGCCTGCCGGACGGGCCAGGCGGAGATTGTCGAGGACCGTACCCGAGAAGAGCACGTTGTCCTGCAGCACCACGCCGACATGGCGGCGCAATTCGGCCTGACGTACCGCGCGCACGTCGGTGCCATCGACTAGCACCGCGCCGTGCTGGACCTCATAGAAGCGTGAAAGCAGTTGCACCAGGGTGCTCTTGCCGTGGCCGGTAGGGCCGACGATCGCCAGCGTCTCGCCAGCGGCGATGCGCAGGGACAGCCCGTCGATGATCCACGGCAGTTCGCGGCCTTCTGGCGTGATGCGCTCGTAGGCGAAGCGGACGTCGCGGAACTCGACCTCGCCCCGCGGGCGCGGCATGGGCAGGGCGTCGGCGCGGTCGACGATCTCGGCCGGGGTGTCGAGCAGCAGGAAGATGCGCTGGCCCGATGCGCCGGCGTTGGCGAACTTTTCGAACAGATCGCCGATCTCCTGCACCGGGCCGAGGAACATGAAGACGTACCAGATGCACTGCGCGAGGTGGCCGACGGTGAGGTGGCCGGCCGCGACCTCTTCGCCGCCAATCACCACCAGGATGGCGATGCCGATGGTGAAGAGCATGGCGCTGAACGGCGGGAACCAGCCCCAGCCCCACGCCGCCGCCACCACCGAGCGGTCGAGGTCGGCGCGCACCAGGCCATAGCGGTGGCGATTCTCGGCCTCGCGCACGGTCTGCTGGATGACGCGCACCCCGTTCACCGTCTCGACCAGGTGGGCGATCATCCGGCTGCGGTACTCGGCGGTGCGTCCCCACAGTTTCCCGCCCGCGCGCTGGAAGGCGACCATGGCGAAGAAGAGCGCCGGCGCGATCGCGCAGAGATGCCAGAACAGCCGCGGCGACAGCCAGTAGAGCACCACGCCCGAACCGATCGAACGCAAGGCGATGCCGAGCAGTTCGGGCGGGCCGTTGACCACCGCGCCTTCGAGGCTGTCGACGTCGCGATCGGCGCGCGAGATGATTCTCCCGGCCTTGGTGCGGTCGAAGTAGCGCACACTCAGGCCCTGGACGTGGGCAAAGACGCGCTCGCGCAGATCGTTGAGCACGCGGATGGCGATGGTGCCATTCAGCCACTGGGTGACGCCCGAGAGGCCGAAGCGGATCAGCCAGGTCGACATCAGCCCGAGGCCCATCAGCGCCAGGAAGCCGATGGTGAGGTCGGCGCGCGTGCCGCCGACGCCATTGGCGCGATCGACGATCTGGCCGAGGAACCACGGGCGGAAGAAGATCGAGATGACGATCACCGTCTCGATCGCCACCACCGCCAGGATGCGCCCGCGCACCGGCTTCAGCAGCGACACCAGCCGCGCGAGAACCCGCCGGTCGAGCCGGCGTTTGGCGAGGTCCTCTTCGATGTCGAGGTCACTCATGGGGGGTGCGTGGTCCTGAGATGGGTGCGTGGTCCGTGGTCCGTGGTCCGTGGTCGGACAGCCGGAAACGGTATGCCGGCTTCTCCTGGCTTACTGACCACGGACCACGGACCACGGACCCAGCACCTCTACTCATGGCCCGCCTCCTCGACCCAGCTCTCGTCGAGGCCGAGCAGGTCGCGGTAGGCGGGATCGTGGCGCACGAGATCCGCGTGGCGGCCGCTCGCCGCGATCACCCCGCGGTCGAGCATGACCACGCGATCGGCAAGCAGGATGGTCGACAGCTTGCTGGCGACCAGCAGCAGGGTCGCGCCGCCGGCCGCCGCGCGCAGGCTGTCGAGGATGCGCCGCTCGGTGACCGCGTCGAGCGCGCTGGTGGAGTCGTCGCAGCAGATCAACGCCGGCTTGGCGATGATCGCGCGGGCCAGGCACAGCCGCTGGCGTTGGCCGCCCGAGAGGGTGACGCCGCGCTCGCCGATCGCGGTGCGCATGCCGTCTTTGAGTGCGACGACCACGTCGTCGGCCGCCGCCAGGCGCAGCGCCTCGCTCAGCTCGGCGTCGCTCGCCTCGGGCCGCGCCACGCGCAGGTTGTTCTCGAGGGTGTCCGAGAACAGGAAGCTGTCCTGGTAGACGACCTGCACGCGCCGGCGCAGGTCACCCAGGCGCACCTGGCGCAGGTCCTGCCAGCCCGCCGCGTCGCTGCCGACCAGCACGGCGCCGGCGTCGGGGTCGCGCAGGCGCGGCAGCAGGCTGGCGAGGGTGCTCTTGCCCGAGCCGGTGGCGCCGACCAGCGCCACCACCTCGCCCGGCGCCAACGCCAAGTCGATGCCGGCCAGCACGGCCTGGCCGCCGGGCGCGGCGACGCGGACCTGATCGAGGCGCAGGCCGAGGGGCCCACCCGGCAGCGCGCGACTGCCATCGGCGATCGCCGGCCGGGCATCGAGCACCTCGGTGATGCGCGCGGCCGAGGAACGCGCGTCGGCGAAGACCTGCATCAGGCGGCCGATCGGTTCGATGCGGAAGACCAGCGCCTGCATCACCATCACCGCCGCCACCAGCAGGCCGACTTCGAGCCGGTCGTGCGCAACCAGCCAGCCGCCGAAGCCGAGCACCCAGACATGGCCGAGCGTCACCACCAGTTGCGGCAGCGGCACGCGCGCCGCGGTGTAGGCCAGCGCCGCGCGCGATTCGCCGGCAAAGGCGGCGACGTGGGCATCGAAGCGGGCGATGCGCGCCGGTTCCAGCGCGAAGGCCTTGATCACCCGCGCGCCGATCACCCCTTCACTAAGATCCTGGGTCACCGCGTCGTAGGCGTCGCCGGTGCGCCGGTCGAGTTCGACCAAGCGCCCGACTTGGCGCACGACGATCCACACCGCCACCATCACCAGCAGTCCCGGCACCAGCGCCAGGAGCGGATGGTAGGCGGCGAGCACCCACAACGAGCCGATCAGGATCAGGGCGATGTCGAGCAGTTGCCGCCAGCCGCCGACCACCGCATCGCGCACCTTGTCGCTGTCACGCGTGGTGCGGGTAATCAACTCGCCCGCGCCGTGCGCTTGGTGCCAGGCCAGGTCGAGCGTCTGGATCTGGACGAACAGGCGGTCGCGCAGGTCGGACAGCAGGCGCTGGCCGAGCGACATGCCGACCACCGTGCCGAGATATTGAACCGCCGAACGCGCCAGGGCCACGCCGAGCAGGACCGCCACCCACCACCACGCCAGTGATGCGTCGAAGCCGCCATCGACGCGCAGGGTGACGGCCTTCCCGCTGGCGACGGCGCCGAAGGCGAGTCCGACG
>Ga0163148_10003358_pt1 | contig 17774 bp, 20 predicted proteins | sample OliLakLV19MP7P2_FD_148606 | JGI IMG/M metagenome (GOLD analysis project Ga0163148, IMG submission 148606) | Freshwater microbial mat bacterial communities from Lake Vanda, McMurdo Dry Valleys, Antarctica- Oligotrophic Lake LV.19.MP7.P2 | ecosystem: Environmental > Aquatic > Freshwater > Lake >...
ATGAGTGGCGAGTCAATTTTATCGTGAATTTCAGAGCATTCTGCGCAGAGTGTCGGGAGTGTTATGCGCAAATGAAGCTTGGGCACAAGAATATAGAATGGCCGCCTGGGGCGTTTGTGCCTCCGGCTCCGATCCTTATGAATCCGATCTAGTTGTGGTGCGGATCTGACTGTTACCGAGTGGCGGCAATAGGCGGGAGATTAAGTACCGAGTGGCTGAGTGTATCTAACGCTCGAAAAATCGAGCTTGATGGCACATTAATGGTCAGTTTTGGCACCGCCATGTCGCTTCTCAGATAACATCTAGTCATCGGATTACCAGTGTTGCGACCGAATATCGAAGAAGTAGCTGAAACGCTGGCAGCAGTTACTCGCGATCAAGACGCGGTAGAGCGCGGTAAAAAAGTTGGGTTGGAGGAAGTTGTGAGGAGACTCGCGATCAAGACGCGGTAGAGCGCGGTAAAAAAGTTGGGTTGGAGGAAGTTGTGGAAGGAAGTTGTGGAGGGAAGTTGTGGAGGAAAAAAGTTGGGTTGGAGGAAGTTGTGGGGGAGCTGAAACGCTGGCAGCAGTTACTCGCGATCAAGACGCGGTAGAGCGCGGTAAAAAAGTTGGGTTGGAGGAAGTTGTGGCTAAAAAAGTTGGGTTGGAGGAAGTTGTGGGAGGAAGTTGTGGCACATTTCAATCACGCACTACGTTGCGAATTTTACGACGCTGGCTTGATCGTTGTGTAATGCAGCATTTTTACCGATTAGTCTAAAAGCACCAAATCACCTTCAGACTCCCAGGCTTTGGCCTCAAAAAGTTACCCGACAAGACCTTGGAGACCTCAACAATACTCTGGTCAAAAAGTAAAGAATTCTTTCCAAACAACCATTCTTCGCGGATCCGTAGATCTGTTTTTGTTCCATACTGGAAGCATCTGCTCGCAAAGTTCGATATTCGCCCATACCGGGATCGTATGGGGCATCGAGATGAAATCTGGATCATCCGGGAGAGCTAGGAAAGTTTCCTGTATAAAGGTGCTCCCCCTATTGCCGTTTTCAACATGTTTATCTTTTGAGTTGCTCATATAACTCCGGTCTATCGTACTTTTCACATAGTTCAAGAAGATCTTCAGCGTTCATAGAGCAAATTTTCAACAATTCCCTCACATCGCCGATATCCTTTTCTTCGCGGTGAGCCTGCCTCTGTTTTAGAGCATGAAGTTTTAGAGCAATCATGTGCCTAGCACTTGGAACCCTTGCTTCTACCGAAGCGAAATCTCCCGTTACTGAATCTTTGAATAACTTATCGAATACAGCCTCCTCAACGAACATCAAATCGATTGGCCACTCTGTAATGCTTTGCGGGGTAAAGCGAGCGAAGACTGCGTGTTGTTGAAATGGCTTATATGCAAGTTGCTCCACAAGTTCATACCAAAATTCTCGATCACGTTTTGATACTAAGAGGTCCAAATCTCCGGTTTGGCGAGAGTATCCATGAACATTTAATGCGTGTCCTCCGATCACGAGAAATCTAATATTATTGGTAGCTGCGTGCCTCGAGAGCACCTCAAGAATTTTCATAACTAGAGTCTACGAAATTCAAGAAACTTACGACAGCATGGTCGCCCCGAATTGAATGGGCAGAGGAAATTGAATCGCTCGACCTTGTCAGACTGGATGGCGGCGTTCTTGTTGCGACACTACTTGAACCTGGCTCTTCAGCACGATACGGAACCTATCGAATATACTATATAAAGCCGGCGCAAATAATTCCCTCAAGTCCTACACCAAAGTGCCGATGATCCAAGTGTGTGGGATTCAATTTAAGTGGAGGCCACCTCCGAAGGGTGCATCTAAGGGAGGAAAGAGATTAATCCATTAGGTGCGACACCTTCTACACGGACGTGGAAAGGTGAGTATGAAAATTAAAGACGCGCTACTTACAAAGGTACCGCTGGAGGTAAATGTGACAGTCGATTCGACCGAGGCGTCGAAGCGTGTCAACAGTGACTCTAGCAACAAAACAGTTGCGGACTCTGTTTCGCTACAGCGGCCAGGACTAACAAGCACATCTACAGCAAATGACGTTAGACTCCGCGCTAGCTCAGCCGTAAGCGCTGTTACCCTTGCCGACGAAGCAACCAATAGCATCGGGTCGCTGGTCTCTAGTATCGAAGGGATACTCGAACAGGCGACCATTCCGGGGATATCCAACCAACGTCTCTCGGTGTTGGAAAGCGAGGCCAACCAGCTAGTCAAGGCGATCAAACTACAGGCCAATCAATCGACCGACCAAGGTGTTAAGCCACTAAGTGGTGATAAAATTCGCCTGGAGGTCGAGAAGGAGCTGGGCAAGACTCTAGAGTTCCTTCTACCTGAGGGAGCAACCGACGCATTCGGTATTGGAAAGATCCAGTTCTCTCCAAAGGAGGCTATCCTACAAACTCGAACTACGATCGCTGAGGTACGCCAAAGTATCGAGCGTCTGCGTTCTGCTGTTGATGGGGTTCAGACTGCTGTACGCTCTAACGTGACTGCCCTAGATGTTGCGCTACAGAACCGCGAAGCTTCAAACACTTCAATCCGAGATCTAGACCAAGCGCTAAAGATCACCGGCCAAACGCGCCAAGAGATCAACAGAGATCCTAAGACTGCGATTGACTCGTTTAGTCCGAAGCAGAGTGGGATTCTGGGGTTGTTGAGGTAGGATGGTTGCCTCGGTGATATCGAATCTGTTCGATATCGAGAAGGTCGTAGATTGCTACGGATGAACAGTTATATTCCAAACTCTGCCTCCATCTTTTGTATCGCGAAACTCACAAGATCACGCGCCGGAAGTAGAAATGAGTTGGCGTTTCCGACGACCCCTCGATTAGCCCCACCACCTTGAATGAAAGCGCGAACTAGCCGCTCAAAATAGTCTTGGGGCATGCCTGCACAGACTAGTTCACTTGTGTCAAACTCTTCAATCGAAATCTCTGTAAGAACTCCCTCTTGAAGAATAGTGTTAGTTCTATTCACTACTCTCTTATTTGGAAGTTTCGCACAATGCTCAGCATAGTGAAGAATAGTCACATGATCTAAATGTGCACCCAGAAGTAGTATCTTGCCGTTGCATTCGTATACCTTCGCAAGGGGCGAGGCTTCTCCATACCCATAATTCAGTGGATGGTTTTCGCAGAGCCATTCTGCTCTTCGTCCAACCGCCACCATTGAGGCTCCGGGATTCCGTGATCGCTGGGAGTTGGAATAAGTTCGTAGTATCTCGGGGAAAATGCCGTAGTCTGATCGAGCGGGCGATAGTGCCGGATCAAAGTATGAAACTTCAGGAGTGAGTTCATAGTCAGCATATGCGGCTATCGTTCCTCCGTCTCCAACGACAGAAAGCAAAGCAGAAATAAGCGAGGTTCCACGTCCCTCAATTGGGCCAACCGCACGCATTGAAGCGTGGACCATAAGTAGATCTCCAGGCAGCACCCCTAAGGCTTGAAGCTGCCTCACAATCTGAGGCTGGGTGATTTGATTAATCTGTTTCTGTGTAGGTGCCATAGCAGAGGAGATTAACGGAAGTTTACTTTCTACTTGTCTCCCCATCAACACGCCTCTCATACTCCCTAATCAATGCAATCACCTGCTCTTCAAAATTAGAAATCATCACTAACTCAGGTGGATGGTTAAGGCGTTCGGCTAAAGCTACTACGTTCTCATTGCTAATATAATAAGAAGGATCGACTGACTTACCACTACATCCAAATACGATCCTATAGCGGTTTGCAAAAGTCGCGAGCGATATAATAGCTTTTGCAAACCGCTATAGATTCGCTGGAAGCGAATCAAAACAACAACCTATAGCGATTAATATCAAAAGGCTTGCCAATTTTATTGGCACCGACTTTTGATAATCGCTATAGTCACACCCGCCCATGCACTGGCTGCCAAACACATCATACATGGCTCAAGCGAGGAATAGAGTGTTAGTGGCGCAATTGCTTGCCGTCCGGCAGCCCTAATAGCCTGAATCTCACCGTGAGCAGTAACGTCATTGGTGGACTCAGTACAACTGAGACCAATAGAGATCTCTTGATCATTGCGGACCAGAATAGCAGCAACCGGAAATCCACCCGCCTCAAGAGATTCGCGCGAAAGAGTGACCGTGCGATTTAAGAATTCTAGATCAATCTGACTATATATAGGCGATCGTTGATTGGAGCATAGGGATTAGGCTGACGTCGGCAGCCTACTATACCGGCCCACCGTACCGCCTGTCATAGCACTAATCAACCCAGGCTGCGGTCGGAGCCTGACTGTAGTGATCTTTTTCGGCAACTTTTGGTGATATTTTCCGATACAGCTGTATGAACGAAATTTCAACTGATCATTTGAACAACTTAATTCTGCTAATTCGAGGACGGAAAGTCATGCTTTCTTATCATCTTGCGGATCTCTATGAAGTCCAAGTTCGCGCCCTGCTCCAAGCTGTAAAACGTAACTGCAACCGCTTCCCTGAGGATTTTATGTTTCAACTGACTTCAGCCGAAGTTGAATCTTTAAGATCACAGAATGTGATCTTAAACATTGGAAAAAGAGGCTATAATATCAAATACTTGCCATTTGCTTTCACCCAGGAAGGAATTGCAATGCTATCAAGCGTCCTTCGAAGTCAGCGGGCGATCCTAGTTAATATCGCTATAATGCGAACTTTTGTTAAGCTTCGTGAACTTATGAACTCACATCGCGAGCTTGCGCTGAAGATTGAACCTAGAAAGCGCAGTAGAATCGTAGCGAGGTGACCGAGATGCGTGATATTCTCAATGTTCTTCGACGAAATTGGCACGGAACCCTAGCACCGCTAGGGTGAGTACCAATTTCTAGAAAACATTAAGAAGATCATGTAGATCGGTCGCCGTAGCAGATTCTACTGCGCTTTCTAGGTTGAATCGCTGGAACGCCGCTACGACGGACAATTCAAGGTGGTATTCAATAGTATCCGTAAGATAATTGATGCCCAACCAAGTGAACTGGTTCGAGTTCCTACTCCCCGGCGAAAGATTGGATTTGGACGGGATTAATGATGAGCTAACGCAAACTGTAACGCGGCCTTGGCATGAATCACAGCAGATAACGATTACCCAACACACCCAACACACCCAACCAAACCAGATTTTGCTATAAGCTTATCGGCCGTAACCAAGGTCGCGCCTAAAAGTTTGGCAGTAGCTACAATCACTCGGTCAGCCGGGTCGCGGTGGAATGATTCAGGAAGCTCTGCCGTTGCCGCTGCAATTGCCGGAGTAATTCGCTCCACCTGAACCAATGGCGGGGCCGAGGCGAGCTCCAGCCACTCTCGTAGTGGGCGATCTAATCGAACTCTTCCGAGCCCAACTAACATAGCGATCTCCCAAAGCGAAATATCCGAGAGATAGATCGGATTCTCAGCAGATATGTGTTTTACTATTGCGCGCATCTGTGGAGTAAGACGTTTGGAGTCGGCGATCCACCACAACAACACATGTGTGTCTAGCAGATACCTCAAAGCAGGCCCTTCTCTAGCTTGATCTCGCGTTCATCTACGACCGGCCCGATTACATCTCCTAGAATCTCAATTGAGCCCTTCAGGGCGGCCTGTGGTGACTCAACATTACTGTCTGAAACAGGCCGAATCTCGGCTACCACCTTGCCCCGCTTTACTATTCTAAAGACCGCTCCGCGATTGGCAATGTCATCCAGAAACGAAAAACATTTGGTTTTGAACTCTGTGGCGTTGATTTTTCGCATATGACCAGTCTAAACGACCGGTTGGGAAGTGTCAATTAGGGTTCCTACTACGGACTGAGCAGCTATAGCGGTTTGCAAAAGTCGCGAGCGAGATAATAGCTTTTGCAAACCGCTATAGATTCGCGAAAGCGAATCAAAACAGCAACCTATAGCGATTAATTTCAAAAGGCTTGCCAATTGTATTGGCACCGACTTTTGATAATCGCTATAGCGGTGCCCCGATCCTCGAACTTTCCCCCCACATATGCCAAACTCCATCCCATGTTTGCCACACTCCATTCAAAGCTCGAAGGTGCCTTAGCTAAAATTCGTGGTCGCGGTGTAGTTACACCTGCCGATATCGACGCCACGATGAAGGACGTTCGCATGGCGCTCCTCGAAGCGGATGTTAACTTTAAGGTTGCCAAAGATTTCTGCACTACAGTTGGCGAGAAGGCTCGCGGCGAAGCGGTCCTACGCAGTCTCAGCCCCGATCAACAGATTATTAAGATCGTCCATGATGAGTTAGCAGTAGTAATGGGCTCCTCGGCTACGGAGCTGAATCTGCGCGTCGCCCCTCCAGCGATCATCATGTTGGTCGGATTGCAGGGATCCGGAAAAACCACCACCGCCGGAAAACTGGCCAAGCTTTTACAGAGCGAACATAAACGCAATCCGCTACTAGTTCCAGCCGACGTTTACCGACCAGCGGCTATTGAACAGTTGAAGACCTTGGGTCGCAACCTATCAATCGCGGTCTTTGATTCTAATTCCACTCAGGATCCGGTTGATATCGCCAAAAATGCGATCGAGTTTGCCCGCAGCCACAACCATGACTCGGTAATTATTGATACGGCCGGACGCTTGCAGATCGATCAGGAATTAATGCGTGAACTACAAGAGATCTCGGCCGCCGTTAAGCCACACGAGATTTTACTAGTCGTCGATGCGATGACCGGGCAGGAGGCGGTGAATGTTGGGAGTGGCTTTGATCAGGCACTGGAGATTGATGGTCTAATTATGACCAAACTAGACGGCGATGCTCGTGGTGGCGCAGCGCTTTCGATGCGTGCCGTTACCGGCAAGCCAATTAAGTTTATCGGTGTTGGCGAAAAGCTCGACGCCCTCGAAGTATTCCACCCCGACCGCATGGCTTCACGGATCCTCGGTATGGGTGACGTTATGAGCCTGATCGAAAAGGCCACCAAAGAGATCAGTGTCGAGGACACGATGGCGCTTCATCAAAAGATGAAGAAGAACGATTTCACCTTCGAGGATTTCTTAGGTCAGTTACGGATGATGAAACGGATGGGTAGCATCTCATCGTTAACCTCGATGATCCCCGGAATGGATAAGATCGCCAAAAAGATCAACCCCGAGGAGGCGGAACGCGAGATGAAGCGCGTTGAAGCGATAATACTCTCGATGACCCCCGGCGAGCGCTGCAATCCAGCCGTAATCAACGGCAGCCGCCGAAAGCGGATCGCAATCGGTTCAGGAACCTCCGTCGAGGCTGTGAACCGATTATTAAAGCAGTTCCTAGAGATGAAGAAGATGATGCAGAAGGTCGCCAAGATGGGGATGGGCGGACTGATGAATATGTTTGGCGGCCGCGCGGGCGGGATGTTGCCTAAAGGACGATAAAATTGACGGTAAAATTCTTTAAAGGTGTGCTATTTCGTCAAGATAGCTTTCAAAGTCCTGTAGGTGGCTCTCAATTACCGCCTGAACTATCGTTAGGTCAAGCCTTGTGTAATCGTGGACAGCAATATTGCGAAACCCCACCATCCGCTTCATCCGGTCCAATGTCCCTTCTTTTATTAATCCCGCTCTGTGAAGCAACTCGAACGCTTCTCGACTTGATTGCGGAACTCCCAGGTGCGTTTTTCTAACAAGATACATTGCAAGATCAACGCTCATCTCCACAGCCCTTTGCAGATTTAGGATGATAGAATCCTGCTTCGTCAGATTGCCGAATAGATTCTGCTGGTCTGCGTTATACTCCGTGCGAATACGCTCTATACAGCGGCGAATCTGCGATGATTTATTAATTACCAGATCATCGATTGTCATTTTTCACCATAGAAATCCTTAAGAATATCGCGGCGTTCTTCATTCAGCCGCGCGTAATCGGATAAAGCGAACATCTCGAACTCTGCTCGCCGACGAGGATTGCGATCAACTAGCAATACAGAATTCCCTAGCACTTGCGTTCTAAACACCGTAGAAGCTGCTCGCATATCTACAAGATCAACATCAGCCGAGAGTCTATCTGCAAGCTGCTGTCGGAGATCAAAGAGTTCGATTGGAGTTGGAGATGATTCTGCAAGAAATGCGATATCAAAATCCGATTCTGCATTCGCTGACTTGGCTGCGCGGGAGCCAAAGAGATAAACTGTATGTGCCGACTGCAATAACTCTTGGACAACAGCCCTAAGCCTGACTTCTTCTGCAGAATTAATAGCAGTTTCTGGGATCAATTTGATTGCCTCGAGTAATACACCTAATGCCCTAACATTCTATATGAAGTGTCATGCTTTGTAACCTAAGCAATGTATTTCATGACACTGATACCTGGTTAACTTACATTGGTGTAACCGGTACGAGACGGGCTTTTGCACTGAGAATAGGCGAACTGCAAAGAGGCGATACGCTACCAATTCTGCCTCTTAACCCTGAAATGATTTCCATCCTGGCTTTTCAAATGCTCCAGCTCCCGACGCGAGGCTCCGATTCGCTTACTCACTAATATCTGTCGCCGAATACATTCTCTAGCGGTTTGCAAAAGCTATTATATCGCTCGCGACTTTTGCAAACCACTATATTGGCAATTATGAGCAGTTCTCCGCCACTAGTTCCCCCGCACGCTCCCTCCAATGATCGTGACGCAGAAAAATTGCGTGACCGAAATGTTGTTGGGCTAAATTTACATCCGCATTCCCACTAATGCGAGGTGCTGGAGCGTCCTTTGCTTCGACGCGATGGACCAAGCACCATTCGCTATTCTGCAACAGTACAGTTACTAACGGACTCTCTAAGCGCCACAAAACCGTAACCGGCTTTACGATATTGAAAAAGTCACGCCAATTGGACTGTGCGGTTTCTGCCGCAAAGTATGCATCCCAGATCTCCGGCTTCCCGACATTAGTGCGACCGTCGATCGGCACCAGATGCTGCGGAGTACCCCGCAGATCGCTGAAGCGATAGATCATATATCCACCCCGTCCAAAATCATTCAGAACTGGGTGCGGTAGATTATGCTTCTGAATAAAATCTAGCGCTGCCACGGGAATAATCGCTGTATTGAGGGGCTTGCTCCAAATTCCTGACACAAACACAGCCGCCATACATACTAATACAAAGCTCGCGCCCTCGGCTGGAAGTTTGAGCACCAACCATCTTAGCCGCTCGATCCCCTCGCCCAGATTACCAAATCGATTTCGCACCCCTGAACTCTCGCCCCAGGCTGCCGCCAGAGTCGCTGCAATATAGATCGCCGCAAACGGTAGAAATTTTACCACTGCGAGTCCGGCAAGTGTAAACGCCAACCCACCAAGTGCGCGCACCATCGGAATACAGCCTGGACGCATAAACATGAACGCTGTCTGAAGTGCCACAAGCAACACTACAAAGACCGTTGAAAACTGCATTATCGTCGCGGGCTGAAACTCCGCGATTGCGCGCATGTGAAATGGATGCCCAGTTTTTGTGAAGAAGGTGATCCATTCACCACCCATATATGGGGTCAGTAGGGTTCCAAGAAACGCCACCAATCCAACCTGAATCGGCAATCTTAAACTTGCGAACGTCAATCGCTGCGCCGAGCATACCCAGATTACCGCGGCCGCAATTCCAATGATCGTTGTAATCTGGGCGTTGGCCCAGAGTGCCATCACAATCGCCAGCCAGACTCCCGCGCGACGGATGCCTCTTTCGAGGACCAGATTGCAGCAATAAATCGTCAGCACAAAATAGATCCACACAAAGGACTGCGGACGAAGTGTAAAGTGATTAAAGCAGGAGGCCGTGACGTAGAGTCCAAGCAGGGCTCCAAGAAACCAATCACGCGAGATCTTTGAGAAACACCACGACATGGCAAGTCCAATCGCTGCGCCGAGTGCCAGTTTGAGGGTCATCAGCCCATGAATGCCGAAATTGGCGTCTATCGCCGCAAAGAGAACCTCAATACTCCAGGAATAGGCTCGCCAAGGCTGCCCTACTCCAAACATGTTCCAGTAATCAACCTGGGGCACTGTGCCGTTTGCGAGAACCCAGCGACCAACTGTAATATGCCACCAGAGATCCGGATCAACGATCGGTCCACAGATGTAAATACCTGCCAATACAACCGCAAACACCCAATAGGTGGCAGATCGCACTGAGCTAATCTTTAGCCGTGATCCTGCCGAGTTAGAGTGTAACCGTTCACGAGGGGTGGGTAATTTTAGACACATTTGGTGGATTGATTCATTGTTTGAAATTTCAAGACCGATCTATCCTTTCTTGTCGCCCCTAAACGGAGCATTTCTTGCGAACGGTTACTTGTTGTCCCTTCGGGGACCGCCTTCGGCGGACGGAAATGCTCCCAACTTGTTAGATTGCTGTGATTTTTGCACCCCACTGAACAGTTACGTTAGAATGTTGTGCGCTCATCTTGAACTAGTTCGTTAGGGGCAATCTTATGCCCCAAATCATACCGAAGACTAGCGGCTACTTGTCTATAGGGGCCTAGATGTCTAAAATAGCCTACGCTATGAAATTGAACTTACTACTCTTTCCATTCTGTGTTGCATTGGCAACTTCACTTTGTGCCTCCATTGCACAAGCCTGTCCCCTAATTGGCGGTTTCGTGGACTATAACTGCGATCAGCAACACAAGATCGTTTTTATAGGCGATAGTATCGTCCGCGGCATTGGTGACGAGCGCTACGATGGAAATGGCGGATATCCAGTCCGCCTCGGCAATTCATATCCCAGCTCAACGGTTGTAAACCTGGGTCAACCTGGATTCTCAACCAAGCGCCTTTTACGATTGGTAACGAAACGCATTAAGAATGAGCCGACATCTGAGCTGCGGGCCGCGGCAGCAAATGCTGATATCGTTGTTATCGGTGTCGGCACCAACGACTTCTGGGAAGGGAACGATCCAGCCCTCACAGTTCGAAATATCAAGCGCATAGTTAAGTTAGTTCGCAATGAGCTGGCTAAGGATCTCGGTGTAGCACCACTAATGGCGGTTACCAAGTTGACTCCAACAACACGCGGATTCCAGCGTGATTTTGTGAACTCAATTAATGCCCTGCTCGATCATTTTAAGAGCACCGCACTTCCCGTCCGTTTATATTTTGACGTCCTGCCTGTTAATGCGATCAGCTTCGATGGATTGCACCCAAACTCAAAGGGCTACGATTCAATGGCACGCATTGCTCGGAAATTTATTGAGGGCTACGCCCAGCAGATCTCCGCGAAGTCTCGCCTCGACCTAGATGGTGATGGAGTGTACGACAGGTTTGAAAAGTCACTATTCGGCACCAACCCGGGACTACTAGACTCCGATGGCGATGGGATCAATGACGGCGAGGAGATATTTACATTCCAAACTGATCCGCTTAATTTTTTTAGCACTCCTGTTAGCGCTCCTCCGGGCGCTGAGTAGTATTTCAGATCGGCGCGGGCGGCATCGAGCTATAGCGAACTTCCATTGTTCGCTGAGATTTTATAGCGAGCATCAGAAGTCGTGAGCGATAAAAGTTGCGTTTGTAAAAATATCGGCTCGCCGGGTTGTCCAGATACATTTTCACAAAGAGGTCAGCGAGTTCAGCTAGGGGGTTTTCTCGCTGCGGTTTTCTCGCTGCTCTCGTTGTACTCTTTGTGAAATCAGACGGTTATGAACTCCAGAGTGCTATATGACGTGAATTCATCCTAGCAATTTGCAAAAGCGATTATATCGCTCTCGACTTCTGCAAACCGCCATATACGATCGGCGCCGAACGCTGAGAGAGGAATGCACCTTATCAAAGGAAATAGCAGGTAAAAATTAAATTTAAATCTGACTGGGGGATCTACTCATCATACTCGAGGTCTTTTTTTAGAAGATCAGCGATAAGCAATAATAGTTACGTGGGAAGATTTAAGAAGCATCTTTCATTCCTATTACTTTTTCATATGCGGGTTTTCAATGAGTAGCAGCGACATAACTCGTCGTGATTTCGTGATGGGATTACTGGCCACAGTTCCAGTACTTACCTCTACACCTGATCTGGTCTTTGGATACGGACGCCCTCCCAGCGGTGGTGTTATAGAGTCACTACCGACGTTCCTGTGCGAACCTGGAGAGTATTTTTTAGAACGCAGCTTAAGCTTCGACCAAAATTTAGGAACAGCTATTCTAATCGGGGCACCGGACGTCAGCTTAGATCTACAAGGGAACTCAATTAATGGCATCGGATATAAAGATCCCTTACAGAAGACCATTGGGATCTATGTAGCTCCGCAAGCCCACCGCGCCACGGTGATTAACGGTAGCCTGAACGGATTCACATATGGCGCAATGGTCGGAAGCGCAACCTTAGTTCCGAACAATGTAACTTTATCAACCTTAGTAGCAAACAATTGTCTACAGATAGGCTTTGTTAACCGCGCCAGTGATACATTAATTGTAGAATGTGCCGCAATTGATACCGGGTTCTCTCAGACAATCCTTTTATGTCCAGGAATTGGAATAGGATTCGTATCGATCTGGGCTGCCGGGGGAAACGGTATATGTCATATCGAAGGGTGTCATTCAGATTTTAGTGGTAGTAAAGGCGAATCATATCCGAACTCTCCACTAAAGATTGGAATTCTAGCTTCAGCTACCTTTAATCCGCCTGTGGTGCTTAGCAAAGTGAGCAACAACTTGATTGAATTTGCTGAGATAGGTCTGTGTCTACTTCCCTCCGTACTTAACACACCCTCTATTGAATACTATGGCAATAGTGTGGTTGGTGCGCAGTATCCATTCAATGGTGGAAAAAATTTAGGGTCTAACCAATCTGTATAATTATAGGCGAACTTGTCGCAATTATAAGAACTAGAACTTCTGCGCTAATCTTATCGCTCAATGGAGATCTTATGGAATTTAGCTGTCAATCCCAACTTCAAAGTCTGTACTATAATGGATCAATTCTTTCATTAGGGGCGCTACTCCAATTTGAGATTCTATCTATTTCTGCCTTCGCTCATCTCTCTGCTATGGATGTACTTTATTGTGGCTCAAGCGTGCCGGAAATGATGATGTCAACAGATTTTCGTGGGAATGGTTCGACCCTGGTCCAGGCGATCAATAGATTGTCCAGCTCTCGTTAGCCTTGTGAAGCCCCCGGGTACCCACATTCAAAGCAGCGCCAAAGTCGCATGAGTTCAGCATGTTGGCGATTCGGCTAAAGTGGGTGTCCGCAACGTGTCCCTTTCAAACCGCTATCGCTGCAATTCTAGCCGCCACATCTCCAACCGCAGCCGACAATGGTCTACCAACGATCTTTTCAAATGCGTCGAGATAGTGCCGTGCAATCTCAATCCGATACTCGTCGCTGAAGTTTGGAATTGTGCCGTCACCTTTAAAGCCCTGCGCTAGCAACCATTGACGAACCGGTTCCTTGTCCAGCATGACCGGGGACTCTCCCCGCACAAGACGTTCCTGATAGCTCTCCGCAACCCAGTACCGCGACGAATCAAGGGTATGGATTTCGTCAGCCAGTATCAGCTCCTCGCCAACCAGACCGAACTCATATTTTGTATCAACTAAAATTAGTCCGCTTTCGCGAGCATATTTGGTACCTTCAGCGAAGAGCGCCAATGCAGCCTCGCGCACCTGTGCCCATACTCTAGGTTGAACAACTCCGCGGGATGCAATCTCTGCTTCAGAGATCGGCTGATCATGCATTCCACGTTCTGCCTTTGTTGATGGTGTAAGTAACACCTCTGGTAGTTGGGAATAGTTGGCAAGCCCTGCTGGCAAGCGAATACCGCTGATCGTACTACCGGCCTGATAATCACGCCAAGCGCTGCCCGTTAGGAATCCGCGCACCACAACTTCGATGGGTAGGATCTTACAGCTGCGAACGATCATTACGTTTGGATCGGGCAGATCAATTATATGGTTGGTGATAATTGATGAGGTTCGCTTAAACCACTCCACCGCCATCTGGGTAAGAACCTGGCCCTTAAAGGGTATTGTAGTCACAACGCGGTCAAAGCAGCTCAAGCGATCGGTGGTAATTAAAACTCGCTTATCGCCACGGGCGTAATTATCGCGGACCTTGCCTTCATATCGCTCACCCCACTTACTGAAGTTAGTTTCCGAGAGCACAAAAGGTAGTTGGTTTCGCAATTCCTGATCAGTGATCATTTTTGACTCCCCCTATTGTTTCTCTTCTTTCGTTGAACCCGGTTTGCACCGGAATGACGCGAGAGATCTTTCTCGGCGAATAAATTAATCCAGTGCAAATTATAGTATGCAACACGCCATGACTCGTAGCGCTGCAACTGCGGCGTCTTGTCGCGACGCATTCGCACGGCAGCTTTGAATGCTTTCCTTGAAAACTTCAGATCTACCTTGGAAGCTGAGAAATACTGCTTTATCGCTACCGCTATCGCGGCGTTATTCGATATAGCTGCGCTTAGCTCGGCGTTGCCCTTACCTGGCAATGCCTGACGCGCACGTCTGTAGGCATAGAGTGCACACTGCATCTCACCCATTCGAAATTCACCGCCAGCTAACGCCTCGTAAAGGTAGCGATTGCCAAGTTCCCACCATGGAAGTGCTTGGTGATTCAATCCGGTCCAATGCGCTCGATAAACCGCAGCTGTTCGCAGAGAAAGTTCGTCCTTGGAATCGCTCCCCGCAACCTGCCGCTCGATGGGCGTTCGATTCGGCAGCAGGCCATCAAAGAGATGCGCCAAAAAAAAGCTGGTATCGTTCGAGGGCTCGAATGATATACCCACAATCGGAACAGATGTAATCAATCGCAATCCCCGCAGCCGCTCCGGTAGGTTGCTTAGGCCCAGCTCCTCTAAGGAAAGCGCTGGGGTGCGTGGTAGAGAAATTGTTAGGTACCGACGATCTCCCCAAACAATTCCGTTAAGTGAAGGATCCTTCTCTAATAACTTTCTAGCCTCAGCTTCATTCTGAAGCGCTCGGTGATAACGCAGAACACGTGCAGATAATCCTAGATCCATTTTATGGCCGATCTGTTGGCGAAAGATGCGCGTATCACTCTCCAATGAGTCATCACGCAGTCTTGCAACTACAAAACCAAATGCATTGTCAGAGGGCAAGGCGAAGCTGATGAAGCCAAGCACAAGGAATCCTGCCAGACTAAACAGGACAATTTCGCGCGGTACTAGGCGTCCGATCCATCCACATCTCCAAGCCAATAGGAAAACAAATGGTAGAACTACATATTGTAGAATCGGCAGGTCAATCTCATGATCTCGAACATACTGCCCAGTGCGAATCACCCAAACTATGAGCGACAATAGCACCAGAACGGCGATTGCATTCCAAACACGCCCAACAGGCGGAACGCAGCGCACGTCGTTACCTGAGGTTCGATTACGCGCAATTTCGTTGTCAGCCTCGCCCATTAGCTATCAGATCTACCAGAATCTATCGTCAGCAGTCCACTTGGGCTTCGAGAAACGAATAAAGGTCAAGGCTACCACGTGGATCGAGCATCTCAGCTAGCTCACCTTCACTAATTGTTACATAGCGCACCCCTGCTGCTTGCAGGATCGGGCGTAAAAACTGCTGATGCTCGAGCTCTCGTACCTCCAGGGCCTGTGCAGTGCTGGAGAAAAATTCGACCACCATACGCGGAAGGTCCTGACCATCAACTATAGTAAAAAGCCCTCGGTTGGCCTTTGCCCAATCGAGCATCTTCACCCCAGTTACCGAGCTCGCATCCCGAACTTGGCTAGGTAGCTCTCCGCCACAGATTGCAATCACCCGCATATTGGGCACAACGTTCTCACGGCCAAAAAATGCCGTCAGGAGGTGATAAAGCTGGACCTCAATTAAAGATAGCTCCTGCATAGAAATTAGCGGTATCCGTTCACGAGGGGGTAGATTTTAGAGACATTTGGTAGAGTGTTTCGTTATTTGGCATTTTAAACCCTACTATCCTTTCTTGTCGCCCCTGATCGGGGCATTTTTTTGTGAACGGCTACTTGTTATCCCTCCGGGGGTTCCGCCTCCGGCGGAAGGTTTCGGATAATTTGTATAGTTTGCGACGCTCTTACTACCCCCGTGAACGCTTACATCTAACGATTATGATAATTGGCTACAGTTCACCTGGGCTCGCCCTTATGCTAGCTTCAACACATGGCTCTACTCGATATTATAAAATTTCCGGCCCGAATACTGAAGGCCAAAACTCAAAAAGTATCTGACTTTGATGGTCCCCTACACCTTTTGCTTGACAATATGCGCGACACTATGTACGCCGCTGAGGGAATCGGATTAGCCGCCCCTCAGATCAATGTTGCCCGCCAAATCACGGTTGTCGATGTCGGTCGTGATGAGAGCGAGCTTCGGGAGTTTATTAATCCCACGATCACCGCGCGTGAGGGTAAAGTAGAATCCGAAGAGGGTTGTCTTAGCATTCCCGACTTTCGCGCAACGATTATGCGCAGCGAGAAGGTTCAGGTGAACGCTTATGACAGATACGGTAAGGAGTTTGTACTCGATGCTGACGGACTCTTGGCGATCTGTTTGCAACACGAGATCGATCATCTAGATGGTGTTCTATTTATTGACCGCATGAGTCAGCTTAAGCGCGAGATGTTCATGAAGAAGTTCCGCAAGTTTGGTGCCACAGTTGAGTAGTCCATTAAATATCGTTTTTTTTGGAACTCCTGAATTCGCCGCTGTCGGATTGCGAGCCCTATTTGAGATGTCTGAGATTGCAGTTGGCTTAGTAATAACCCAACCCGATCGACCCGCCGGTCGCGGTGCCAAAGTGGTTTCACAGCCGGTTAAGATTTTAGCGACCGAGCACAAGATTGAGACCTATCAACCGTTAAGCTTAAAGCGCGAACTCGATCAGGCGCTCGTTAAAATTTCAGCTCACGGTCCCTTTGATCTTGGTGTGGTGATCGCCTTTGGTCAGATTCTACCGCAAGCGATTTTAGACATTCCAAAACTGGGGTGCATAAACGTTCACGGCTCCATTCTACCGCGCTGGCGTGGAGCCGCCCCGATTCAACGCGCAATTATGGCCGGTGACACGGAAACCGGTGTGGCCCTAATGAAGATGGAGGCCGGACTGGATACCGGTGCTGTATTTGCGGAGACTCGCATAATGATTGGCGAGTATGAAACATTCGGTGAGCTCCATGACCGACTGGCGCTGGCGGGTGGCGAACTACTTAAGTCTAAGCTAGTGGAGATTGCGCATGGTCGGGTAGCAGCCGTTCCACAATCCGAGGTCGGTCTCACTTACGCCTCTAAGATAAAGAATGAAGAGGCACAGATCGATTGGTCAAGATCTTGCCAGGAGATCACGCGCCTCATCTGTGCCCTGAGCCCAGTGCCGGGTGCATTCTCAACTTTGAACGGCAAGCGCTTAAAGATCTTCAGCGCTATTCCGCACCCGGAGAGGCTGCCATCCGATCCCGTTCCTGGAACACTGGTGCTCAGTGACGGGAGCGGTTACCAGGTGGTCTGCGGCTCCGGTACGATTGAGATTCTAGAGCTCCAGCTTGAAGGGAAGCGGCGAATGCCGATCGCCGAGTTTATACGTGGCGCTGGTGATGCCCTAGGTGGACAGATCTTGCGGTGATTTCAAACGATTTCCACGGCTTCTAATAACTCTACCGACCAATGTATATATTGTAAGAATTACGAACAGCCCCTACGCCTTTCTCCGCCACAACTTTGCGCAGTTAATTCTTGAACCTAGATTCCGCAGTTGAATCTGCTACGGAGGCCGATCTGCCTGATCTTTTTGATGTTTTCTAGAAATTGGTACTCACCCTAGCGGTGCTAGGGTTTGCG
>Ga0163148_10003365_pt1 | contig 17755 bp, 8 predicted proteins | sample OliLakLV19MP7P2_FD_148606 | JGI IMG/M metagenome (GOLD analysis project Ga0163148, IMG submission 148606) | Freshwater microbial mat bacterial communities from Lake Vanda, McMurdo Dry Valleys, Antarctica- Oligotrophic Lake LV.19.MP7.P2 | ecosystem: Environmental > Aquatic > Freshwater > Lake >...
TTGCTACACTGCATGCGTGCTGTGATCCCACACTGCGCGAGTTGCTACCCAATGAGCAGCAGTGCAGGCTATCGTGCGGACTGAGGGACATTAACTATGGAGTGAACGCAGTGGAGAAGGTCCCGTTGCATGTCTATTCCGTCAACGGCAACTTGTGCATCGACGAGATGACGCAGCAAGGTCAAGTTGTTGAAGGTCAAGGTCAAGCCGCTGCTGCTGTTGTTGCCGCCCCTGGGGTAGTTGGTGCTGCACATGGTGCAATTCTACAGAGCATCCTGCTCAACCAACAACGGTGTGTCAACCAACAGGCCATCCAACAGGTGCAGATGGAGACGGGCTTCTCTTCCCTGAAGCAGCACATGGACCGACGGTTCGTCACCCTCAACGACAACGTCCGTCGCTTCGGTGGCACTATGCAAGGGGGATTTGCTAGGCAAGATCCAACGCAGGCGGCTAACCGACGAGCTGCCGAGAACGAGCCACCACTACCACAGCCTCCGAATCTACCAGTCGGTGCACAGCACAGGGATCCAACCGCCGAGCTTGCTCCCAACCTTCACACACTTGAAGAGCTATGGACGGAATGGAAGTTTGGGATAGGGGGCAGGAAGCCGGCGCAAATGTTCTCGCGTAGGGAACGTGGTGGCCATGGTAGTAGATCCAAAAAAATGAAGTTTTGCCGTCGCCTCAAGATCTACACACTCCTCCAGAAGCTAGTCGATGAAGGTAGAACGTCAGCGGAGGCTATTGCTGCGGTCAAGCTTGCCTACGGTGCCGCCAAGTCGGTTACTCAGTTCAGTGAGGCAATCCGTCTCATTCCGAATCATCCGTCGCTCAACCCACTACCAAGACGAAGGAATGACCCACCTCTAGCTCCACCTAATGGAGGGCGTGGTCGTGGTGCCGGGAGGGGGGGTCGTGTACAAGCTCTACCAACTCAGCGTGGACTGGCGCCCATCTTCAGGCCTCCCAGTGTGCCAAGGCTGATGGGTACTTCGGTTGCAGTTCAAGGTACTTTGCTCGCTCAGATTAATGGTGTCGGTGCTGGCAATCCGACGGCTATCTTCCAATCGAATAGAGTCAGAGCGGAAATCTAGTAGAAGGTAAGCATGCAAAACCAGTAGCTAGCTAATTGCATGTAAAAATAGTAGTTTTTGCTTTTTTGCCCAACTTGTATTTTTTTGATGTATTTGTTCTGCACCACTTCTTCGAAACTTGACGCCAACTTCGCACTTCGAACGAAGTGCGCACTTCGTGAGATGCCCCCTACTGATAGCATCATAGCTGTGTACAACTAGTGCCATGTCCTACGGTAACATTTTATGTTACTATAATTTAGCTGTACGTTCGTAATAGCGAAGTAATGGTTGATTGATCAATCGATGGCTTGATTACAGAACATGTCACACATTTGATTCAACTTGTACTACAGTAGTACCAGGTACAGCTAGTCCATGGCTAAAGAATTGGTAGCTACTAGTAGAGGACAGTGTCTAATGGCAACAGATGTGTGTCGCACACTTGATTCAACTTGCAAAAGTGAGTCCTCTGTCATTTTTCATGTCGCCCGTGCCAGTTTAATAGACTGTTGAGCTCTTGTCGTCTTCGCCCAAGTTTGCTCCTGTTTGTCCCCTTTCAATAATGGCTGTGTAAGGTACCTGGCTGGAAAACGTTCGCGGCGGCTGGAATATTCCACGATGGATTCTTTCCACGCTGCCACAGTCCAGCCTCTCAGGGTACTTGAAGTCGGCCGGCTCACTCCTTCTTCAAGCCGACTGCTCGAGGGCGTGCTGTAGCACACTCACTGCTGTATCATGGAAGCTCCACAAAATAACTCCGCAGACCAAAATGATGACGATGACCTCTTTTGTGCGAACACGGTACAAGTTTCGAACACACACCGCAATGAGGTGAGCGCAATGAGGTGAGCGCATTGGAAGACCAGAAACAGTCGAAAGCTGGTGAGCTTTTCAAGAAAGGTAAGGTCCTGACACAGTAGGGCATGAAACTGGAAAGGGGTGCCCACTGTCTCTGTCGTTCTTTCTCTCAAGTGTTGCGCCAAACTCAAACGGTTTCTCTCTCTTCATAGCAAACGACGAACTGACGGATGTTTCGGAAAGGCTTGACGAAGAAGATCAACATCACTAATACTGCCGCGTCGGTAAACTCGCAAAATCAAAAAACCGAGAAAAAAGGAAGCAAACGGGAAAGCTCAAAGCCTGGGTCTGCGAGATCTGCGAATATGATATGGATGAATTCTCGAACGAGAGCTCAACATTAGAGGACACCATTGAACGAGCTGAAAGAGAGTCCGAGCATGTTATTGTCGAGAAGGCCAAGGATCTCTTTGCGACGCTTGATGACTTCGAATTCCCAGCCGAGACGGGAGATTGGTCGAAGGTGGCTAAGCACTTCAAAACTAAACTCTGAAACAGTTTGAATCGGGACAGTGGCGACGATGCCAGCGACGAGAAAAAGGCGCCTGTTATTGTAGCTGCCGGATCATCTGATGGTGACTCTACACTCTCCTCCAAGTAAAGTTGCTTGTGCCGGTGCAATTTAACTGCAAGCTTTCTCGTGTGAGAGTTACTACAGTGGTTTCATTGTTTGAATGACGTAGCAAGAAGTGCGCTACCTTCTACTTTGAAGAAGTAGCACCCCTGGATGTACAAAGACCGTCTCATGTATTCGCTGTAATCAATTATAACATCTGTTTCCATCGCTCGTTCTTCTTTTTCGTCCCACTTGTAGTAAATAGTTGGGTCGTAGCTTGGCTTCTTCTGGAAGCAATTTAGCGCCACCCCTCCTGGCAACAACGATATTACTACTAGTATCAGAATAGAGGTTTTGCCCAACAATATGACGCAAGAGCTTGACATCGCAGGCTTGGGCTTGACGAAGGGTGCGATAGGAGTCCAATTTGGTCCAAACGAAGAAGAGGAATGTGGCAGTCAGTCCCGAGACTGGGCCAAGCATTTGCACAGTGGAGTGGGAAGAGCAAAAAAGAATATTGAAAGGGCTACTCAGCTGGCGGTCAACGACTACACTACAGGTGCCACTCAGGAGAAACAAACCAATCCACTACCAGATGATAGGAGGGGCACAGAATTGTTTCGAGAACGACGAGGACTTATTTAGCAGAAGAGAAAATGGCAGGCTTTTACTGACTACTGTTATTGTCGTCGTCCTCGACAACGGCCTTTCCAAGCAAGCTCGCGTAAAAGGAATCATCATTCTCGTCGTCTTCATCGTCGTCGTCGCGCACGCTATCCGTAGCATACAGAATTGACGCTGTGTTCAACAGCGGAATCGATGCGATCGGCTCGCCGCCATCCAGCGAACTGATCGTACTGGGTGGATTCAATCCATCTACGGAGGGATCAACACTTGGAGTGTGGGCATCATCGATAGCAATACCGTATGCCGAGGCGCGCGACTGTCTTTCGGTGGCCCAAGGATCTGACGAAAGCGGGGGGAGGGGAGTTGGATTTCCAGACACAAAAGGATTTTGATTGTCATTCGGCGGCAACGGCGGCTGGGAAGTGGGAGGCTGGGGTACACTGTTCCCGTCATTCAAGATACTGTCCAAGAAATCCATAACATCAAAACCCGCCGCAGAATCGCTGTTGTGCACTGAACTTTCCAGCCCACGATTCATTGGTGTGCTTGTTACGCTTGCCAATAAAGCCTCGCCAGCCACGTCACGAGAAGAAGACGGCAGAGTCGGCACCCCAGACGCGGTGAGAATCGAAGGACTTAGCCCGCCAAAGGATGCATCTCCGATTGGGCGGGATGGCGTTCCGATCACTGTCGAAGACGGGCTTCCTAGAATGCTAGTGTCGCTCAAAAAGGCAGCAGGGGTAAGCAGTGATGTGTCAAATGATGAGCGAGGAATAGTGTTGAGTTGTGTTCCAGAATTGCCTTGCCCGCCAAAGCCCGGAGGTGGGGCCAGCCCAGGCGGTGGGCGCAGCGCTGGTTCCGGTGCCGTTGCTGCGGATTCTGGCTGTGCTTTTGGAGGTTTGTCTCCAGTTTTGGCTTGAGCAGAAGCGCCTTTGTCTGGTCGACCTTTCTTCCCCTTTTTTCCTGGTGCAGTCTTCGATTTTTTGTCGTTTGGGGCACTGTCGCTGACATCTTTGGAACTCTTCTTGGCAGAAACAGGCGTCTCCCCCTTTTTCGCTTTCCTTTTGATACTCTTCTCCTCAGACTCGCCTCTTAGGCGTGTCCTCGGCTCAGACTTGGTACCAGTGGCCTTCTTCTCGCGATGACCGGCTTTGCCCCCCACAGGCTGTTTCGCTTTGTCGTTCTTGTCGACTTTGTCGCCTCTTTCAGCTTTGCCACCTTCATCGCCCTTGTCCGCCGATGCCTTGCCTTTTGCGGGGCGAGAAAGTGTCTTGGAATCGTTCGGCTTGTTTCGCAATTCTTTCTTTTGGCTTCCCTTTGGTATCGATTTACCTGCAGCGCTGTTCTCTTCACTCTCAGTTTTCGCAGCGGCCGGAGCGCTTGCTCTTTGACGACCCCTCCTATCGCGCTTGGGCTCTTGCGATTTATCTTTCTTCTTTCGAGCGCTCGACACAGGTTCACTTTCTTTCTTTCGACTGTTAGTTGCCACAGTGGTGCCCCCAAGCGGTGACTTGGCACGGGCTGCACCCCTCGACCTAGAACGAGTTTCTGTTTTCTCAGTTGACCCATTCGCAATATCCTTCGCCTCCTTGTCTTCTACACCCTTCTCAGGGGCTGCTGTGGCCTCGGGTGGTGGTGGAGGTAGTGGCGCAGTCTCCTTTGGTGCCGATTTAACGGGTTCTTTGACAGCGATGTCGACCTCTTTCTTAGTCTCGTCGACTTTTTCTTTTTCGGCTACCTCTGTGCTGGCTTCTACTTTCCTTGTCTCTGTTTCAGGAATAACCTTTTCTTCGCTTACGTCATCAGGAGTGCCTGGCATTTGCTCTTCGCTGAGCTCAGAGACAAAGGATTCCTGAAGCTGAGATTCGTCACCGTCGTCGGATTCTTGTGCTTCAGATGCATCATCCGGTTCTTCAGAACCCTCTTCGGATCCTTCATCGCTCTCCTCTGTGCTCTGCTCGTCGAGACTATCAGCTACCAGCTTGGCACGTTCGTCCCTCTGCAGCTGTAGCTCTGGTGCAAGAAGGAAACCACCTGTCAGTTTGGGCAACTTCATGCCCCTTGATACAGCCACTCTCCAAGACAAACCACAAGGTAGTGATCTTTGCAGGTGGCCGTCCTGGTGGCTAGAAAACTTCTTGTATAATCCATCACTGATAGTTCGAGTCCTGTCATTCCCACTGGCGCCTTCTTTTCCAGTGACTTGGCGTCCAGGGCTACCGCTTGTTACGACGACGCCTCTCTCACGATTGAATACACCATTGCTATTGAAGCACTGCGGCGGTAATGTGCCCATATTATTGTAGCGACCAAGTACAACGTGTCGTATTTGTTCGCGCCCCAAAGCTTGCAAATCAGAGGAAGTGGGGTCCGCTCGTGCAAGGCAACGAAAAGCAGCAGCCCAGTTGCCGCGGACTATAGTCGGCTGCGTAGTCGAGGGCTTCTCTCCGCTGTCTTTTTCGATAGCTTTTTCGCTTGCTTTCCGACGGGGACCCAGAGCGGAAGAAAACAAGTCATTAGCCAATTGCCGAAAGAAGTATCCTTTAAAGATGATCATGTACGCAGTGGTAAGCGCGAACGTCATGAATAGGAACTTGATGACTATCCAACCCAGGATAAAGAGGCGATGATTGAACCTTGAGAACCAACTCTTTCGACACCGTTTATTCGACGCACATTGAGCTTCGCGATGTAGGTGGCGTGTGCTGTAGCCCCAGCGTCTTACAGGTTGGCATGCCTTGAACTCCTCAGTCGACATATCGTACCCGATAAGGAGTTCGACTTTGCGCTTTCTAAACGCGCTACTCTGCTTCAAATGCGAAGGCGACAGAGAATTTATTTTTCCTGATGTGCTAGACAGTGTACCCCTTCGGCGATGTTCGAAGTTCAACGCTATATAATCTCGTGGGGTCGAACAATCAGGAAAATGCTCTATGAAGAGCGAAATACTTTCCCCCGGCTCAAGGCGAAAGCCCCTCTCGACATTTCGTACCCCGCGTTCATCCATCTCGAGATCCTTGTCCCCCAGACAGTTAAGCAGACGAAACTGTTTGTATGCGCATACATCATTGTCCTTTCCAAGCGTTTCGGAGGAGGAGTATTTAGTATGCAGCCTTGCGGAATCTGAGAAATAAATATTGTTTATGTCCACAACAGTGTCTCCCTCATTGTGCACTAAAAATTCTTTGATCGAAGATCCCGGAAAAGAAGATTCCAGCTCAGGGCGCCTGTCAAAGTGTGATGCCTGTCCAGCTCGGCTCCCGGAAAAAATCAATGACGGCCGACCGAGTCTTTGCTCGAGGTCCCCGAAATCATCGCCAAACAAGGCTTGGGCGGGCGGAGGGTCGAGAAACACAATTCTTTCCCACGTGGCTTTTCCTCTCAAGGAAATGCGCTCGAGGCCAGTTAGCGAATTTTCAAGGTACACCATTGATTGATAAACATCAGACGAGCAAGCCTTCGCTTTTTCGCCGTTACCAGAAACTGAAATTATTCGGTTATCCGCTTCTGTTTGACATCCATGAACGCTATATCTTCCCGGCGGGCGGAAAAAGATCGGCCCAAGCTCCACTTCGCCAAAAGGAGGGATGATAACATCATCTAAAGCGGAGTAAGGAATAGCGAAAGCGGATGGCCCGCCATGCTTTCCAGCAGGATTGTCGTCGCCAGCGACGTACAAAGGCTCATCAGTTGACCTCAAGTTTACGTGTGGAAGACTCGACCTCATACGCCCATATAGAGTAATGCCTGCTGCAGCGGCTGCACCGAAAGGGCTGGCTAATTGCAACGTCTCATTGCTATCCATGTGCGGTTTCTGGTCTTCCCTTAAGCCGCAAGCAGTACCACAACCGACCAGTATGGCAACGTTAGAATGAAGTGACGGATTTACAAGGCTCACGACCGCCCCAGCTCCTGCCGTGATGCGAACGTTGTGGTGCGAGCGAATTAAGTCACCGTAGTCGTCGGCAAGAAAGTAACCCCCAGCACCGTCCCACCATAACTGCTCTGCACTCACGCCAGCGTGAAAGTGTTGTGTCGTAGTGTTCAGTTTACCACGTTGCACAAAAGGGGGGGAGCTAGATTCTGTAAATGCGTCGCGCACTTCCTCGCGTATTCCAAACTTTGACATGAGCGGGCTCTCTCCACTTGTCTTGCTGGCGCCTACCTCCCCGCCTAGTGTTCGCATAGCTGTCGCTAGTCGAACGCGAACAGGAACGGAAGAGGGATTTTTCAAGGGAATGATCACAGATGACACATCAGCAACCATGGTGGGATTGAAACTAATGGTGGATGGCGATTCGTCGTCGCCCGTGACTGCGTGTGCAATGTCATTGATTTCTATTGCTCGCTGACACTCGAAGAGTTTCGGAGTTGATAATGTCGATTCCACAATTGTATCTCTCATTGTGACTGACAGATTCTGCAATTTTGAAACGTCCAGACGGGAGCGTACCCCAGTGTCATATTCAATTGTCGCCTGTAAAGTAGAGCTAAGCTTGCGTAAGCCGTAGTCAGCCACCACTCTCCAAGAATCCCAAACATCGGCAAACACGTCTAGGACCAGAGGTGCAAGCAATCCATCCCCTCGTGCATGAAATCGCAACGGATACTTGGCATTCTCTGCGTCGGCTGCAGAAGTGTCCCCTCCGGAACTTCTGAATGCATAGCTTGACACCAACAGAGCTTTCTCGAGCGCCTTTGCAGCACGCTTGACTCCTCCGTGTTCTGCGACCTGAACCGGCTGCGGGCCATCCTCGTTTGGATTCTTCCGCTTCTTTTGCGCTGGAGATACTCCGCACCCCCTTGGTTGTAATTCGGATCGGCGGGCAAGCCAATTCAGTGCGCACTGATAAAACGATGGGTAATCCAACGTCGCAATAGGGTGCCGCCGCGACTGACAGCTGATAGTGCTTTTTACTGACCCTATGTCCACGCCCAGATGAGAACCAGCACCGCGATAGCTTGGTAGAAGGGGAAGAGTATCGTTCTCTTCGTTGAGATGTACCTGAAACCAAGGATTGCAACTGGTCACTTTGACCAACCGAATGTCACGGGAGAAGGTGGACTTAACGTGAAGCGCGACATCAAGATTGTTGCTATTTGAGCGATTCGTCAGAGGAGCGTTAGCCAGTTTCACTGCGTCAACAGGATCATAAAACAGATTGGGGGACACTTCAATAGACGAAACATCGCCTTTAGCAGAATCGTTCGCCTTATTCAACAATTGAGAAGACCGAGAGCAATTCAATTTGGCAGAATGCTTGTGGGAATCGGCGCCTTCTGACGCAGATAGTTCCAGCTCTCCAAGTAGAGCCTCAAAAGTGACGAATACAGGGAGTATCTCGTTATGATCCGTAGACAAGACCAACCCTGTTGACAGGAACCGTGTTATGTCGTCTCGAAGCATTGTCTTTGGCGGAGAGTGCACTTTTAAATCAAATCTGGCCACAGCACCGGGCGGAACAATCGTGTAGGTCCCATCAGATGGATAATCAAGCGGCTCCGCATCTTTGTCCCAGCATACCTTCAATTGCCTAGAGATCCTGGAATCATCTGATATCATGAGAGGACCTTTGCCTGTGGCCACTGTTTGGTCCATCACATACTCCTCATCGTTGTCGTCGCCGTCGGTGCCACTTTCCGTATCGCAAGTATCGCAAGAATCCGTCAAATTGAATTCATAGCCAGGGTCGATGAAAGAACGGGAAGGGCTGATCCGGCGACGACACTTCGACCAACCATCCTGACCGAAACGAATTGGTAGGGGGTCGCGATGAAATTCCCCAAACGCGTATTTCTTGTAGAGCGTATTCAGTAGAGGTTGACGATCTACCGCAGCATGGCTCAATGAGATCGCGTCGCGAAAACGGAACAAACTCAAAAATTGTTGCGCCACATCCGTTGTTCGCAGGAACTTCCGGAGCCCTTCCAAAGGGTGTCCTTGGTATTCTCCATTCGGAACAAGGTGCTGATATGGCCCGCCTAGAGCGTTGCTCACCACGTTTCGCTTTTTTGGAAAATGATCAAGAATGTTGTGACCATCCCCTTGGCCACGCGTAGGCACCCGTGCCAAAGAGATGCTCATTCCTTCGACTTCCCCCACATCGACGCTGACAAGAAGGGGAATTGGATTGTGGTTTGTCATATAAAAGGAAGCTGTTTCCACGGTGCCATGTCTAATGGCTCCAACTTTTAGCAGAATGGGCCGCAATTGTGCTGTTCTTAAATTGACAGACTTGCGGCAAAGGCTGGAGACGTATTGTGCAAGAAGTTTGTCATCGTTCTGATACCCTCGTCTGTTCCACCCCCATTCGCGATTTTCCCCGTATCTTTGCTCCAACAAGCTTTTCAGGGACGAACCAACGCTAGATTTCTGAAACCACTGTAAGAGGCCTTCAAAGCCGACAACAGCGTGAGAGTCGGCTTCCGCACCATCTTCGGGTTCCAGAGAATCTTCGCTTTCTCTCCCTTCGTCACTTCTTTTTCTTTGGTTTTTCTTTTTGAATTTGCCCCTTCGCTGCTTGTTATGATGAAAGCCAGTTCTGGACGGACTCTGCGTTGATGAAATATCGGTTTGGCCTGGGTACACTACCAATGGGATTTGGTGCAGTTCGGTGAAAGGATCGGTTGTTAAAGCCAAGTAGCAATATTTGGGAAATGCTGGAACAGAACTGTATTCAATATCACTATCTGCGTCATCGTCCGAACCACCACTGTCTGAGTTCGCAAAACGGTACTTGATATGAACTAGCCCCACATCATTGAATCCTTCAAAAGGAAATGCACCGTCGGGAGGTTCGCCAATTGTCACATTGAAGCGTTTACAAACGTCGTCTAGATGGTCTTCATTACCCGAAGTGGCGTTGCCTTTGTCCTCCGCAATTTTTGCAGTCGCAAGCTGGAGAGACTGGGGTTGATATTCGTCTCGATTACCAACCCGAGATGGAATATTGATGTTTGCAAAAATGCGAAGCTTGTGATCGATTCCGCTCGGGCCAAATATAGGTTCCGTCAGTGGTCCATCGCCTGAATCCAGTTCTGCACGAATATCAAAAGCTCGCTGTGGATAAAAGATACTTGAAACACTGCCTAGACCTTCTTTCCACGATTGAACGGCCCACAAGTGAGGAAAGGGATGCGATGTGCGATGAATCATAATCCCTACTTTTCCTTGCACCATGGAAACCGTCAACGGAATCTCCAGTACAAATTCAGTCTGTTTCGTGATCTCTGAAGTTTCGGGCTCGTCAGCATAATCGTTTGAAATTAAAATCTTGCCTTGCTGTCTCTTCGAGTTAGTGTTGACAAGATTTCGGATCCATTGGTGGTAATTATAATCGACATGAGCAGTTGCCCGCAAAATAACATTCCCATGGAAGAAAAGCGACTCCAAATTATGTGCTTGAAAACGATCCCATCTAATGCTGCACGTGACTCTCAGCGCTTCTTCCGTCAGATCCTCAGCTTCTAGGTAAGAATTCTGAATTTTGACGCTCATGTGCAACCCAAGCTCCTCTGGATTTGGCTGGTTTGGATCAACCTCATCCTCGATCTCCACGGCTACACCTGACCGCATGATTTTAATTGGATAATCTTTAGGATTGCGAATACCCAGATACGATACCACGGTTGGGCTTGAGCTTGACAACAGTGAAAAATCCAGACGACCTGGTTCTGATTTCAAAGCGCTAGCCACAAGCGGAGTAGAAGGTGCTGCCACGGCAGATTGCTTTCCCTTTTTTGCTGCCAATTCTTCTATAGGAAGGTCCTGTACCTTGTACAGTGCGTGATGATAAGTAGGCGGATAAACTTGTTGTCTGCGAAGTTGTTCTGATGGTGCTGAACTGGGAGAGGCTTGGGCAGCGTTCGACTTGCTAGCACTACAATCTTTTCGCAGCCTCTCCAACGCAACAAGTAATGACAGGCCAGAATCAGTTTTAATACCCAAAAAACCCAAGCTATACTTGGCGGAAGACGCAAATCTTGCAGCTCTCGCAGCAGCTTTGGCAGCTCTTGTTTCCAGGGCAGATTGTGACGAATCCGATGCCAGCACTATTTCGTCAATAGACTCAAAGCCATCATTGTCGGTTCCGTAGAACCACGAATTAGGGTCTGAGGTTGTTGTTGAACTGCTCCCTGCTGTACAGACTGTGACGACATAGCGCTGTTCTCCGGGTCCCAAGACAAGAGGACCAAGCTCCTGTGACGATGATGATGAAGTATCATTGCTCCCACGAGTCTGCGGTGCGTTCCACCATTGACGGACGGAAAAGGAAGGTGCTCTCAGTTGCCCTTGAACTTGCAAACTCATTAGATCGGGGCGACTCACGAAGACTTCGGCGATTTTGAGATTGCCCGTCAGTTCAGGATTTGTCATGAAGAGGTTGTAACAATCGCGAGATGTATTTTCAGATATTTCATCATCATCGCTGCTCATGTGTCCTTCTTCGTCATCATCGTCGTTTTCTCCTCTCGACTCGGCGGGTGCCAAATCTGTATCCAACCACAAAACTCCTCTTGTCTTTTTATTGTTGATGCTACCTTTCTCTTGTTCCGATGGTTGAGGCGATGCACTCCTACTACTGCGGTCACTGCTAGTGCCACTACCTCGTTGTCGCTGTCGTTGCTGCTCCGTCCCCACACCATCTTGGCCAGTTGTTGAGTCATTTTTGTCGTCTTGATCAAAGTATATCACATCCGGCAATCCATGGGAATTTTCGCGACGGCTTGAAGCACGAACCGGCAGTTGTACAGTTCCCCGCGTTGTTTCTACCAAGACGGTTGTCCGTACCTCAAATACCCATTCATCGGTGCTGGTTATTGCTGCCGCTGTTGACGATGGTGTCGACATGTCGTCGTCGGTATTACTACTAGCACTACTGCTTAAGGTTGTTGCATAGGACGGGTCTATACCGGCATCATGATCTTTTTGTCGATTATGTCGCTTCTGTTGTTGTAACCAATTGCTTCGCTCTTGCGGGGGCATATCACGCAGTAACTGTTCCCAATCGGCTCGTGCTGTTCCACTAAACAGCTTTGTCACTTTGGGTGGCGGTGGTTGTGCCAAGGAGAAATTTTCATCATCCGGATCAAAAGTCGATGAAAAGGCTATTTGATAGGTTGCTGCTTGTTGTGCGTAATGGTAATCTTCCACCAACAAATTAGCGTTTTGGTTTGCGTTGTTGCTTCCCAGTGTACAAGGATAGCGTGGTAGGTAGGTCAACGGAATGGTAGCCGTTTCACCTGGCTGTAATTGAAATCCATTACTACTGCCGCCAGTCCTGCTACTACTACTGCCACCACTAGATAATATTTGAGAGGTGTGTATTTGTTGCGGTATGGATCTTTGATCCCAACTGGTGCTACTGCTGCTCTTGGTGGACGCAAAGACATCTTGCGGTTCGTCGTCATTCTCGTCGTCTTGTTCGAAAAGGTCCTTGCTACTACCAGATGCTTGTTGCTGTTGTTGTTTTTGTGCATCATGGCGGATCAGAAAGGTTTCTTCTGGTGTGGTTTGAATGGACTGGATTGTGATTGGATCACTCGTATGCTGGTGTCAAGAAAAGGAGAGAGAAAAACCAGTTGTTTGCATGAGAGTCAGACAAAGAGTCAGAATCCAATAGTGTCACAATCCCAATCTAGCAGTGAAAGACAATCAGTAACACCAAGCAGAGACACACAACGCAACAGCAAGATCTCTTGCAATGTTACCATCTTTGGAAAAATTGGACGCTTGGATCCAACACCACACCATTTTTTCAAGACGTACCAAATTGGTGACTTCCACTTGTGAAAACGTATGTTGACAAGATGGGACTCGGTCCAGCGTGTCACGACGAAGTGATAGCCGTACTTGTACGTTGGGGTTCTCGACACTTTCTACGACAGCATGAGTGATGGTGGGACTGTTGGTAGTGGCCGACATGGTGACGGCAGCTCGCAACAGGATTGTACCAAAAAAGGAAGACCATATCAAGGCCAAAGACCTTAAATGAAACCGAGCCATGGTGCTACTACTAGAGCAGCCACTGGCCCTTCTTCTTGCCATACTGATGTAGCTAGCTGATGGAAGTCGGTTCTTGATTGCTGTGTTGCCTCTTGGTTTTCCGTTTGCTCACCGTTGTTCACTGGCAATCAACCCTCAACTTCCTTGCCGCTCAGCTCTTGGGCTTGATGTTTTTTCTATCTATCTTTCTTTGATTTCTCGTTCTAAGAACCTTCTTCATTAATCTACTACTGTGGGGATCTTTGTTCTGATGCCTCAAATGGCACATCAAAGGAGGGAAGAGCTGAAGCTTTTGCGCCGTTGATCGCCTCTCTATGGTGCTCTATCTAACTACTTACTGCAGTGTGTACTACTTACTACTAGGGCTAGCTAGCTAGCTAGCTAGCTAGTAGCTAAGTACTACCAAAAAACCATTACTGTCACACCGTTAGTACTACTGGCTACTAGCTAGCTAGTAGTACCGCACTACGACATGAGTGAGGTACCAGCGTCTGCTCCTCATCGTCGATCCATCACCCGAAGGCGGGAACCAGTGGATCCATAACCTAATAATAATGCCCCACACAAAATCTATTGCATGGCATGTCATTCATTTGGATTACACCACACTGTACAATCTAAGATCTTTCTGCTACAATAGGGGTAGCCAAAAATTGCGATCGTAGTTTCAATCGCAAAAAACAATCATAGGAACGAGAACAGTGGTGACATCACCTTAAGTATTTGAGTGCCGGTTTACCTAAGATTGAATTTCGACGATCGAAAAGTGCGATCGACAGTTTGATCCAATCCTACTGGATCCTACGTTTCGATCGTAGGGGTGGTCAACATTGAAGAAATCCGTGCGATCTGATTGGCTGAAAATAAAGAGTGAAAAGACGTCAAAGTTTTATGTTTTTTGCGATTGAAACTTCGATTGCAATTTTTGGCTACCCCTGACATTTCTGTCATGCAACTGCTAGCTAGCAGTTGGCAATGTTCTGTGCAACTAGCTAGCCAGCTACTACCTCAGCTTGCTACTCTAGCTAGCTACTAGCAGTGTGATTGTTGCTAATCAGGTTTTTTGTTAGCATAAAAAGAATTCACTGTTTCGTGTTGCAATTGACTGTTGATGAAGTCTGGTCATTGATTTTGTCAAACAAAGTTTCCCTGTTATCTTCTAGAATGCCAACAGACCACATGCACCACACATTTGTATGCTGCCAACAAAAGTAATCTATTTGTAAGATGGACAAATCTGTTTGCTGTTCAAAATGAAAGAGGAAGCGGAGCAATTGTTTTCTTCGAAGTTAATTGTTTCCTTTCTTGTGAGTGAGTGTCTCAAAAGACAGAGGAATGTAGAAACACACTGTGTCAAGGTGCTATAAATTACTAGAAAACAAAACAGTGCCCTATGCTGCATGAGCAAAACATCATCCAAGATTCTGACCTCAAAGAACAAATTTAAACCAAGTTGGTTGAATGTCTTCTTACCGTAAGCACCTTCTGAAGATGATCAAATAAAGGTTGGTCATTGCTAGACATGGCCAAAGTTCAAAGTGATAGGTGTTCACACTGACATCCTTTGTGTTGGAAGCACAGCTGGTGCAGCTGACGTTCCATAAGGGGCAGGTGTGCACCTGTGGGTAGCTTTAAGTGTAGATTAGCCAACAACATGGAAGACTCTGGAAGATTCCACAACCACAGCTAGCAGCACTGTGGCAGTGCTTGTAATTTCTAACAAACTGAACTGTTTCATTACAAGCAGGTCTCTTCATCCAACATTTATTAGAAATTATCCCCAGCGAGTGTGCCACACTGGGTGATCAAGACCATGGTTAACGAGTGAGTGCGTCAATTGCAGTGGATCGACAAGCATATGAAGAAGATCGGCTGCATGCGGATGGATGGAAGGTGTTGATGTCGATGCGGATCGATGTGGATGAACGAAGGATCGCACCACATTGAGTGCTATCGATTCGGACATCGTCGAGCAAGCTGCGACAAATGGATGCCGAAGGGCTTAAAGAATGGATCGGCGTGTGTTGCCGATGCCGATGAAAGAACCAAAGAAGGGTCCGTGAGAGTGCACCGGATCACCAAGAGAAGAACGAAAGAATGAAGAGGCCCGTTGAATGTGCCCCGGGCATTGAAGAGCAAGAAGAATTCCGGCTTGGAGCTGATGAAGAAGAAGACGGTGACACCGTCGGTCATGAAGTGTGTTAATGAATGAAAGAAGATTCGAAGACCTCGTCTATAAACAAGCCACAACAACAACAAGAATGTCGCCAATCCAAGAGTCAAGAAGAGCCAAGTAGAGCCATGTGGAACCAAGGGATTGTGCAGCCAAGTGAGCAGCCAAGTGAACAGCCAAGAGAGCAAGTTAACAATGAACAAGAAAGGGCGTGAGTCACCAATGCAAATGAATTCCCTGTGTGTCAGGAAGGCTTGTTGAGTGAGTCTCCAAGCAGCAACAACAGTTCCCCGTGAGTCGGGAGGGATCCGTGTGTCGGATAGGTCATGCAACGAGGAAGTCGTGTGTCGACCATAAATAACAAACAGAGGAAGGAGTGTGTCTCCATGAGAGTCCATGAGTCGGACGGCGTGTGTCGCCAGCAATTAACCTACTGAAAGAGAAGGAGTGGGACCCTTAGAAGAGAAGGAGTGCCGCGACTGTGGAGGGTGTTTCCATGGACGAGCATGGAACAGAAGGAGTGCGCTTGAGAGTGCATGTGGAAGTCCATCTGTGAGACAAACACAGATGTGGATTGGTGAGTTGAATAGGCCAAGAGCCAAAACAATAAACCAAATGGTTATGGGGATGACCAACATGCAGGTCAAATAAAAATCAACATCCATCACTAGGAAGTGGTGAGTCAACAACAGTGACAAGAGTCCCTTGATGGGGTGAGGAGTGTTGATGGTAGAGTCCACGGAGTTTGGGCAATGCTGTTGCTGAGAGAGCAATCTTTGTTTGAAGGAGTGGAGCTGTCGCAACCTTGCAAACAGTGGAGCAGTGAGGCTATCATCATAGCACCAATCTACATCTAACATGCAGTCCGAAGATCTGAATCCATTCTGGATCGACATCTCCGAAGGAGTGTGTTGGAAGCACAGCTGGTACAGCTGACATTCCACAAGGGGCAGGTGTGCACCTGTGGATAGCTTGAAGTGTAGCTTAGCCAACAACATGGAAGACTCTGGAAGATTCCACAACCATAGCTAGCAGCACTGTAGCAGTGCTTACAATTTCTAATAAACTGAACTGTTTCATTACAAGCAGGTCTCTTCATCCAACACTTTGTGTTAAACAATGTGAATGTGACAGAAACACAGACCAAAAGCAAAGGTCTGACTACTACTGCAAGAGGTTATGATCAAGTCCCAGTTGCAGATTTAGTTGGTATCTTCTTCCTAGACAATTTCAAGGAATGCTTCATGAAGACTAGGGAAGTGTTACATTTTGTGCATCCATAACAACCACATGGTTGATCTTTGTGTTCAGCTCACGTGCATTTTCAATTCCAGATCCAAGTCTCAAAACCACTGAACTGACAGGTAGAAACTACTTCAATTTATCTGCAGTGTGTTGCTAGATCAATATTTTTAAAAACCCAATTTATAAAACAAAATCGTATCATTTGAATGTTTTCTTACCCACACTATAAACAATTGGCTACAACTCCAAGCACATCTTAGACCAACCAACCAAAAAAAGAATAATTCAGAGAAAGAAACAGCCAAATATTACTGTAACTGACTTCAGCATTGGCTGTTCTAAGATATAGTCCAACTCTATCAACACAATCACCAAAAACACTATCACAGTCCAAACAACATGCAACAAATTGGTTTATTGAGTTTTCTAGTTCACTGCCACATGCTCAACAACCTTAGGGGGTTGTTCCAAGAACATCGATCTCTTTCAAAATTCATTACAGATGATAACTCTAAAAAAATTGAACCTCTACCCCACAACTGCAAGACATTCAAAAGGACTGGAATGTGGCAAAAACAACACATGCAGACACAGAATTGTAGCATGTTACAAACTCAAGTGCACCAAAACCTAGGGAAGTTAGCATTGGGAATGTACAGCAACCAATAAAGGAGAACAAGACTTCAATGTTGCCAGGAAACTAGCACAGCTCATATGAAAACTAGCACAGCTCATATGACACCATTTTGTAACCCCATCTTTCCAGTCCAGGTCAAACCCCAATCCAACCAGTCAATGTGAATGTGCAACACAATCAATGCTACCATTTTGCAAGGCAACTGAACCCCATCAGTGCAGTCAAAACATTTGCAACTTGCAACAAAACAAGAACTAATAGCATGAACAAATAGCAATCCCCAGACACTTCCAACCCCTAATCTCTTATCAACTGCACTAACAAAAACTAGGAAGCCGGTAGACACCATCAAAAATTCCATAGCTATGCAATCAGACCACCCTTGACACTGATGAGTCTACCAATGACAAAAGAGTCAACCCAATGGAAAAAATTTACCCACACTTGTCTGCCTGGAAGCACTGTAACACCACAAATGAAAGAATTTTATCTATTCTTCTCAAAGAATTAGCCTGAGAGAAATCCAATGAAGAGATAAATCCTCCTCTAATTTCGAAACTACTAGCTAGTACTC
>Ga0163148_10003370_pt1 | contig 17744 bp, 10 predicted proteins | sample OliLakLV19MP7P2_FD_148606 | JGI IMG/M metagenome (GOLD analysis project Ga0163148, IMG submission 148606) | Freshwater microbial mat bacterial communities from Lake Vanda, McMurdo Dry Valleys, Antarctica- Oligotrophic Lake LV.19.MP7.P2 | ecosystem: Environmental > Aquatic > Freshwater > Lake >...
GCGTCGCGATCGCCTCTCCGTCGCCGAAGCGCTCGCCGACGGAGAGGCCCCGCCCGGCCTCGAGGCGCAGGCCATCGCGTACCAGGGGAACGCCGGCGCGATCGATGCTGGTGCGCGCGTCGACGCTGGCGAAGGCCCACCGTTCGCCACAGGCGCTGCGCCCGGACACCAGCGTGTCGAGCCAGACCAGATTGGCATCCTTGGCCAGGTCGATGTGTTGGCGCTGGCGATAGCGCGCGCCGGCGAAGCAGCACACCGGATCGGGCAGCGAGGCGAGCAGGCCGCCGGCGCCGACGCTGGCGTCGAGGCTCCAACAGGCGGGCGAATCATCGCCGCGGGTTCGATAGACCTTGGTGCTGGCCTGGGTGCCGAGGACGAGGCGGGCGTCAGCCTCGATCGCCACCGTCAGTGCGACCTGATCGCCGCCGAGCAACCCGCCGCCGTAGGTGGTGGCGAAGGCCAGCGCGGCAACGCCGCGCGGCCGCGGCACCAGCAGCTTGAGCGGATCACCAGCGCGCGCGGCGATGACCGCGCTGGCCCCGGCGACGCGGGCACAACGCAATTCAGCCGCGACCGCCGCCGCGGGCGCGTCAGACGCTGAGATGCTCGCTGACGAGGTCGGCATGGAGATGGTCCGTGGTGCCCGACGCGACCACCGCGCCCCGGTTCATGATCGTGAAGCGATGCCCGAACTCCGTGACGAAGTCGAGGTACTGCTCGACGAGGACGATGGCCATCTTGCGCTCGACGGCAAGCCGGCGCAGCACCGCGCCGATCTGCTGGATGATGTTGGGCTGGATACCCTCGGTCGGCTCGTCGAGCAGCAACACGCTGGGATTGCCGCAGAGTGCGCGTGCGATCGCCAGCTGCTGCTGTTGGCCGCCCGACAGATCGCCACCCATGCGCTTGAGGAATTGTTTGAGGATGGGGAACAGCTCGAAGAGCTCGTCCGGGATCCGCCGCCGGCCGTCGCTGCGCGCCTCTAGGCCGATGCGCAGGTTCTCATCAACCGTCAGCTTGGGGAAGATCTCGCGCCCTTGGGGCACCAGAGCCAGGCCGGCCTTGGCGCGGCGATGCGCGGGCAGGCGGGTGAGGTCGGCATCACCGAGGCGGACGCTGCCCGAGGTGCTGCGGTAGGTGCCCATCAGGGTGCGCATGAGGGTGGTCTTGCCGACGCCGTTGCGGCCCATGACGCAGCTGATCTCGCCCGGCGCGGCGGAGAGCGAGACGCCATCGAGGGCTTTCACCGCGCCGTACGAGAAATGGAGGTCGCTGACGATCAGCATGTTAGCGCTCCTTCCCGCGCCCGAGATACGCTTCGATCACCTTCGCGTCGTTCTGCACATGCTCGAGCGTGCCGCTCGACAGCACCCGGCCCTCGCACAGCACGGTGACCTCGCTGCCCAGGCGGCGGACGAACTCCATGTCGTGCTCGATGACGATGATGGTGTGGTGGCCCTTGAGCTCGTTGAGCAACTCAGCGGTGAGCGCGGTCTCATGGTCGGTGAGTCCGGCGGCGGGCTCGTCGACCAGCAGCAGCTTGGGCCGCGAGACCATCAGCATGCTGATCTCAAGCCACTGGCGCTGGCCGTGGCTGAGGTGGCGGCTCTCGATGGCGCGGCTCTCGATCAGGCGCACGCGCGTGAGGATGCTTTCGATCAGTTCGCGCTCGGCCGGGGCGGTGCGCGCGAAGAGGTTGCGCCACACCCCGCGCGTGCGCGGCAGGGCCAGCTCCATGTTCTCCATCACGGTCAGGCCGTCGAACACGGTCGGGGTCTGGAACTTGCGCCCGACGCCGCGCGCGGCGATCGCCGTGTCGGCCATGCCGGTGATGTCGACCTCGTCGAAGACCACCCGGCCGCTGGCCGGCCGGGTCTTGCCGCTGATGACATCGCAGAGCGTGGTCTTGCCCGCGCCATTGGGACCGATCACCACCCGCAGGGCATTACGGTCGACAGCGAAGTAGCCGATGTCGAGCGCCTTGAAGCCGTCGAAGGAGACGGTGACGTCGGTGAGCTGGATCAGGTCGAGTCTGCTGGTGCCCTCGCCCGGGTGTTCGGCGAGGATGCTCACGACGCCACCGCCGCGGACGGGGCATCGCTGCGGGCCGCCTGCCGCGCGTCGCGTTCGCGTAGGCGGCGGCCGAGTCCGCGCCAGGCGCCGACCAGACCATCGGGCAGGAACAGGACGATGGCGACGATCAGCCCGCCGAGCACGAAGTACCAGTTGTTGGCCAGCACGGTGCTGAGCGTGTTTTCGAGGTACTTGTACAGCAGCGCGCCGACGATCGCGCCGTAGATGGTGCCGCGCCCGCCGAGCGCGACCATCACCACCGCGACCACTGACTCCTTCGCCACCAGGTACTCCGGGGTCATGATGCCGTTCTGCGGCACGTACAGCGCTCCGCCGACCGCACCGAGGATCGCGGCGAGGGTGAACACCCACACCTTGTAGGCGACCGGCTGGTAGCCGGCGAAGCGCAGGCGGCTTTCATTGTCGCGGACCGCGATCAGCACCCGTCCGGTCCGGGTGCGCACCAGCCACTGGGCGAGGACGACGCTGGCAGCGACCATGGCGACGGTGAGCAGGTAGAGCCCGACCTTGGTTGCCGGCGCACGCAGATCGAAACCAGCGATGGTGACGAAGTTGGTCAGCCCGTTGGTGCCGCACAGGCGCATTTCGTTGCGGCACAGCACCAGCCACACCGCGATGGTCAGCGCCTGGGTGATGATCGAGAAGTACACGCCGCGCACCCGACTGCGGAAGGCGAACCAGCCGAAGAGGAAGGCGACCGCCCCCGGCACCAGCGCGACCAGGGCCACGGTCGCAGCCAACGACGCGAACGGCTGCCAGAAAAGGGGCAGCTGGATGCCGCCGACCTCTGAGCTGACCACCGACAGGCAGCGCGGGATACCGTCGTCGAGCGGCCCGTGCATCGCCAGGTGCATGCCCATGCAGTAGCCGCCGAGGGTGAAGAACAGCGCCTGACACAGCGAGAGCATGCCGGTGTAGCCCCACACCAGGTCAAGGCCGATCGCCATGATCGCGATGGCGAGGTACTTTCCCCAGGTGTTGAGCGTGCCGATGTCGATCGCTCCGCCGGCGTACATCAGGGGCATGACCACGGTGAAGACCAGCAGGGCCGCCCACGGTGCCGATCGCGAGATGTTCCTATGCAATAACGCCAGACTCATGGTTCGATCGGTTCCTGGCACAGCGGCTTGGGGATGCAGAGGCAGAGAGAGGAGGCACTGAGGGAGACGGTGGCCTTGCCGCCACAACCTCTCCTTCCAAGGGGGCAGTCGCGGAGCGCCGTTACATGGGGGAGGCGGCCTGATGCCGCTCCCCCGTGACTGCTACGCATCGGACAGCCGCCCCTTCTGCGGGAAGAATCCGGACGGCCGCCATTGGATGAAGACGATGACGGTCATCAGCACCAGCACCTTGGCCCACACCGCCTGGGTCCACGGCTCGAACAGCTTGGTCAGCGAGCCGAGGCCGAGCCCGGCGATGACCACGCCGGCGAGTTTGCCGACGCCGCCGACGACCACGACCAGGAAGGAGTCGACCACCAGCTCCTGGCCCATGTTGGGCGTGATGTTGCTGATCAGGGTCAGCGCGCAGCCGGCCATGCCGGCGATGCCCGACCCCAGCGCGAAGGCGAAGCCGTCGATACGGCGGGTGCCGACGCCGAGCGCCGCCGCCATCGGCCGGTTCTGCGTCGTGGCGCGCAGCAGCAGGCCGATACGGGTACGGCCGATGAGCAGGACCAGGCCGATCACCGCCGCGGCGCAGAAGCCCAGGATGAACAGCCGCGCGTAGGGCAGCACCAGGCCATTGGCGACCTCGATGCCGCCTTGCAGCCAGGCCGGCGAATTCACCGCGCGGTTGTCGCCGAAGATGCTGCGCACGAGTTGGCTGAGGATCAGCGACACGCCATAGGTGGCGAGCAGCGTTTCGAGCGGACGTCCGTACAGCCAGCGCACCACCGCCTGCTCGATGATCCAGCCGACCATCGCGGCGGCGGCGAACGCGATCGGGATGGCGACCAGGAAATAGGCGGGGGACCACGCGGCGGGCAGCCACAGCTCGAACGCCTTCTGGGTGAGGAAGGTGGCGTAGGCGCCGATCATCACCAGTTCGCCGTGCGCCATATTGATGACGCCCATCAGCCCGAAGATGATCGCCAGGCCGAGCGAGATCAGAATGAGCACCGACCCGAGCGAGAGGCCGCTGAAAACGTGGCCGACTGCGCGCAGGGTGGACTGCCAGGATTCGATGCGGGCGATGGCGGCGCTGGCCACGGCGGCGGTCTCGGCATCTGGCTTGGTGTCGAGCACCGCGCGCAGCTTGGGGAGCGAGCGCGCACTGCCCAGGTCCGCGAGTGCGCTGATCGATGCCGAGCGGAGCGCGGCGTGCTCGGGATCCGTGTCGAGCAGGCGCAAGAGATGGACGCCTTCGGCTGCGGCGCGGCGCACGGCCGGATCGCTCTCGACCGCGAGCACGTCCGCGAGGACGCCGGCCGCGCCGGCATCCTCGCCATCGCCGACGCGGGTCACCGCGGACAGGCGGGCGTCACGATCCGGGACATAGAGGCGCAGGCGGTTGGTGGCATCGCGCGCGGCGACGCGCTCGCGGCGACCGGCTTCGAGCACGGTCAATTCACCGAGCGGCACGGCCTCGGCGCCCAGCGGTTGGCGGGAAAGGGGGTCGAGCAGGATGGCGACCTTGGTGCCATCCGCGCCGTCGCTGGCGATCGGGGCGACCACCACGCGGTCAACTAAGCGGTAGGCCGAGCCTTGGGAATAATCGTCGAGAAAGGGGATGAGGCGCGCATCGCGGCTGGCGCCCAGGCGCACGAGGGCGGCCTTACGCACGGCGGCATCGTCGCTCGCCAGGGCGGACAGAATGGTGTGCAACTCCGCGTCGTCAGCCGCTGTCGCCACGGTCGCCACAGGGCTGACACAGGCGAGACCGAGGAGAACGACGAGGAGGACGCGCAGGGGGGGCATGCGGTTCTCGGAATGCGGGTATGGAAAAGAGACCGCGCGGTCCGCCCGCCCGCAGGTGGGACGGACCGCGACGATCAGAGACGATTACTTCTTCGGGCCACCGGTGGGGGCCGGGATCTTGCTGGCATCGGGCCAGAGGTAGCTGCTGTAGGAGTCGGGCTTCACCAGGCCCTTGGACTTCCACACGATCTTGAACTGGCCGTCCTTCTGGATCTCGCCGATGTAGACCGGCTTGTAGGTGTGCTGGTTCTTGGCGTCCATCTTCTTCATGCCGCCGGGCGCGGCGAACTCGAGGCCGTAGACCGCGGCGCGGACCTTGTCGACCTCGAAGCTCTTGGCCTTCTCGACCGCGGCCTTCCATACGTAGACGCCGTAGTAGGCGGCTTCGATGGGATCATCGGTCACGCGATCCTTGCCGTACTTGGCCTTGAAGGCGGCGATGAACTTCTTGTTCTCGGGAGTATCGACCGACTGGAAGTAGTTCCAGGCGGCGAGGTGTCCGACCAACGGCGGCACGTCCATCGCGCGCAGTTCGTCCTCGGCGACCGAGAAGGCCATCACCGGGCAATCGGCGGCGGTCAGGCCCTGATTGGCGAACTCCTTGTAGAACGGCACGTTCGAGTCGCCGTTGATCGTCGACAGCACGCAGGCCTTGCCGCCCGCCGCGAACGACTTGATCTTGCCGACAATGGTCTGGTAGTCCTTGTGGCCGAACGGGGTGTATTCCTCGACGATCGACGACTCGGGCACGCCCTTGGCCATGAGGAAGGCCTTGAGCACCTTGTTGGCGGTGCGCGGGAAGACGTAGTCGGTGCCGAGCAGGTAGAACTTCTTGCAGCTGCCGCCTTCTTCCGACATCAGGTACTCGGCCGCCGGCACCAGCTGCTGGTTGGGCGAAGCCGCGGTGTAGAAGACGTTGAGCGACTGCTCTTCGCCCTCGTACTGGACGGGATAGAAGAGCAGGCCGTTGTTCTCTTCGAAGACCGGCAGCACCGACTTGCGGCTGGACGAGGTCCAGCAGCCGAAGACGACGGCGACCTTGTCCTGGGTCAGCAGCTGTTTGGCCTTTTCAGCAAAGAGCGGCCAGTTCGATGCGCCGTCGGGTGCGATCGCCTCGATCTTCTTGCCCAGGACGCCTCCGGCGGCGTTGATCTCGTCGATGGCAAGCATGCTGGCATCCTTGCACGACACCTCCGAGATGGCCATGGTGCCGGACAGAGAATGGAGGATGCCGACTTTGACGGTGTCCTCGGCGGCCAGCGGGGCGGCCAAGCCAAGGATGGCGAGGGCCGACGCGACGAGCGCGCGCAACGGGTTCTTCGACTGCATGCAGATCTCCGGGGATGCGGGTGATGTAAGCGCGCGCCGTCGATGGCGCGGTTGCATCCCTGAGCGACGGCCGTGCCGTCACCGAACCCCATCATTCTGTCTACAGAAGCATCAGTGCGCGCTCATGCCTGACTGAATACTGCTATGCCTTGCGGCGATTGCTGAAAGATCGTGCACTCTGTCGGATCGAGGGATCGGCCAGTCCTTCGTGCTGACTTTTGAGCAAAAAAAGAACCCCCCGGCAAAGCCGGGGGGTTCGATATTTCCGCCTGAAGCGTTGAAGCGCTTTAGGGGATGACGGCGATGGCCTCGAGCGACACGGTGAGCGTGTCGGCCGAATCCTCATTGGTCGAAGTGAAGACGCCGATGTCAGTCTTCGCCATGGCGTACGACACTTCGGCGTTGAGGCCGTAGTGCGAGTCGCCAGTCGGGTTGGTCAGCAGGGCCAGGGCGACCTCGGTGACATCGCCCTCGACGGTCGTGGTGCCGCCGGCTTCTTCTTCTGACGTGACGTGCTGGAGCATCAGGGTGACCGACATCGGGAAGGCCATGTCGGGGATGGTGTGGTTGGCCATCGCCAGGAAGCCCAGGTCGGTGGTTTCGCTGTTCGCGGCATCGTCGTTGGTCGAGCGCCAGAGGACTTCAGCCGCCAGGGTCAGGGGCTTGTAGTCGGCGAGCTTGATGGTCGCGTTGGCGCCAAGCGAGAGCTCTTCGCTGTCGGCGTTGAAGTTGTCGTAGCCGGCTTCGAGGTTGAAGGTGCCGAGGTCGGCGGCCTTGTAGACGATGTCGATGGCGGGCGAGATGCGACGGTTGTCGTTGGTGTTGGAGCTGGCGTCGTTGACGACATCGAGGCCGTTGACCAGGAACAGGCTGACGCCCAGCTCATCGCTGGCGGAGTAGTTCAGGGCCGCGCCAACCAATTCGCCGCCGTAGAGGCCGACGATCGGACCGGCGTTGATGCGGTAGAGGCCATCGGCGTCGGCCGCAACCCAGCCAGCGTAGGTGGTGAACTTACCGGTGGTCAGCGAGAGCTTGTCGGCGAAGGCGTAGTTAACGTAGGCCTGCTCGAGGTACACGCTGTCGCGGGCGGCCTCGCCAGCGGGGTCGAGGCCGCCAGCGTTGTTCGAATTATTCCACTCGACGTCGATCTGAGCGGTGACCTTGTCGCCGGCCTTGTAGCCGATGCGCAGCTCAGTGGCGGCCGAGAAGGTCGTCTGGGCGCGGTCGCCGTCATCTTGGGTGTCGGAAACCGTGGCGATGGTGTCAACGAAGCCGCCGACGGTCAGGCCGCCAACGTTTTCGGCGAAAGCGACGCCGGTGGTGGAAGCAAGGATGCCCAGGGCGGGCACGAGGTAACGCAGGTTCACGAGGTTCACTCCTAGGTCGGCAGGTGGATCGAAATCCAGACAGTCCCCACACAGGACATCTGGAGGGGGCCGAGTTATGAAGGGCGCGAGTATGGGGTGAGCACTACACCTGTCAATCCGGCGCTCAGTTGCGTAAAGGAAGCACCAAGTAATGAGCCTTTAACGCGATTTTGGTTCCCCGCACATGTTATAAGGTATTATGATAAAAATACTTACGAAGAAACCAACATCGGGAGCCGTCGGCCATGGGTGCTCCTACGGCCATCCCACCGAAACCATCACATGCTGCATGAATAAGCACCGGCCCCTGCATTGAGCGTCCGATCGTTAACACCCGCGGTCGGCGCATTGCCAGCCCTCCGTCGCTACCTACGACAGGCGGCCCCATGAACTCGGACCTCCCAACCTGCCAGGACCTCGCGGGTCAGGGCTTCAACCTCATCCCGGTCGTACGACGGCTGGTGGCCGATGACCTGACCCCGGTGGCCGCCCTCGCCCGCTACCAGGACGAGGACCATGCCTTTCTCTTCGAGAGCGTGGTCGGTGGCGAGCGGGTGGCCCGCTACAGCATGCTTGGCCTGCGCCCGCGCGAACGACTGGTCGGCGATCTGCAGCAGCTGCACCTCGTGCGCGCCGATGGCTCGCGCACACCGTTGGCGGGCGATCCCTACACCGCGATCCGCGCTTACCTGGCACCGCTGCGCTCGCCGCACCTGCCCGGGCTGCCGCGCTTCTCGGGCGGGCTGGTCGGCTACCTCAGCTACGACACCGTTCGCCTGTTCGAGCCGCTCCCCGACATGCCACCGGATCCGCTCGGCCTGCCCGACGTGCATCTCATGCGCTTCGATACCGTGCTGGTGTTTGACCACAGCTACAACCATCTGTTGCTCATCACCCATCTCGATCTGACCACCGGCGCCAGCGTCGAAGCCGCCTACGCGCAGGCCGAAGCCGAACTCGACCAGGTGCAGGCCAGACTTTCGACGCCGCTGGCGCCACGCCTGGTGCAGGCCCCGGTGGCGCAGGAGGTCGACTACCGCCAGCACACCCCGCGCGCCGCTTTCGAATCCGGCGTGCGGCGCATCCAGGAATACGTCAAGGCCGGCGACGCCTTCCAGGTCGTGCTCTCGCAGCGGTTGAGCGCACCGTGCACCCTGACCCCGTTCCAGGTCTACCGCAGCCTGCGCAGCCTGAATCCCAGCCCCTACCTCTTCTACCTGCGCCTGGGCGCGGCGAGCCTGGTCGGCGCCAGCCCCGAGATCATGGTCCGCGTCGAGGACGGCAAGGTCGCGGTGCGCCCCATCGCCGGCACCACCGTGCGCGGCGCGACCCCGCAGGAGGACGAGCGCCTCGCCCGCGAGCTGCTCGCCGATCCCAAAGAACTCGCCGAGCACACCATGCTCATCGATCTCGGCCGCAACGACGTCGGCCGCGTGTGCAAGCCGGGCAGCGTCAAGCTGCTCGAACGCATGGTCATCGAACGCTACAGCCACGTGCAGCACATCGTCAGCCATGTCGAGGGCGAGCTGCGCGACGGCCTCGACGCGCTCGATGCGTTGCGCTGCTGCCACCCGGCCGGCACCGTCAGCGGCGCACCCAAGGTGCGCGCGATGCAGATCATCGACGGGCTCGAACCGGTGAAACGCGGGCTCTACGCCGGCGCGGTCGGCTACCTCGACTTCCGCGGCAACCTCGACACCTGCATCGCCCTGCGCACCGCCATCCTCACCCCGGGTGAGGTGCACGTGCAGGCCGGCGCCGGCGTCGTCGCCGACAGCGTGCCGGCCAGCGAGTATGAAGAGACCCTGCGCAAGGCGCGCGGGACCCTCGCCGCCATCGCCCGCGCGGCTTCGTTTTAGGGGAAGCCGCCGCGCTGGCCCGCTCCGCTGATTTTTCGGCACCGGGCATCGTGACCAGGCCCTGATATCGCCGAGTTGCACTCGGCTGTTTCGTGGCCGGAGCGATTCCGCGCCCCTCCTATGCGACGCAGGACACTCGGTTTGCGGTCCACCGCTCATGCTTTCAGCCGAAAGCCTTGGCTTTAAACCCCATCTGAACAGGCTCCTGCTGCGCACGGTGGCATCTCTTCCGTCACAGCCGACCAGGTGACCCGCTCCCTTCCGATGTCTCGCATCCGCCATTCGTCAGCGTTCCTGCTCGCTCTCACCCTCGCCGGTTGCGGGGGTCATCGCGTGGCTCCGCCCGCGCCGGCCCCGGGAAACAGCGTGACGTCCACGCCGTCGCCGGCGCTGGCGCCCGATGCCGCGGTCGACGCGGCCGCCGCCGCCGCGGTGCCGGCCCCTGCCCCGGAACCAGTGCGCCTGACCCGTGCCGTGGCCGTGCGCCTGGCCCTGGCGCAGAACCGGCCCTACCTGCAGAAGGAAAGTGCGCGCCAACGGGCCCAACTCGGGCAGGAGGTCGCCCGCGCGCAGGTCTACGCGCCCAAGTTGCATGCCGACTACACCCGTCGCCGCGATGGGCTCGACGATGGCGACGTGCGCGCCGAGGCCAGCCTGCCGCTGCTCGGCTTCGAGGTCCGCCCGTTCGCGGCGAGCGCCTGGAATCAACGCCTCGATCCCGCTGCGGCCGATGCCTACGACTCGTCGGTCGGGGTCACCATCTCGCGCCGCCTGCTCGCGATCTCTGAGCACGTGCGTCAGCGCCTGCCCATCTCGCAGGCCGACACCGAGTTCTTTACCGCGGCCAACGATCTGGTGCTGCAGGCCAAGCAGCTCGAACTCGATGCCAACCGCGCCTTTTTCGCCGCGCAGAACGCCGCTGCGCGGGCGCGGGTGCGCGAGCGGCGTGTGGCCGACGCCCGCCAGTTCCTCGCCTTCCTCGCCGAGAACGTCAAGCAGGGGTTCAAGGCCCCGGTCGAGGAGTTGTTCGCGTCGATCAGCCTCAACCAGGCCGAAGCCGACCTGGTGCGCGAACGGGCGGTGCTGCGCGATGCGGGCGAACGCCTGCTCGCCCTGCTGGCGCTGCCGATCGGCGCACCGCTCGATCTCGTCGACGAGGACGTCAGCGTGCCGCCACCGGCACCATCGCGGCTTGAGGCCGACTTGGCGCGGGTGACCGCCGACCACGAAGAACTGGCCAACGTCCGCGCGCGCATCGACCTCGCGCGGGAGCGGCTCACGGTGGCGCGCGACGGGCTGCTGCCGGTGGTCACCGCCGGGGTCACCGCCGAACGGCGTTGGGTCGGCGAACGTTCCTTCGCCAGCGCCGACAGCCACGACGATACCCTCGCCCTCACCGTCAGCCTCGACATGCCCCTCGACCTGCAGCGCGCCGAGCGCGCGCGCTGGCGCCAGGCGCAGGCGGAACTCGTCGAACTCGAACTCGGCCAGGGCGAGACCGCTGCGCGCCTAGAGGGCGATCTGCGCAGCGTGCACCGCCGTATCGAGCGCCTGCTGCTGACCGTGCAGCTGGCCGAGCGACGCCTCGCCGCCGAGCGCAGCAAGCTCGACGCCACGCTCAAGCGCTACGAGGCCGGCGCGGTCGACAATCTCGAGGTCACCCGCGCCAAGCAGGATCTCGACGACGCCGAGGTCGGCCTGCTCGACGCGCGCATCGAACTGGCGTTGGCCGCCGCCGAGTACCGTTCCCGCCTACCCGCCACGCGCGTCGCCGCGCAACCCGCCGGGCGATGATCAGGCGTGCGCGCCTGTTGGGCCCTGCCGTCATCGCCGCCCTCGCCGGGTGCGGGGCCCCTGGCGAGTCGGCGCCGGAGATCGCCGAGCGGCGCACGGTCGTGGTCGAACGCTGGGCTGGCGCGCCACTCGTGCTGCGCATGTCCGGCACCGTGATGCATCCCTCGCCGGTGGCGCACCTGGTGCCCCGGCCGTGGATCCCGCTCGCCAGCATCGTCGCCGAGGGAGCGACGATAGCGCGCGGCGACATCCTGGCGGAACTCGACCGCGACGTGGTGCGCAGCTGGGCCGACCGCGACCGCTATCAACTCGCCGAGCAGACCGCATCGGGCGCGCTCGAACGCTTCAACGCGCAGCGGCGCACGGCCGATCTGCAACAGCGGCGCGCCGATCTGATCGGGCAACGCGGCGTGCTGGTGGCCGAGATCGCGGCCACCGCCTTGCGCGACGCCGACCTGGTCGCCGTCGCCCGGCTCGAATTGGCCAATGCCGAGGCCGGTGCGGCACGCCGTGCCGAACTGGCGACGCGCACCCGTGCGCTGGCCGAGGGCGGCCATGTCCCGCGCGCCGAGCTGGTGCGCGCCGAGAGCGCGGCGGCGATCGCGCGCGCCGACGTCGAGCTGCCGCGTCTGCGCCTCGACCTGGCCGAACACGGCACCTTCACCATCACGCGCCGGCGCAAGGAATCGGACCTCGCCCGCCTCGATGCCGACCTGGCTGGCGTCGAGGCGCAGATCGCCGCGCTCGGCGATGACGAGGTGCGCGCCAATCGCAATGGTCAACGCGATCTCATCCGCCTCGAACGCGGCGCCCGCCAGTGGCAGGCCATCGCCGATGATCCGACGGTGCGCGCCAACGCCGATGGCGTGTTGCGCTATCGCGACGCCGGCGTCGGGCGGGGCTCGAAATTGCCACTGACCCCATTCGCCTACGTGCTTGATCTGCCGCGTCTGGTGGTCGAGGTCGAGCTGCCCGACCGCTGGCGCGGCCTGGTGCGCGTGCCCTCGGTCGAGGATCCCGCCGCCGGCCGGGCCGAGATCGTCGTGCCCGCCCTGGGTCGGCGCCTGGCGGCACGGGTGGTCGCCATCTCTGCCGCGCCCGAGCCGGCGGCCGACGGCACCGGCCGCGTCTTCCGCTGCCAGCTCGCGCCACTCGCCGCAGAGCCCACCCTGAAACCAGGCATGGCGGCCGAAGCGGCCTTCATCCTTGATGCCACCGCGGCGTTGGCAGTGGTGCCGACCTGGTGTCTGGCTGATCTGCGCGCGCCCGCGGTGGAACTGGCCGACGGCAGCCGGCGCGGCATCGAAGGCTGGCAGGCCGGGCATCGCTTCGTGGTGCTCGCCGGCCTCGCCGTGGGCGAGCGCATCGCGGTGCGCGACGCGCCGGCTTCCGGCGGTACGCGGGTGGTCGGTGTCCTGACGCCCGAGCGCGCCCAGCCGATCCGCATCGCCGAAGGTGGGCACTGGTCAACGGGTTGGGAATTGACCGAAGTGGTCGGCGATGGCACGCAGGTCGCTGCCGGCGATGTGGTTGCGCGCTTGGCCATGATCGGCGGGGGCAATGATCTCGAAGAGGCCCGCCTCGAGGTCGAGGTCGCCGAGATGCGCGCCGCCGCGTCGCTCGCCCAGGCGCGTACCGACGCCGAGACCACCATCGCCCAGGCACTCTCGACCTGGCGGCAATCATTGCAGGCGGCAGAGCGCGCCCGACTCGATCTCGCCGTCGCTGCGATCGACGTCGATGGCACCGAGCCGGTGATCGCCGCCCTCGCCGACGAGACCCGCAGTGGAATCCGCCAGCAGCTCGCCCGTGCGCGTCTGGCAGAACTCGACGACGCCATCGCCGCCAGCGCCGCCAGCGCGCACGAACTGCGCGCACGCCGCCTGGCGCTGACTCGGGCGGGTTTGGATCTCGGCTCGGGTCGGCTGAAGGCGGTGGCCGAGCGACGCGGCCTCGACTACCTCGCCCTGCGCGAGGCCCAGGCCGCCGAACGCGATGCCAGCGAACGGGTCGACCTCGACCGCGCCGCCTATTCCATCGCCCGCCTCGCCGCGCAGCAGCGTCTGGCCGGGGCCCAGCTGGCCTGGCGCAGCGAGGACAAGCGCCAGCGCTGGAATCGCCAGCAGGCGTCCGGCGACGTGATCCGCGCACCGCTCGCCGGCCGAGTCTTCCACCGCCCGCGTCCCGACGGCCGCCCGCTGCGTGTCGGAGATCGCGTTGAGACCGCCGACCCCTTCCTCATCCCGCTCGGCAACCGTCGCCGGTTCACAGTCGAGGTGCCGGCGCGCTTCTACGGACGCTTCACCACCGGCGACGCCGTGACCTTCACCGTGCCCGCGCTTGGCCGTGGCCCGCGCCGCGGCACCGTCGAGGCGGTGGCCGCCTGGTTCGCCGACTCGGTCGACGCGCGCGCCGAACGCGCCGTGCAGGGCACTGTTGGCGCGGGCGAGAAGATATTCCTGCTCACCATCGGCTTCGAACTCTCGGCCGACGAGATCGATCGTGCCCCGCCCGGAGCGACCGCCTATGTCGATCTCTGAGCGGGGGTGCATCAGCCGTGGTTGCGTTGCCGGGGTGGGGGAAGCCCGCATCACGCGGCCCCTGCTGGCCCGGGCATGGACCACCGACCACCGACCACGCGCCGCCCTGCTGCTCCTCGTGGCCGGAGCCCTGAGCATGCAGGCTCAGGAATGGACCGTCCCCGCGACGCCCGAGCCGGTCACGTTCAGCCTCGAGGCGGTGGTCGACATGGATCGCGGCAAGGTGGCGATGCTGCTGCCCACCGCGCGCGACCTGGTGGCGACGCGGGTGGTTCCGCCCGGTCGGGTAGTCGTCGCCGGCGACGCGGTGATCGCCTTCTCGGCGACGGTGCCGCAACGGCGCGCGCATGAGCGCGCGCTTGATCTGATCGTCGTCGAGCGCCAGTACCGCCAGCGCGAGATGCAGCTCACCGCCGAGGCGGTCGCGTTGCGCGCCGAGCGCGATCGCCTGCAGAGCGATCTCGGGGTGGCGCTGGCGCAACTGGCCGAGATGCGCGCGGGCGAGCCGGCCCGCGTGGCGCTGCTGCAGGGCCAGGCCGCGCTCGCCGAGGGCGCCCTGGCACGCGCGACCCGCGCCGCGGCCAATGCCCACCAGCGCCATGCCGATGGCGACATCGCCCTGGTCGAACGGGAGCGCACCGCGGCCGAGGCGGCCAGCGCGCGCGCTGCCGCCGTCGACGCCAAGGCCGAGCTGGCGCGGGTGATGGCCGGCGACCCGCTCGCCGAGCGCCGACTCGGTGCGCGCATCGCCGGCATCCAGGCGCAGCTTGGCCTGGATGATCAGGGTGCCCCGGATCCCGCCGCCGGCATCAACGGCCGCATCGCCGCGCAAGAGGCCAGCCATCGGCGCGAGCTGCGTTCGGCCCAGGATCGTCGCGAGCAGGCCGAGCGCGAGCTGCACCAGGCCGAGCGTGACGGCTGGGATCACGTTCCCCTGCAACGCCTGAGCATCGTCGGCGCACACCAGCGGACGTTCATCTTCGGACCGGCGGACCAGCCCGCCGCCGAGGGCACGCTGCGCGCCAGCGAAGAACCCTATGCCGCCGAACGCGGCTGGGGGTGGACCACGGGAACGCCGAAGGCCGTGACGCGCAGTGGCGGTGGTGGCGGGCGCGGGGGCGGCCGGCCGCCGGGGAGTGGCGGCGGCAAGGGCGGCGGTCGACCGCCCGCCGGCGGCGACGTCAAGCCGGTCGGCGCCAGCCCGACCGCGCTCGTCCTTGCGCGCGGGCGCGCCGTCTTCCGGGTCGCCCTGCCCGACGGGCATTACACCGTCACCATCGCCGTCGGCGATCAGCTCGACTGGGACGGCGTGGTGGTGCGCCTGGCGACCGCAGCCGGCGAACAGCCGGCTTGTCTTGTCGCGCGCCGCCTCGACCCGCGCAAGACGCAGGAGGCCACCGTCGAGATGGATGTCGTCGGCGGCTGGCTCGACCTCGTCCTCGGCGATGGCGACGATAAGGCCCTGCGCGCGCCGCGCAGCGGCATCGCCATGCCGCGCGAGTGGATCGGCACCGGCTGGAAGCCGGGTTGGATGCAGGATCCCGCCGCCTTCATCATCGGCCCCGAGGCGCTGCGCCTGCGTGCGCGTCTGCACCAGGATCTCGCGCCGCTGCTGGCGGCACCGGCCCGCGATCCGGCCGACGCGGGCGAGGATCCCGTCGACGCCGTGCGCCGGGCCGCCGCCACCACGACCGTCGCCGCGTTCGCCGCCAGCGGCGAACGCTTCACGGCCACCCTGCTCAACCTCAGCACCCAACCAGTCGGCTTGCGTCTGCGCAGCGACGACGTGCCGGGCAATCCGCTCGACCAGCTCGGCAACGAAGCGCTGTTCGTCGTGCCGCCGGCGGTCGCCGGGCGTCTGCATCTCGGTGAGAGAGTCGCCTGCCGGGCCACCCTCGCCCTGCCGGCCAATGCTACCGCGGTGCCCGCCCACCTGGTCGCGCTCGATGGCGACCGCACCTGGATCCAAGTCGTCGGCGAGCCGGCGCACGTTGTGCCTGCCTTCCGCGTCGGCACGCGTTGGGTGGTGTGTGCACAGCTGCCCGCCGGCACGCGCCTGGTCGAACCGCGCCTGCCGCCGAGTACCGGTGACGGCGGCCGTTCGTACCCGGGGGCGGTGGCGGCCTGGACTTCGGTCGCGGTGAACGTGACCAAGATCGGCGGCCGCATCCAGGAGATGGTGGCCGAGGGCGGCGAGGTGACGTCGGGTCAGTTGCTTGTCACCCTCTACAACCCGTGGATGGAGGAGCGCAAGGAAGAGAGCGAGCGCGAGAAGGGCAAGGCCCTCGAATCCTACCGGCTCGCCGCCGATCAACGGCGCGTGCGCAATCAGCAGGTCGCCAGCGCCACCCGCGAGCAGTCCGCCGCTGAGACGCTGGCCCGCCTGGATCGCGATCTCGCCGCCACCGTCGAACCGTTGCCGCTGGCGCGCGCCGAATCGGTGGCGGCGCTCGCCGACGACGCCGCCACCCGTGCCGCCGCGCTGCGCGATCGCGCCGCCGCGCTCGCCGAACTCGATCCCGCGCGGGTGGCCGAAGCCGGCGATGCCGCCGCCGCGGCGCTGGTCGCGCAGCGGCGCGCCCAACTGCAGCTCTCCGCTGCCCGCCGCGGACTGGACTGGCTCGCGCTGCGCCTGGCCCAAGGGGCGTGGCACGATGCGGGCAGCCAGCTCGCTGGTCGCGAAGACGATCTCGTGCTTGCGCGTACCGAGGAGCAGGTCCAGGCGTTGGGCGCCGATCTGCGTTTGGCGCAGGCGATGCAGGGCTCCCGCTGGGAGCAGCGCTTCCGCGAAGGCCGCGAGGTGATGGCCCCGGCTTCCGGCCGGCTCTTCTACCGAACGGGCTGGAACGACCAGGTCAACCGCGAGGAGAAGTTCCAAAAGGATTTCTGGCTGTGGCGGGGGATGACCGTCGCCGACATCCTCGACATGGATCACCTCTCGTTCTCCGCCGAGGTGCCCGAGGACGAATACCCCGGCCTGACCGTCGGTGCCGAGGTCGAGGTCGTCTTCCCGCGGTTCAACCACCGCCGCATCGCGGCCAAGCTCTCCGAGATCAGTCCGCATTTCGCTGTGCCGCGCGACGTCGATCGCGCCGAACTCGGTACCCAGCCGGTGGCCCGACGCCGGGTGGTGCGCATCAGTGTCACCTTCACCACCCCCCCCGACCTGCGTGCGCGGCTGGTGCCTGGCACCAAAGGCATGCTGGTGCTGAAATGATTGCGAATCCGGCGAGAGCGGCCCGGCTGTGGCGTTGGTCGCCAGTTTTTTTCCCAAGCAGCCACGCGCTTGTGCTGCAACCATCGCGTGATCGGAACCCATGCGCCGCGTCCTGTTGATCGCCATCGCCGTCGTCCTGGTCATCGCCGCGGCCTTCCTTGGTCGGCGGCGTGAAGCGGCGCCGACCTGGTACGAGGCAGTACCGGTGCGGCGCGCGGACATCGCCGACGTGCTGCATCAGGTCGGTGAGTTGGAACCGCGCGATCCGTTGCTGGTCAAGGCGCGCTTCAACGGGCGCATCCAATTCATCGTCGCTGACGGCACCTGGGTCGAGCAGGGTGCGCCGGTGGTGTCGTTGGGCGAAGACGACGAGGTCAAGGAGGCGGCGGATGCGCGCAGCCAGCTGCTCGGCGTGCGCCAGGAACTGCGCCTGGCGCGCCTCAAGCGCGAGCACGCCGAGAAGACCGAAGGCCTCAAACTGGCGCAGGTCGAGCGTGGCGACCGGCTCGAGCGCTTGCGTCATCGCATCATCACCAGCGAGCCGGCCGGCGGCGATGAGCTGGTGCGGCTGGACGTGGCGCTGGTGCCGTTGGAAGCGGCCACCGCCGCGGTGCACCGCGAATACC
>Ga0163148_10003377_pt1 | contig 17710 bp, 8 predicted proteins | sample OliLakLV19MP7P2_FD_148606 | JGI IMG/M metagenome (GOLD analysis project Ga0163148, IMG submission 148606) | Freshwater microbial mat bacterial communities from Lake Vanda, McMurdo Dry Valleys, Antarctica- Oligotrophic Lake LV.19.MP7.P2 | ecosystem: Environmental > Aquatic > Freshwater > Lake >...
GTTCACAATCTCCATCCAAATGGACCCAAGGAAAATGCTGCCAAGTTTCTTACCAGTCCCGTTGTATCCCCAAAGAAAAAAGCTGCTTCACCCAAAAATAGTAGGGGTCGTTCACGATCTCCGGCAAGATGGACAAAGGAAGAAGCTGCTGAGTTTCTTACAAGTCCTGTGGGATCGCCAAAGAAAAAGGCTAGCAAGTCTTTGCCTCCTGCTCCTCCACCTTTTGGCGACAAAGAAGAAGTCGCACAGTCGATCCCTTCAGCCAGAAGTCATTCACCGAAGCGCCAGGCAAATCGAAGCCCTGCACCGAAGAAACAGATTCGATCGAAATCGCCTATTCGACCGAATCCTGAGGGTACTTTGAAATGCGAGTCTTGCAGCATGGAGTCAGAGTTCGTTCCAGACGGAATGATTGCGTGCGAGATGTGCAAAGAAGTTTACTACTGTACAACTGATTGCATGGAATGGCATTGGAGTAATGGTGGCCATGCTAATGCTTGTAAGGGTAACACAGGGCGAACTGCATTGTCTCCAGGAGGTGGTGTTACTGTTCTTGACGCGGAGTCAGATGAATTGTCCATTGACCCGTTTGCGGAACAATCAGAGCAAATAGCCCCCGGCGGTGTTATGGAGGCCCTGCGTAAATCGAAGGAGGATACGGCTAAGAACCAGAGCGCTTCCCCTAAGGCCCAATCCAAGTCCCCTGCCCGATCTAAATCTCCTGTGAGGTCTAAATCCCCAGCCGCATCTCCTACCAAGCGCACCATTCAGCCTCCACTTATGAGTCGAAAGGCACCAGCAGCTGATGCGGACGACTACCAGCAATCTATCACGACTATCGAGGACGATGATTACAACAAAGGACTACCTTCCATGTCATCCCCGTTGATGGTTGACAAGCTCCCTTCTGAAGTTGTTCTTACATCGCCTCCCCCCGAGATGACCATGAAATCACCAGCTGCTAAACGGGGTGGTTCCTTGCCCCCTACTGGTGCTAGTAGTGCGGGGGGTAGCGCTGTTCGCCGGACCAAACCAAGACATTGCGCCAACTGCAACGCCGCGGAATTGCCTGGCTCAAAGTTCAAGTATTGCGGCAAATGCCGTCTTGTCAAGTACTGCACTCGTCATTGCCAGAAGAAAAATTGGAGCGTGCATAAAACTGAATGCGGAAAACAAATCCAAACGCAAATGTTTGGAGCATAAATACACAATGTTTGGAAAATAAATTTTAGTTTCTTATTCAACTTGTACGATTGATTGTACAATTGTTGTAGTTGCAGTCAGATTACTGTAGTATCTTTGGTTCTAGCAACTATTAGATCCAAGTTCATAGATTGGAACTGGAAGCCAGAATTTACTAGCCGTAAGCGAAGGTGGCGACACTTCCAGCTATGATGCGACAATACCAGAAAGTGACTAAGGATCAAAATGCCTCTTCCCATTATCCCCGCGACCATGACATCCTCCAGTGACAACTTGTTGCAGGAAAATGCTCTCTTTCTCGCGAAACGAAACACCAGTGACAGCTCCAACAAGAAGGAGGAGCCAGAAGGAGGAACAAAAGCAGAAGGTATCCAGCCGAAATAACAGCAAGCGCTAGCAGTCTCCATGCAAGAAGTTGCCAACCGTTCAGCACATTTTCTCCCTACTACTGTCATTGAGCATGGATCGCCCTTTCTTACTGCTGCCAGTCTTGGTGAGCTTGAAGCAATCATTCTTTCTTCAATCCATACAACTACAACTACAACTACTCGTAGGGACAACGATCCTCGACCATGTGCAAACCTGATAACATCAGGTTCATCATTTAAGCGCGTCCAAGATTCATCGGTTGGCACTGCTGACCACAAAAATATTGATGATGGCGGTGATGCCATTGTCGACCAGGACGCCCTGGCAGATGATGAGACTTCCAGCGAGCTGACAATGAAACGCTCAGAGCAATGCCAGCACATAGAACAGAATCAGAAGGGCTTGTGGAAGCTTTGCTGGTGGAAGAATGATGGGACACACAAGCCATAGATCCAGACACTTTGGAATGACAAGGCGCAGGGATGAAACGCCGAAAATTCCATACTCAAATGGAACATCTCCTCCTTGGAATTGCTGCTATCGCTAAAGCGCCATCTCTCGGTTTGGCTTTAGCCTGGTAGGCCTCAAGCGTGTACAGCGTGACTCTGGAACCAGCATTTTTGCCACCGGTTCAGTTGTTCCGACTACAGCAGCACCATCCACCTTTCAGGATGCACTCTTGCTCATGCTCTCAATCTGTGCACGTGCCAGTACTATAAACGATCCCCGCTCTCCGCAATCCCGAGCTTACGAATGGTTGCTGGAGCAACGCAATGTCTCGGTACTCCAGGATTGGAAAAGAAACAACTCTTTGCACTAGCTACATTGTACTTCGCCATGGAAGGCCCATCTCGGCCCGCATCGATACGCAACGAATGGTTGGACGACACAATCCACGCGTGTGATTGGTATTCCTCCACCACGATCCCCTCTTTGCATGCTCTCCTCAGAAAGAATACGAGAATCTGAGTCTCGACGATTTGAGACTGGTAGACCCCAGCCACAATCCACACATTCACTTGAAATTGCGCTCTGGGATTGCTAACCGGTCTGTCTCTTCTTTCTTTGGGCTGTAGCCAAGATACGGAGCAATAAAACAGTCATGGGCTGTAGCTTGCGCCTTTGTGGCGACGATATGTCTTGTGGTATGGCTCGACTTCTGGCTTTATCGCCTGATGACACCATGACACTGGTCAAACGCTAGATGAATAAACCTCATAAAAAACAGCAACAGCAACATTCACACTGCAGTAGTAGTAGTCGTTAAGCAAAATGATTCTAATTTTGATTGATTTTTGATTCACTGATATAGAAGTCAATTCGTAATGACAATAATCGTTTTCATCCTGTACACGGACCATCAAAAATAAGGAGCAGGAGCGGAATTATCTCTTTCGTCTCAGTCTTTGTCCATAATTGTATGCCAATGGATACTGTCGGCTAGTAACTTTGGCATTTGCGGGCTCATTATCACCGCTGTCTTCAACTGGGTTGTAAGCTTCACTGTCAGTGCTGTCTTCTACAGGGTTAGCACTGTCATTACCGGCCCCACTGCTTTCATCTTGGTATGGAGGGTAGTCTTCGCCCTCTTCAACAGCTTCATTGTCCTCGCTGACTTCTACAGGGTCGTTAGCTTCAGCATCACTGCTGTCTTCTACCGGGTCGGCATATTCATTGCTGTCAATGCTTTCATCTTGTTTCTTTTGTTTCTTTTGGCGCTTCTTATCGCCGCCGTCAGTCTCAGTTTCATATGGAGGGTAGTAGTCATCAGGGTCGGCATATTCATAGCTTTCACTGCTTTCAACTTGTTCTTTTTCGCGCTTATTAACGTCGCCGTCAGTCTCAGCGCCAGCGTCAGCGGCAACGTCATATGGAGGGTAGTAATCATCACCGTCATCGTCCTCACCACCGCTTTCATCTTCAGTGACGACGACATCTTCATTAGCGTCCCCGTCGCCCTTGTCCTTCTTGTTCTTGCGATCCTGCTTCTGGTCTTCTACTTCTGCCGCCTCTTCTTCTGTGGTAGCGTCATACTGGTTACTCGGAGCGTAATAGTCTTGGATCTCTTGCATCGCTTGCTGCTGGCCCAGGTTCTCTCCTGCTTCAAGCTGAGCGACTTCCGGCTGGTCCAACAGACTCTCTTGTTCCAGTAGATCCTCGACGACATCACTAACACGAATCTTTCGCAGGGTCATGTCTCGCGGGTTGTCTTCTTGTTGCAAGGGGCGAAGTTGGCTACGCCAAAAGAAATCACCAGGGCGATCAAACTTCATGGCAATGCGGGTAACTGCAGGAAAAAAAGAAATAGAAACATCCATGTTAGAGTCGTCTAGTAGTCGGGCAAGCAGTAACTGGGATTCCTCTACTACAGTACCTTGAAAGGGAAGCGCCGCAACGACATCCCGCGGAAAACCATCAGCAAACGCAAATAAGTTGTCCTCTTCAGACACAGCTTCTTCTTTCATGGTTGGATTTATGACTTTGTATCCAACCCCGATTGATCCATCTTCCAAAACCAATTTTTGAGATTCTAGATAACCTCCATCACCAGCGGGCTCTCCTGTGATGGAAATATTCGAGTCCACGACAATCTCATGCCGAGAAAGCACCCCCATTGCTGCCGAGGATACATGAATGGGATGGGCAATGGGTGACCAATTCCAAATCTCCCAAACTTCCGTGCTATTCAATGGGATGTTTTCCGTCACGGGTGCTGATGGAGTCATGGATCCCTCCATCGGTAGCCCCGCCAGGCCTGCTCGTTGATATGGTTCAGTGTCGGGCCAGAGGAGAGGATTTCCACTGGCATCCATGGCGATTTCGGCAGTGCCCAGAATGGTCATGGGTTGCTGAGAGGCATCTCGTCCCTCCAAAACGGCAACTTTACGCACCCGATCGACGAGGTATTGCTCGTCTTTGGCTTGTTTTTTGGCCGCCTTTAGCTTTGGCTCCTTGCTCCGAACTTTGATTTCGTCTTTATATTCGTCTCCCGCCAATGACACCATGGCAGAGTTCATTTCCAACTCGACATCAAAGGCCATGATTTCATGTGTGTGATTGAAAAAGGATTGGCCTCTCGTACTGGCATCTCCACGAAAGGGTTCATCACCGGCGGTATTGATCATCATGATGCGTCGTCCTGCCATATGACTAAAATCGACAAGCACATCCATTCGAGCAGATGGCTCCATGACGATAGAAGTGAGCTTGGCAGAACTCTTTTGAAAAGGAAATACCATTCCTTGATCACTGCCCAACAGAGTAAAAGGCACTGGAATACTCGAGTCTTGTGCATCATCGTCGTCGTTTTTACGAAGGTCACGCTTTTGGCCTTTTTCAAGTTCTTCTTCGCCGGCTTGGAATTGCACTGCGAGAAAGCGACTGGGACAAGCATTCAACAATCGCAAGCGATACACACGTGGTTCCACAGGAAACTTTGGCCAAATTTTACCATTGACCGTCATGACATCGCCCATGAAAATTTCCGCATGACGTCGGGGAGCAACTCCTCGACGGACCACAAACTTGGTAGCGGACGGAGTGTACAATTCACCATTTTCGCGAAACATGTGATCTTGAATCATAAAGGCTGCTTCGTAGGGAAAGGCTGGAAGACGCAATGGATTATCGGCACGTCCCGTGTCGACATCATCACGCAAGAAATAAAAGGATGCCATGGCATCTGCTTTGTTGGTTGCCCCTTGTTGGTTGGGGTGCAACCAAAGAAGGGCGGCTTGTTGCTGGTTGTGATACGTATCGTTCGTCCTGATGATGGTAGGGTCCTCTTCGTCACCCAAATCAGAATATACTTCTTGTTGGCGTCGTCTTCCCCAAATCTTGTGGCTTGCGACATCTGTAGCAGAGGTTCGTGTTCTGGCTACTTCATTCTTGGACACGGGGGCATTCATAAGGCTTAGTTCTTCGGGAAGGTAGGGCTCTCTTCCAGAATGCTGTTCTTCTTCCTCCTGGTACTGACTGTATTCATTGGCCGCGGTGCTGTGGGTGCTGTAGGTGCTCTGGAGACTTCCATGCAAATAATGATTGCTAGTCATGCCAGATGCTTTATCTGCCATCTCGGCATCCATATCATATGTTCCCTCATATATGGTAGGTTCGTCATCATCCGTAACTTTATAATAATCGTCAGTGGCAGCACCGCTACTGGTAGTACTGCTGGCAGTACTACTAGTAGCAGTACTGGTAGCAGTTTCCTTCCACGTGACTTGTACGGGTTCATAGCTGGCAACTTGAATGGTAGGTCCTGGCCATTGTCCTCCATACCCAACAATGGGCGTACCTAAGAATTCTTGCATGAGAGGCAACGTCGTCGTCGTTGTGGTACCATCTTGCGCGGTTTCATTGGTAAAGGCGGCCAAGGTTTTGGCTTTAACACCCCAACGGGCGTTATCACTGGTAGCCACCAATCCTGTAAAGGCCACTCCTTCTTGAACGTCCATTTGCAAGTTGACATCCGAAATGATGGGTTGATCCAGACTGTCCAAAAGAACTTCTCTTCTCGTCAAATCCACGACTCCGGCCAAATCACTCTGGCCCGCAATGACACGGGGATCCAAGGCATTGTGAACAGCATTGACGAATTTGGGTTGTGCATCAGGATCAATCAATCCTGGTTTCCATGGTGTGGCTTGTACAGCCGCCGGAGCTAGCAGTAGCAATAGTAGGGAGAGACCTGCCATCTTGGTAGGGAGCTGGAGCTGAAAGCAATGGATATGAAGTTTCTTGTTGCGATGATGAGGAATCAGATGGTTATTACGGATGGCTGTGGGTATTACTGGTTATTTTATAGCTACATCGGTGTTAGTTAGGTACTGAATGGATGGATATCTCCTTGGAGACAAGGCGTTGCGTTGCTAATTTCTAGGAAAACTCTATCTATTTAGAGCTCTACTAGTAGCTACTAGCTAGTAGCTACCAGAAGCTATGGTACAGTAATACCTACTTGCTACTACTAGAGCGAAGGATTAGGTTCGCTTTCTCGATCGTGTGAGCTCACCAAAAGATTGTGGTTCCGCAGGCGTTGATTACATTTTTGTATACAAAGAAAGAACGGTCAACTCATTCGTGCCTTTTGGTTGAATAATTCAAACAAGACTACCGTTATTTTTAAAAATATTGCTTCCAACCCATCAAGTACAGTACGTACTGGTACTCTCGCTACTAGCTAGCTAGCTGGTCCGGTAGACTAGCTAGCTTAAGGCCTACTACGTGCTTCTATCTACTAATAGCTACTAGCTAGCTAGTAGAGTTGATCTAGTAGCTACAGTAGTTGGTCTGCCTGCAAGTTTGGGTTGACGTTTGCATGGCTACAGTAGCTAGAGCTAGTACTGGTAAGGCTGCAAATAGCGCCAATAACACTACAAGTGCACTAGAGTAGTAGCTAGCTAGTGAGCTAGACGCTGGCATGGATGGCTAGCTAGCTAGCCACTTGCTTGCACCCGGCGCAACCACGCAGTCACGGTTCTTGCGTGCAGTAATACCACCGACCTCCGAGCTAGCTAGTAGTAGTAGTAGTAGTAGTAGTATTACTAGCAGTAGCTGCAAGGTTTGCTGCTGATGTTGACGTGTTCTGCCGAACTGAAGCTACCTAGGTACTATTAGCCGGCTCCAAGTAGCACCATTCCAAAGCGGCCGCGGCGACCCCCTTTCGAACTAAGAGGTTCAGTTACGATTGTTTTTCCTTATGCTTGCTAATAGATCTCCGAGTCCTAGTCGGTTACAGCGCCACCGTAGTACTGTTCGCCATACTTGTGGGGCTACAGCCAGCAACGAGCATCAACCCTCTCTGGGTCTTCAGTCAGTTGGCCACTCCACTGAATCTTGGAACCTGGAGACTATTAGTGTGCGTTCAGTTTGTATGTAGATTTTGACACTATTACTGATAGCTTCCGAAAGCCGGTACAATTGTACTACGAACTAATAAAATTTTACCAGATCCATTCCAGAAGTAGTAGCCAATGAAGTAGATACCTCTGCCAATGTACGTACTGGTAGAAGCTTGATGAAGTTACCAGCACTGTTGGGTCCTTGTGTGTAGCCACGCTGTTGCTGACGTACTCTTGTCCCGAATTTTTGTCCCGAGTTCTTCGTACTGTGGCAAACAACGTCATGCTTGTAAAGACGCGAAACAAAGTTTGCACTCCTCCGGATGCGCAGTCGTGTAGCGCTGGTTCCTCTGCAACTTTTGATATTTTGAAATTTTGAATGCATCTAAATAAATATATTTTGATCACTAAATCAGTTGGCCACTTTGAAGTTTTGTATGCACTCATGTTCACTTACCCAAATTCAAGGTCGCGGTTTCCCTAGCTTACAAGAGAATTTCCGGGCACTACTTTTGGCCAACAGCTTAGACTGCTCGTAAATAGATTCAAATAGATTCGACAATAATACCCTGAGCATGAAATATGAGTACCTTGGCTTGCCAAAATCTCATTTGCAAGATCCAGCGGAACAAAAGATCACCGTCCGTGTCCATTTCCAATCCACCAGACTCTTCTCACAACTTTCATTGGCAGTAACTTAAAAACGAACAACGAAACCTACTAGTACTATCTACCTACAACCATGAAGTTAGGAGCTATCTCATTGATGGCGGTCTTGTCCACCGCGGCAGCACTCCGTGGCAGCAAAAGCAACACAAACAATGGCTTTGGTTTGTGGTCGCGATCGCTTCAACGAGGAGAAAACACACGTGGAATCGAGTATCCCGATTTCCGATTTGTGCCCTGGTGTATTTTGGATGAAGAGATCAAGGCTCAGGCCGAGGGTATGCGATGTAAGTTCTGGATTGATGGTTGGTCGCCTGACGGACGTGCTATTATTGGCAGCATGAATAAACAATCTAACTGAACTTCATTGCTATATTTGACCATCTGACAGTCGACAATGTCACCTGGAACGATGTTGGATCCAACGACATTGAGGATTATTCTTTTGACTTCATTGCTAGCAAGAGTGACAAAGTGGCGACCTTTTTGACGGATATTGGATGGGAACAGGAGACATTCGATTGCTTCATCAACCATGTAAGACTTAGTGTTTTGACCCTTTTTTTGTGTCGAAAGCTGTGCATCCTGCTTCGGTTATGCTAATCACACGCTTTTGGTTGCCCCGTGATATGTTGCAGTACGAAGACTATACCTGGTCTGAATTGGAGGCGGCAAGCGTGACAGAATATTTCGAGGCGTTGGGATGGAACAGCTCAAGCTGGGACAAGGAAATTGACTACTCCCCTCCTTCGGATAACCAAGATTGGGACGAGCTTAGCCTGGAGGAACAGAACGCCGCAGCGGAGCTTTGCTACTTCCAAGAGCTATGGGATGGTATCCCGATCCCTGAGTGGGAAGACTATGGATCAGGCTTCTCGTGCCCGGACGATGCCATGGCTTCCACTGAGGCAAATGCTACTGCTACCGATGATGATGCTACTGAATCTGGAGCTTGGGACGACGTTTCCGGAACAGTTGTGACAGACGTGGTCGACACCTACGAGGCCACGATTGCTGATCCCGACCCGGCCGAGGAAGCCGCAGAGGAGGCTTCGGAGAACACTTTGGAGCCCGGCGCCGTGGAGGCTGCGGAAAGCACTGCGGAGCCCGTGGCTACGGAGGGCACTGCGGAGCCCGTCGCTACTCTCTCTCCCTGCGTCGTCGTTGCGAAAAAAGGCAAGAAGGACGAGGGTGGTCCACCTTCCTGGTGGAACGACAACGATGGAGAGACCACCGTTACTGAATCGCCCTCGGAGCCATGCGCCGAACTTCTCGAACCTGCAAAGGATGCCAAGAAGACTGAAGCACCTGATCAGCCCGGCTGGTGGGGAGATGCACCAGCCGCAAATGCAACAGCTGCACCGACTGATGCCCCTCCTGCCGGTGTGGGCAAAAAGGGCGAGGAAGGCGACGATACCCCTTCCTGGTGGACCCGTAAGTGAGACCACTACGCCGACCCCAGGACCCAAACCGAGGGATCGCCCGGCTGGTGTTAGTCCGTGATTGTCCGTGATGTGATACACACACTATTCAAAAATTATTCATAAAATAGAATCTTAATTTTGTTGTTTTCGTGGTATATTTTCTACAACAGATAACGATAATGGACGCCGATCATTGCGTATAGATAATACCAGAGGCATTGACTATCCTGGCTTCCGCTTTGTGCCCTGGTGCATCCTTGATGACAAGACCCAAGCACAGGCCCAAGCAATGTATTACACGAGTGATACGTGGAATGTCGCAGGAACAAATTTGATTGAAGAAAAATCCTTCTACGCCATCCTGGAAGAAAGTGCCACGGCGAACGATGATGTAGCAGACATGATGCTAAGCATGGGTTGGGAGGAATCCACTTATGATTGCTATGTAAATCATTACGTGGGGTATGATTGGGATGAGCTTGTTTCCGAGACAGAGACTCTCATTTACTGGGAAGTTCTGGGATGGACCAATGCTAGCTGGGATGGCGAGGCAGACCCACCGGATTCCGAAGACAAGGAATGGGACGAATTGGAATTCATTGAGCAACAAGCCGCTATTGCATTGTGTTATTTCAAAGAGCTTTGGTCATCCACGGAGATATCGCAGTGGCCCGAGTATGGATCGAGTTTCACCTGCCCTACTACAGGTACAACTGCTGCTACTGGCTCTGTCCCTGTCGTTGGCGTTTTTGACAATGTTACAGCAACAACTTTAGAGTTAGAATACGTGCCTACTCCTCTCGCGAATGAGACGTTGACGAACATCACCTTCAATGATACATATGTTACTATTAATGGGCACCTAACCTCCGCAACATTGAACGGGACTTTGATTGGAAACGACACTGTTGCAAATGGGACCGGAACAATTGTGAATGGAACACTTGTGCTTCCTGACATGGCAGAGTTTTCCCTCCTGAACAATACACCCGAAACGGTCAATGATGTTGTTTCATCCTACACATCCTCATCGGGAGTGAGCATTTCAACCGTGGACATTCTGAACACTCGCGGTCCTACCACGGCCCCTTCCTCCTCTCCAACCTTTTCTCCCACACGGCCACCGTATATTCCCAACCCCGCCAATCGTTTCTTGTTGTGGAAGTGGTTGTTTGAGGCGTCGAAAACCGCTGCCAAAACCCTCGGCTACACAGAAGAGACTTGGAACCAACCCATGTCGGCTTCCATTGAGTCGTTGGTATTTGATGATTTGAATCCCAACTTACAAGACGCGACCTATGTGCTAGGCTTGGGCCCCGGCAAGATTTGGGACTGCCACGTCAATCACTACCAAGCCTACAATTGGGAAGAGTTGAAAACGCTTGCCTTGAAGCAAGATTTGTACATTGCCTTGGGTTGGTCGTTTGAAAGTTGGAATGCCTTGGCGGACCCTCCTGCGACCGATTCGAAAAAGTGGAATGAATTGAGTGCCGCGGAGCAATCGGCGGCCACAGAATTATGTTATCGACAAGAAACTTGGGATCGACTCAATTTAAAAGAGTGGGTCTAACGAGTTTAGTTTCGTGAGAGTAACAGGAGTCAATGTGTGACTACATGTTGACGATGTGGACGACTGGTTGCGTTGTATATTGCGCAAGAGCGACAGGCAGAAAGGGCGTGATTTATTTTGGAAAGAATCATGTCCACCTGTCAAGGTCAGGTTGAGAAGCTACCGTCATGTAGTCGGTTTCAAAGAGTATAAAAATGGCATTGGTCCTTCTTTGATAACAATATCTGTAACAAAAGTTGTTTATAACTTACGGCAGACATGCTTGCTACAGCCGCATTAGCCGAATAACTTTTGATTGGTACACACTAAGCCATCCGAGAACTAACTAGCTACTACAACCGACTACTAGGAGAGCTAGTAAAAAGAGCATCTGAAAGTGAACCTCCTAGCTAGCTGGTGGATGGCTTCATTACCGGAACTTAAGAGAAGGGCGAGAAATTCCTGTTTCTCGTAGAGCGATGCCTTCACAATCTGCCAGTCAACTGGATCAGCGACGTATCTAATAGTTGGCCAGTGAAAGGAACGAATGTAACAAAGGGATGGGGAACCACTATAAGGGTAGCAGTAACAGCCATCTTTCATATTAAAAGAAAAAAGTTGACGGTTAAAATGGCGGACGCATGAATGGTCAGTCGTCACCGTGCAAGTCAACGCAACCAGTGGATAGTAGAGTAGGGTACGGACCGACGACGACTGAGCCGACCAATCATACCAATCATAACGCTTATGACCGCCGAACATAGCTGCTATGATCCGATCATAGTCATCATCATAGACGACTATGATCGTCATAGACGACTATGATCATCATATCCGGCTACGATCGGATCATAGCTGTTATTATGAGCGGTCGTCAGTACCAGGATACGTAGAAATCTACGTGCGTTTCAAAATTTCAAAAAAAATCAAATTAATTTTAGTCTGCCCAGTGGTGCAGTCGTTTAGGACAGCTGTGTTCAATAGGTGCAGCCGCTAAGAACAGTTCTGTTCGTTGTAAGAACAGTTCTGTTCCCAAGAACACATCGGTGTTCTTTGCGCACCTTAACGAACGCTATTGTTCTTTATCGAGAACTGATAAGAACCCTAAAAACACATTTATCGGACGCCCCTGTAAATGGGATGTTATGCGATCACATAACAAAGATTATTGTAGCACAGTACTACTAGTCGACACTAAACTACTAGCTAGCAGTCCACAAAGAAACGACACACACAACTACTCATATATGTTATGTCAATTGGAATATTTCGTGCGGACAAACAAGAAGACGCCATAGACTTCAACTTGTCCCAAAAAGAGAATGCGACCGAAAGAACACCCTTCTTTGCGTTGTCGTTGTAAAAAGAAGAAAGTCGGTTCTGGCCTATATAGCAAATACAACTGTAAGCGTTTTCTTTCTGTTGCGAATTGCCCAACACCACCACAGCGTAGGGCTGTGGCGACCGCTGTCAAGTTCAGTGTCGCTCAATCATGATGTTTGTCGCTACCATTCACCCGCCAGTGCCACCATGAACTCTGGATGAGAAAAATGGCGGCGCTATTGTTATGTCCAGTACCTTTGATTACACAGGATTACACCGAACACGCAATGGCGAATCTAAAACCAACACATCCCATCACGGCCACCGCCTTCTAGCGCGATGGCCGTGGGACGTCCTCTCTTTTTCTCATTTTGCAAACAATGAATGTTTCAACAACCTCTGAATACGTACGTTCATAACGCTCAAGGCGAACGACAACAGAACATCCAACAGTAGTCGCATGGTTACATTATGTTGGTCCATTGACTTGCGGCCAACCGAGAGGTAGCATGTTCGTGATTTGGGCGCAAATTATGGACAAACACACACACACGAGTTCAAAAGCATAGAGTCCCCAATAGAAATTGCCAACCGCGCATTTTCTACATTTGTACATTTTCATTGGAATACAGGAAGGAGTCTTCTACGTGCTGTAGCGAAAACTGTGCACCCTGTTTTGAAGTGTTCATCTTCTATTTCGCTGGCTATACACGAACAGAATGATGCACCATGGACCGTGCCAGGATCATGCGTGATTGGTTCATTGAAAATTTCAGGGCAGTACTTCAAAACTTGTGGGACTCGCCCTTTGCTTGACGCATCAAAAGAGCCAGAAAGTGCTATTACGATTGCTTGTTGTATTAAATATTGTCGCACAAAATACTCTCTCTGTTTTGGACAGCGCTCATACAAGATATCGCCACCAACATGAGCGCCAATGAGATTATCAACCTCAACGTTGGTGGGATGTTCTTTACCACCACTCGAAGTACCTTGTGTGCCGAAAAAGGCTCCATGTTGGCTCACAAATTCAGCACCGAAAGTCCTTTTGCTCCGCCAATCACCGACAGTGAAGGACGTGCCTTTCTCGATCGCAACCCAGACTACTTCAAACATGTATTGAACTACTTACGAATGAGTTGCCAAATGCTTCCAGAACCACCGACGAATACGGATACATTGAGAGCCATCAAGGCAGAGGCCGACTACTTTGGCCTACAAGGATTGGTAGCTATTTGCAACGACCTTGTTCAGAACATGGAAAAGGTAAAGTCAGCAAGTGGCACTGGCACTGGCGAGAACACCCGTCGCAACGACCGAAAGGTAGTCGTTAAGAGATTTACTCATGAAGATCATTATGAAGCCACGGAAGAAGTACTTGATGAAGAATATTTCCTTACAAAAGGATACAGGATTATTGAAATTCAGAGTTGTCTCGTACCCGGAGGAGGGGGTGTAAAGCCAGAGACAATAATCACCGCCCTAATGGAGAAAAAAAGTTAGGTAGTTATTTTTTAACAGCGAGGATATTATACCGCGAGAATCAAATCTAGTGGCAAGTGGGATCGTCTCTGACTTGCTACTGTAGGCGGTTCTGGAAGTTACGAATTTCGATGAGACCAGTAAACAGAACGCCTATGGGGCGTTATATCTAAAACTAAACCAAATCCTCAAGGCTGCCTTGCATGGCCAGGGTACCCAGGTCGCATGACTGACTAAATATCCTCGGATACAGCTGGGCATGAAGGCTATGCCGACAACGCATAATAAAAAAAATAGGCCATACATGCTCCTCTTTCTCGAATGTAGATTCTCACGACGAGCATCGATGACGACAAACGAAATTCCAATGTACAATTCTTATGATTGGCACACGTCGAAAATAAAATATAATAACCTGTCTTTTTTATATACAAGACAATAAATATGAATATGGGTGCTTCCTTGCACAGGCCAAAACTGGTGGATTGGAGTATACTATATGGATGGGCGTTGAATATCTGAAACGCTTGGCCACCCTTGAATTTTTTCTTTGACGAGCGTATTTTCTTGCTCCATTTTGTCGTGTGTTTCGTTTGTACATTCCAAATATTTCAAATCGACATTTTGTTTTGTTTATTGTTCCTTCTTGTCAGCACCCTCCTCCACCACCGTCTTATCACTCTTGGTCTTTTTTCCTCCCGTCCACAAAATCTTCAATATTTGCAAATACCAATAGACATTCAAACCATAAAAGGCACAGACAAGTAGAACGCGCCAATCCTTCCATCCATTCATTTCTTCCGACGCCAACAATTGCGAGATGATGACGGGAATCCATACCATGCGACAGAGGGTAAACATGACGGCAAAGGCCACAAAATGGAGAGGCGCTTTGGTGCGTTTGGCCAAGTGCAAAAAGGGACTGCTGGCTTCCAACAAGGCGGCTTTGGAATTCATGCGCAAGACGCGACAAACGGGCGTCGTGTAATTCAACGTCCCGCACGCCAAACAAAAGAGGGCGTGCAAAATAAAGGGCACATCGCGTCGGGTGGTCGTATCGATCAAATCGACACAAAAATAGGAAAAATTCCACAAAATGACGACGCGTTCATTGAGAATGGCGTTCGAATGGAAATAGAGAGACACCAAGGCCAACAAAAGGGACCCCACATTGTGAATGTTGTGCAGTTCATTCCATTCGTGCCACTTGTGGGAGAGGGGATGCGTCTTGTCACTCCGTGTGCGCGTGTAAATATACGTCGACGACCAAAGAAGCAAGGGCAGGACAAAGGGACGCCACGACCGTTCGTCATTGTAGGATTCCCAGCCTTGTTGGATTTGATCGAGGAGTGGTTGAGACATGTTGGATTGCTGGAGTATAGTAGTTGGTGTTAGATGAGTTTGTGTGATGGAAGTGATGGCTCTCGTCTGGTGGTGTGCATAAAGTGTAAGAATAATGATCCTGCACATGCAAGGTGGGTATGTGTGAGTAGGTTGATGTGTCAATTCAAATCTTGCGGTTTTTGAATGATGTTGCTACGGTAAGCTTTGACTTGCGCTCACGTGGCAACGTGAAAAAGTGGGGATCTCTGACCAACCAGCGGGAAGACACTGACGTGGCCCAATCAAATCGTCACGACACTCAGAATTGAGAATTCGAAAGAGGGTGACTCCTGTAGGAGTCACCGTGACGTGTCATTAATGAATGTCCCAATCCAGCGCCGCCAGCCAACAAACAAACCGGTACTCAACACGCGCCAGCACACCCACACAAATTGAACTTACCGACCCGATGAGGAGAGGACTAGCTGCTCGCAAATCCTGTGAAACTGCTACAGATTTTTCAGCAAATTAGGATCTGCTGCTTTTTGGACAGCATGGCGCTTGTTTCCCTGTCATTTTTTGCGCACCAGACTCACTCGCACACCAGCATTAGTGTCAAGCAAAACACCTTTTTCTGTGATGAGGACAACGCTGCTAAAACTCTCTCTTGTCGGTTGGGCTGCGCACAAGCAAACGTCAAAAACCAATGGTGCTGACACCTTCCAACAGGGGAAGCCATCCACATGACGCTTGGCAGCCACAGGATCAAAACGACCAAGCCTGATGTCAATGAGGATGTCACCGTGCACATCGTGAGCTTCCTTGATGGTGGCCCTGACGATTTTCTTCTCTTCCCTACCAGTGCGATCAGCGGAGAGAGCAGCTTCGCGGACAATGGATGCTTTCACAAATGCTTCAGGACTTTTGCAGGCACCAGGCTTGAGTTTCCAATCATCAACTTTGGACCACTCATTAGGCTTGATCTTCTCAAAGTCCACAACGAGGTCCGCCACCTTGCAAGAAACTTTGTTCCTGCTGTCAGGAGCGATGGCGGTTTGCGTCCCGGGGCCGACCTGGTGCGTCTTCTTCGGCAACGACTTGCGAGCATTGTGAGCACCCAACGCCGTCAAGCAAGTGTCTTTGTCCTTCCCAAAAGGGAGACGGTGAGAGCTCTGCTTCGCAGTTGTCTCGGCATTCCACTTCACGGCACAAGGTGCAGCAACAACAAAGGCTTCCACATTTTCTTTCTCGTCAACAACAGCTTTTGGCTTCCTACCAAAGAGCTTCTCGTCACTGGGACAGGAATCATTTTTCTTCTTGGGGGGTAAACGACCACTTGGAGTTGCTGGAGAAAACGCCACGCCACAATCAGGACGTTTCAAAGCAGCAAGGGGAACGTCGTCATCCTCTGACTCCCGTTCCGGATCCGGCTCCGTCTTGATGATCACCTTAGGGGACGGAGGGAGTTTGGACAAATCAACAACAAGCGAGTCAGAGGGGACGCTGTCGACAAAGGCAATGTCAAGGACACGAGACACATCCAGATTGCCTGTTTTCTTCACAGAGCGGTAATGGCCACCCGCCTCCGGGGTCCATGGGTAGGCAACGGTGGTGAGATCGCTGCAGTTAGGGTCCTGCACAAAGTCACCACGGCGGGTGACATTTTTTTCATCGGCAGAGGAGTCCAGGGTCGTCTCCCTGGTGCACGTGAACGATTCAATGGTGGTGCAGCCACTAGCAGTGGTGGACTTGGAAAGACTGTGAAGTCCAGCGGCCACTGCAGCAGGAAAGTTAGAAGAAAGCATGGTTTTCGTGATTCGTTTGGGGCTTCGTCTGACAGAAACTCAAAGCATGAGCCTTTGTCCAGACCATGCCACCAAACTCATCACGACAATCATGGATTTGCTCCAACCAACAGACAGAGGCAACAACGGCGACAAGCGGCAAAGCGTGACTTTCCAGGAACGCCAGGCTCGGAGACGGCTAAGCAAAAAGGCGGCAAAAGCCAACAGAATGTGACACAAACAAACTGCATAAGAAAAAAAGCGAGGATGCATCGACGCAACGATGAGCATTGCCCTTGGCGAGCTGTGATGATTGTCAGTGAACGAATTGCTTTGACATTGGACCAATGCTTTTTTGCATTTCGCTAATGCGGAAGATCGCATCGGATGAGCGAGTGCGACGGCCACTTTTGCCGCTCCCATTGGGCTCACATTTTTCTTTTCCTACCATGCCGAAGCACAACGTCAAAGCGCCACCAATGCAACCACGCAAAAGAGCTGAGCCCCACACAGTGCCGAAACGAAAGGAGGAACCAGTGAAGAAGTTAACGCTCACAAGGGTCAAGAACAATGCCGGGAAAAGGAAGAAAGAAACCAGACAAAGCATGTCGCACACTTAAATGACTCAAGACGTTGACTTAACGATTGTAATTAATTGTCTTAAAATCTAGCACTTAGGGCTTGTCCTGAACAGTCATGAAACAACCTCCAACATCCCCCATGCTTTCTGACTGTTCAATCCAC
>Ga0163148_10003379_pt1 | contig 17704 bp, 19 predicted proteins | sample OliLakLV19MP7P2_FD_148606 | JGI IMG/M metagenome (GOLD analysis project Ga0163148, IMG submission 148606) | Freshwater microbial mat bacterial communities from Lake Vanda, McMurdo Dry Valleys, Antarctica- Oligotrophic Lake LV.19.MP7.P2 | ecosystem: Environmental > Aquatic > Freshwater > Lake >...
TAAGAGAAGGAGACATCGTTCTTAACTCAAGTCAATCAAATTAAAAAATCAGCTTGATACATTTGTAACTCGAAATTTTAAAAAAATATATCAATCAAATAAAAAATCAATCAACAACATTAGAACTAAACCGGGAATATGAAAGAAGTAAAAAAATATTTCTTCCTATTCTAAAAAGAACAAACAATTATTATGAGACATTTATTTTTTTTCATTTTCCTTGCATTAGGCACAGTATCTTTTGCGCAGGATAAACAATTATTTACCATTAGTGGTACAGTAAAAGATGCCGGTACCGGCGAAACTTTAATTGGTGCAAGCATCGTACTAACGGATGCCAAACCAAAAAGTACTTTCAGCAATGCGTATGGCTTTTACTCCATTAATGCAATGGAGGGTACTTATAGAATGAGTGTAAGTTTTATTGGTTATGTAACCGATACTGCTACCGTTGTAATAGACAAAAGCCAGCGGTTAATAATAGGCTTGCAATCTAAACAGGCACAACTGGAAGCAGTAGTTGTTTCCAGCAAAAAGAAAAATGAAAATATCTCCAGGCCAATCATGGGGGTTGATAAATTGAACATGGCCGAGATGAATAAGATTCCGGTAATATTTGGCGAAAAAGATATTTTGAAGGCAATACAATTGATGCCAGGATACAAGTCTGCAGGCGAAGGCAATAGTGGCTTAAATGTGAGAGGAGGAGGTACAGATCAAAATTTAATTTTGCTGGATGAAGCACCGGTTTACAATGCATCGCACTTGCTTGGTTTCTTCTCTACATTCAACAGCGATGCCATAAAAGATGTAAGTATTTACAAAGGTGGTATGCCGGCACAATATGGTGGTCGTTTATCTTCTGTAATAGATGTTAAGATGAAAGATGGCAATCAAAAAAAGTTATCCATTGAAGGTGGGCTTGGCACAATTGCATCAAGAATAAATGTAAGTGCACCCATCGTAAAGGACAAAGGCTCTTTCATTATAAGTGCAAGAAGAACTTATGCGGATGCTTATCTATCTCTATTAAAAGATACCGGACAAGGAAAAAAGGTCTTATATTTTTATGACCTCAACTTAAAAGCCAATTACAAAATATCAAAAAAAGACAGGGTGTTTTTATCAGGATACTTTGGAAGAGATGATTTAGGTTTAGGGAATCAATTTTCTACCGACTGGGGCAATAAAACTGCTACACTAAGATGGAACCATGTTTTTGGTAATAGCCTATTCTCCAACACATCACTTATCTACAGCAACTTTGATTATAAAATTGGAGCGAGGGTTGGTATTGCAAAATTCAATGTAGTTTCTAAAATAGAAGACTTCAATATAAAACAGGATTTTGACTGGAACATCACCAATAAAAGTAAACTAAGATTTGGTGGCAATTTTATCAATCATACCATAGCGCCGGGTGCTGTAACTGAAGACAACGCAGGCGGAACTGCAAAACCAGTACAAACCAGGTATTCACAGGAGTCTGCATTGTATGCATCGCACGAATGGAAGGCAAGTGATAAAATAGAAATCGTTTATGGGGTAAGGGCATCCAACCTTGTAGTAAAAGGAGCCGGCAGTTTTAATACATACGATAAAACTGGTAATATCATTGCTACAACCGGTTATGCAAAAGGCAAAAAAGTTATTTCTTATTTTAACCTGGAGCCACGTTTTTCTGCAAGCTATAAATTAAACGAGCTTACTTCTATAAAAGCATCGTATAACAGAAACGTACAGAACCTGCATTTAATTACAAACGCTACCACCAGTTCTCCAACAGATGTGTGGCTACCAAGCAGCAATAATATTCGTCCGGAAATAGCAGATCAATATGCAGTAGGCTTTTATAAAAATTCAAAGGAAGGCATGTTAGAATTTACATCGGAGGTTTATTACAAAGCCTTGCAAAATCAAATTGATTATAGAAATGCGGCAGTAATATTTGGTAATGATAATGTAGAAAGTGAATTGCTATATGGTACCGGTAGGGCTTACGGTTTAGAGATGATGATGCGTAAAAAGACAGGACGTCTTACGGGTTGGGTTGGCTACACCTTATCTAAAGTTGAGAAAAAAATAGATGGCATCAATAACGGAAACTATTTTAACGCAAGGCAGGATAGAACACATGATGTTTCCATTGTAGGTATGTATGACGTAAACAAAAGATGGAGTGTTTCTGCCACATGGGTGTACACAACCGGCAGCGCCGTTACATTTCCAACCGGTAAATATGAAGTAAACGGACAAACAGTTTTCTTATACTCGGATAGAAATGGTTCCCGGTTTCCTGCTTATCACCGGTTAGATTTAGCTGCAACTTTGGAAGCAAGAAAAAATAAAAAACGCCGATATCAAAGTAGCTGGACGTTCGGATTGTACAATGCATACGGCAGACAAAATGCTTACATCATCAACTTCAGAGAAAACAAAGATGATCCTTCAAAAACAGAAGCGGTGCGTACTTCACTATTCAGTATTATACCTAGCGCTACCTGGAACTTTAAATTTTAACAATCAAAAAATAAATAAAATGAAACATTCAATAATCATCGTTTTAATACTATCCATCTTTACCTTTTCTTCCTGCGAAAAAGTAATCAACATTGATTTGAAAAATGCAGCACCTCATTTGGTAATAGAGGGTGGGGTAGATGACAGTGGCAATCCTGCAACAGTTACCATTAGCAAATCCGCCGTATTTAGTACCAATAGTAACTATCCAAAAGTGAGCGGAGCAGTGGTAAAAATCACCGACAATCTTGGAACGATATTTTTGCTGCCAGAAACTACAACTGGCACATACACGAACGCAGCACTTAAAGGTATTATTGGAAGAACCTACAATTTATCTGTACTGCTGGAAGGTAAAACTTATACTGCATCTTCTACCATAACAAGAAAGGCAGTATTGGACAGCCTGGTGGTTGATAACAATCCTTTTGGCGGAAGTATTGGCGGCGGTGATGCAGAAAAATGGGTAGGCGTATCCTATACCGATCCTGCTGGATATGGAGATAATATCCAGGTGGTACAAACCATTAACGGCAAGGAAGACAGGATTACACATGTAGCAGATGATTTTTATTCCGATGGCGGCAGAGCACCCTTTTTTTTAACTACTGGTAAAATAAAACTAAAGGTTGGGGATACGGTTGCAATAGCATTTCGTTTTATAGATAAAAATGTTTTTCACTATTTATTAGGTATTCAAAATTTAGCGGATGGCAATACCATACCAGAAAATCCGGAATCAAATATTAGCGGAAATGTGCTGGGGTATTTTAGTGCGCATACCAGCCAAAAAAAGGTGATTGTTGTGAGGTAATTTATTGACTCTGTAACTAGCATTAAATTATGTGTGAGAGGTGAAATAATATAATTTACTTAAGAAATTAATATCCAATATTAATAATTATTCAGGGGAATAATATGTGACAATTGTTGTCTTTTACGGCCTCGAATAAAAAGTGCTAGAAATTTTCAACGTAAGCCGTTAAGCAATCAAGGCTGTTTGAGCCGGGCATAAACTTTATAACATTATACTACTGGCGGCGAGTTCCTTGATTGCAGGCTTATGTTGAAAATTTCAGCCTTTTTATTCGCAGCCTTTATTTTTTTGTTTCATCCTGAGCGAAGTCGAGGGGTTTTATCAAGAAAAAAAGAAAATAGAGACTATAAAAATTAATAACCCGGTCATACAAATTGCTTAAGTAAACGTAATCCTGAATTGTCAATATTTGGCAATTCACCACCCGATAGCAATCGGGTCACAAATCGACAGATCATTTTATACTTTACAAAGCACTAGCAAATCAATACAAACATTTATTAAAATTTACATTATTATGAAAATAAAAAATTTCTTCACCATCATTTTTCTTCTTGCAGGTATTGTAGTTTATGGACAGCATGGAGCGTCAAACAAAGCCAAAGGTTCCTGGTCTGGAAAGATGGATATTCCCAATGGACCAACCGTCACTTTATTAATGCATTTTAAAGTGACAAATAATAAAATACGGGGTACGTTCGATATTCCGGAACAAGCAGTTAAAACATGGTTGATGGATTCTGTTTGGATTGTTAAAGACAGCCTGTTTGCAGAATTTTCGACAAGGTTAGGTAAGGGAACGATTTATAAGGGATCATTTCTTTCAGGTGATTCTGTAATAGATGGTAAATGGGTTTTCGGAAATGGAGCCACAAGTCCGTTAAGGTTAATGCCTACAACTTTTGAATTTGTACAAAAGAGTAATTTGAATCCAAAATTTGATGGGTATAAAATATTGAAACTTATCCAAAGTACACCTACCAAAGACCAGCAAAATACTGGCACTTGCTGGAGTCATGCCACCACTTCTTTTATTGAGACAGAAGCCATAAGACTGGGTAAGAAACCAGTTGTACTTTCTCCCATGTTTTTTGTTGGCCCAACCTATCTTGCTAAGACAGAAAGATACATAAGAATGCAAGGGAATCTGAGTTTTAACGAAGGTGATTTGACATTTAGCGTATTAAGGGCATACAAAGAATTGGGTGCCATTCCAGAAGAAGTTTATTCGGGAAAAATCGATAATTCTTTTATCCATGATCACTTTTTAATGGAGGTAGAAGCTACTGAAAAAGTAAAACAGTACGTAGCTGCGGGCCGCAATACCATGACCAGTGACGAATATAGAAAGTCATTAGATGCTATTATTTCCAAAACAATATCTAAAGCACCTAAAAGCTTTAATTATCAAGGAAAAAATTATACACCAAGATCATTTGCTCAAGAGAAAATTGGAATAAATCCAACTGATTATGTCGAAATCACCTCTTACACTCACCATCCTTTTTATTCAAAGTTTGTTTTGGAAATGCCATCAAACTGGAATAGCGAGTCCTATTTAAATGTTCCGATAAATGATTTTTCTACAATAATTGATCAGGCATTGTTACACAATTATTCTGTTTGCTGGGATGGCGATATTCATGAGGGCTTTGGTAATGGATTTTGCAAATTAAGTAAAGAGGAGATCATTACCCAGCAGGTAAGACAAACAGCTTTTGATAATTACACAACACAGGACGACCATAACATGCATATCATTGGTATTGCAGAAGATAAGGAAGGTAAAAGATTTTACGTAGTTAAAAATTCTTCCCCGGAGAGAGATAATGGTGGTTACGTATATATGTCGAAGGACTACCTGCTTTTAAAAACAATTTCTGTAATGGTTCATAAAGATGCCATTCCAAAAGAAATATTGAAAAAGATAAAGGTTAGTCTGTAGCTGTGGTGCAGGTAGTATTTAGGAAGATCGTATAAATCAAATTAACTGAAGATCATAATGAAAAAGTTGATTTCACAAAAACAAGCTATAAATATCATGATAGCTTTATTGAATGCGGTGCTCGTATTTCATACACTGGTTTTAACTGCGGTGATTCCCTATGCCATTGTTTGGGCAGGCAAAGTTAGCAGTGTGGAAGAAATGAAGAAACTGGAAGTGATTTCAATTTGTCTTAATGCCTTTGCGATATTGGTATTCGTACTAAAAGCTGATCACATACAGCACAAAATACCGGCTAAAATACTCAACGCCATCATCTTCCTTTTAGCAGTTCTCTTTAGTTTAAATACTATTGGAAATCTTTTTGCTAAATCAAAATTTGAGTTGTATTTTTTTACGCCGCTAACATTTATTTTGGCGGTATTGTGTTTGCGGATTGTCGTTGACAAAAAACTGAAGTGACGAATACACAACAATTAATTAAATATTTTAAAAACACGTCATGGAAAATAAAAGCATAAAACACCAATTACTCCGTAACCCATTTGTACGAATAATATCTGGTCTTTTAGTCTGCTTTGCAGCATTCATTATTGTGCAGAATATTGCAGCAAAACTTTTAAACTTAACTGGCTTTGATAAAGATTTTAGAAATCTTATTAAGGGGATAATGGCGTCTGTTGCAGTAATATTCGCTTATAAACTCTTTTATCAAAAGATAGAAAACCGGGAGGTTCCTGAAATAGCTGTAAAAGGAATTGTAAAGAATCTTTTGCTGGGAACATTAATTGGAGTTGTTCTGCAATCCCTCACTGTGCTGGTAATTTTTTTAAGTAACGGCTTTCATGTGGTAGCTGTTAATCCGGTTTCGTTTATTATTATTCCATTAACAGTTGCTTTTACGGTTGCAATTTTTGAAGAGATTTTAATACGGGGAATTATCTTCAGAATAATTGAAGAAAAATTGGGCAGTTATATTGCTTTAATTATTTCAGCCATAATTTTCGGCGGGCTGCATCTGATCAATCCCAACAGTTCGTTGATATCTGCAACCTGTGTTGCGGTAGAAGGAGGTCTTCTATTAGGTGCCGCATACATTTATTCAAGAAGTTTATGGCTCCCGATAGCCATCCATTTTGCCTGGAACTTTATGCAATCAGGATTACTTGGAGCAATCACTTCCGGCAACGAAAAAACAAATAGTTTATTGACCACCCAAATTACAGGTGCAAAAATTATTACAGGCGGAGAGTTTGGACCGGAAGGAACTATTCAGGCCATCCTATTTTGTTTGATGGCCACGATAGTTTTAATGTATTTGAATATTAAGGAGGGTAAGTTGATAAAACCCTATTGGAAAAAGCAACAGTCACTTGATTATGTATCAGTAAATAGATAAACAATGAAAAAGGAAACTTTAATTCGGGAGTTTATACAGAAGGTCTGGAATGAAAAGGACTTTGACAGTATTACAAAATACGTTGCACCAGGTTATACAATTTATAAAGATCCATCAGATCCATGGGAGGGGAGGGCATTAAATTTTGAAGAGTTTGCAATGCGGTTAGATTATACTTTCGATTTGTTCCCCGACATCTGGTTTGAAATTCTTACTGCAATTACTGAAGAAAATTCCGTGGCAATTACATGGACAATGACTGGTACAAATATCGGTAAGAATGGAATCTTCCCGCCGACTGGCAAATCAATCAGAACAGTTGGTGAAACAACATATCATTTTGATGACGGCAAAATTTGCGGGCATTCCCAGGTATTCGACAGAACAACCGTTAAGTTTTAATAAGAGCCTTGGGTACTACTGCAGGTATGATGGTAAAAAAAGAGCTGATTGAGGATTATTTTATTTTCCAATAAAATTTTATGCAACCAATAAAGTAAAATAATAAAAAAACAAAAAATGAAACTACCTCCATACGAAACATTTCCTCAAATGTTTTCAGACCAAATTGTTTTGCGGGAAGTTCAATCAAGTAATATAAAAGATATTGTTGAAATATCTTTCTATGATGCACAACCAGCTTTTACAGTAGAAAAAGCTACAGAAATACAAAATAGAATTGATCAGGATTATCAAAAGGGTTCTTCAATTCATTGGGGGATTGCTGACGGGCAGACAAATGTAATTATGGGAACATTAGGATTTTATCGTGGATTTGATAAGGGGGTAGGTGAACTTGGGTGTGTATTAAAATCTGAATTTCAAGGAAAAGGTTTCATGACAACAGCAATGAAACTTGCAATCGAATTTGGTTTTAATGATATTGGGCTAACAAAAATAATCGCCATTACAACCAAACAAAATACTAATGCCGTAAAGCTTCTTCGACGATTAGATTTTATAGAGGTATCCAATCTTCAGGAAGATAAGATTGAATATCAGTTTGTAAATAAAATTTTAGCCAACCAATAAAGTTGCCTTGTCAATCCTATATCATAGAGTAATCTAAATAAATATCATGACAGTGTCATTAACAAAACAAATACCAACCATTTCTATTGCATTACTTTTTTTCATTTGCCTCTATCGGTTCATTGCCCCTTTTGGGTAGCGACCCTCTTAACAAAATTTATTGCCTTCATTTCTTACCTGAAGTCAATGAAAACTTTCAATTACCCGGTTAGTTTTGTACCACAATTAAAATGTACGCAATAGGTTTATGACCAATGTATAAAAAAGGCGATTAACAAATTCTTATAAGTCAATTTCTGAATCAAAATAAAATATGATTATGAACAAGAAATTACAAGCAATATTAGGAATGGTGTTCCTTACCAGCACTGCATTTGGTCAGACAAGTGAAGAACATTTAGACAAAAAAATAAAAGAAAAGTGTGAAACAAAGACTATTCAGCAGCCCAGTTGCCCGTAGGACTATTTGTATTCGTATAATTATTATTAGTCCAGTTTGGAAAGAAAGCATAAAAATTTATAATTAAAAAACAAAACAATGCCACATTTTATTATTGATTGTTCATCAAACATTTTATCGAATATTTCTGAAAGTGAAATCTTGAAAGCTGTACTCGATGCTACCGATGCTACGACGCTTTTTGTGAAAGAGGATATTAAAGTAAGAGTAAACGCATACAAGGAGTTTGAGGTAGGAGGCAAAAAAACGAATTTTATTCACGTTTTTGGATATATCCTCGAAGGAAGGACAGCAGAACAAAAAGCAAAATTATCTAAGAACGTGGTAGAAGTATTGACTGCTATGTTTCCTGCCGTGAAATTTATAGCGATGAGTGTTGATGAGTTTGCAATAGCAGGATATTGTAACAGGCATTAAAGATATGAACCCGGCTTTGCCGAAAGATGGGTAATTAGTGTCTGCATTGTCCTTACTGGCATGATGCGCCTGGTAAGTACAATAATCCTGAAGTTTCACCAATACTTCCAGAAGATTTGAAAGGATTGCCGCCAGATGCTTTAGAGCTAATGGAATTTGAAGCAATTGTAAAGACTGCAATGAAAGAAAGTTTTCAACCATGACATCTTTAACTCAAGTATCTAAACCAATAATATAAAATATAATAAAGATGAAAGCAATTGTGTGTATGCAATACGGACAACCCGAAGTGCTCCAACTTAAAGAAGTAGAAAAGCCAATCCCTAAAGACAATGAGATCCTAATAAAAGTTTTTGCTACTGCAGTAAATTCCGGTGATTGCCGTTTGCGTAAAGCAGAACCATGGGCAGTAAGATTATTCTTTGGTTTTACAAAACCAAGGCGCTCTATTTTAGGTGGCGTTTTTTCCGGTGAAATTGAGGCTATAGGAAAGAATGTATCCAGTTATAAAGTAGCAGACCAGGTATTTGGTTCAACGGGGATGAGCTTTGGCGCTTATGCAGCATACAAGTGCCTTCCGGAGGATGGGACCTTATCACTTAAGCCAAAAAATATAAGTCACGAACAAGCAGCTACAATTCCATTCGGAGGAACTACTGCGTTGCATTTTCTTAAAAAAGCAAATATAAAGCCCGAACAAAAAGTGCTTATTTACGGAGCGTCAGGTGCAGTTGGTACTGCAGCTGTGCAACTAGCCAAACATTTTGGGGCACAAGTAACAGCGGTTTGCAGCACTTCCAATATCGAGCTGATAAAATCTCTTGGAGCAGACAAAGTGATTGATTATATCAAAGAAGATTTCACCTCGAATGGAGAAACTTATGATGTAATTTTCGAAACAGTAAACAAGTTATCATTTGCAAATAGCATCAAATCTCTAAAAAAAGAAGGAATAGTGATTTTAGGAGCTCCCGGACTTTTGGGAATGCTGCAAGGGTTATGGTCTTCAATAGCAAGCAACAGAAAAGTAATATCGGGTTTGATTAGTGAAAAGGCAGAGGATATAGTTTTCCTCAAAGAACTCATTGAAAAAGGATATTATAAAGCTGTCGTTGATAGAAGCTATTCATTAGAACAAATGGTTGAAGCACACAGATATGTGGAACAAGGACATAAGAAAGGTAATGTAGCCATAGCCTTGTCTTAATGAATAAATACAAAACAGAAGACTAAAATGGAAATTATTGAACAGACATTTGGTGAATTTCTTATTTCAACAGACAACAAAATTTATGTTTAGAATATTCATCCCTTTCGGTTAATACAACTTCAAATTAGTCCTATTTAACTGTATTCATGTCCTACCATTTAGCCTGTATCTCAAACTAATTTTGTTGTATTAAAACTCACAATTAAAAACAACAAAAAATGAAAATTATCATCGTAGGTGCAACAGGCACTATGGGCAAACACCTTACCAATGCATTTGAAAAGGAACATGAAGTTATTCGGGTTGCCAGCAAAGGTGGAGACATTGAAGCAGATATTACTTCAACAGAATCTATCGAAAACATGTTTAAACAAGTTGGAACTTTTGATGCATTGATTTCTACAGCAGGTCCCACTCATGTAGGCCCCTGGAAAAACCTTACTGATAAAGAATTCCGGAAAGGTGTTGAAGGAAAAATGATGGGTCAAATTAACCTGGTGCTGATCGGGCAACATTACATCAATCCAAAAGGATCCTTTACTTTAATCACCGGTGCTTTAACGCATGATCCTCAAAAGAACTTTGCCAATGCATCGGCAGCAAATGGGGCAGTGGAAGGCTTTGTAAGAGCAGCAGCCATTGAATTGGAAAATGGTATCCGCATTAATGCAGTGAGCCCGACTGTTATTGAGAACTCACCACAGTACTTTCCTTTTTTTCCTGGAGATATACCAGTAACCATGCAGCAATTGGAATACGGTTTTCGCAAAAGTGTATTTGGCGCAAACACAGGCCAGGTAATAAAGCCTTACTAAGTGCTTTAAATGAAAAACAACAATTGTAATCGGGGTCATTATTCTTTAGGGTAATGATCCGGTTGCATCCATAAAAAAATCTATCCGCTGTAAGCGTTTAATCAATAAATAATGAGGAAGATAATATTTGCGGTAACACTACTGCTTAGTACACTTTTTGCCCAAAGCCAGATTAATATAGTGAGGTACAATGATAAGTTCAGTTATCTTAAAAATGATACTATACCTAAAAAGGGCTTTGAGAAAATAAAGTACATCCATCTTTATAAAAATGTAAATATTTCTTTTGGCGGAGAATTAAGGGAACAGTTTCAATATTATAATAACCAGAATTTTGGTGATGTGCCACCTGCATTTACGAAAGCAAGTACCGGGCAATATTGGCATCGGGCGATGGCCCATACCAATATTGAAATGGGAAGCAAGCTCCGGATATTTGCACAGTTGGGAAATACGTTTCGTTTCATCAACCACAATCCGCTGACTCCCGAAATTGATGAGAATCAGTTGAGTTTGCACCAGGCTTTTATTGATTATCGTTTTCAAAAAAAATGGATGGTAAGGGTAGGCAGACAGGAAATCAGCTATGGCAATCACCGTTTAATTACTTTCCGTGAAGGTCCCAATACAAGATTGGCATTTGATGCCGCCGTTATCAAATATCATTCAGAAAAAAGACGAATAGATATTTTCGCCTTAACTCCTGTAACATCAATGCAGGGTATATTTGACGATAAATCTTTTGAAGATTTGATTTTTGGTATATATGCTACCGATAATATTGTGCCCAATAAAATTTTATTGGATTACTACTTCCTTAATTTTAATTCTAACAAACGACGCTACAATTATGCAGCAGGAGAAGAAAACAGGCAGAGTTATGGTGTGAGGATTTACTCTCAAAAGCCAACACTCAATTACGAATTAGAAGCTACTTATCAATCTGGTAAATTCAATCAATTAAACATCAGCGCTTTTGGAATTTCTGCTAATGTAAATTATAAATTCGTTTCCCGACACAATTTTATAATCGGGTTAAGCGGTAATTATATGTCGGGCGATAAAAATAAAAACGATCATCAATTAAATACCTTCAATTCAATTTTTTCAAAACCACCTTTTGGACTGATTGCGCCAATTGGCCTGTCAAATATTGTAAATATTAATCCATATTTTAAAATAAATCCTACCCAAAAATGGAACGTTTACGCAGGCGTTTACCGTATATGGCGACAAAGCAATCAGGACGGCACCTATTCCCCGGGAGCAGGAGGTGCAGTGGAAACAAGACCCAATCCCAGGTTGCTTTTTGCTTCAACCAAAAAGCAAATTGGAACGCTATTGGTTATGGAGAGCAGCTATCATGTAAACAGGCATTTGTCATTCGGATTTGATGCATCTTATTTTTTTAAAGGACAATATGTAAAAGAAACCGGCAAAGGGAAAGATATAACGTATTGCTCGTTTAAAGGAAGCTATAAGTTTTAGAAATACCGGGTAGAAAATTAAATTAAATGAAGGCCTGTTTCAGCCAGAATTTAGTAAGATGTTAGCGCAAAGCTTATTGAAGATTTAGATAGCAAATAGAGTAGACCAATCTCTGATAAATGAAAAGTCCGTGAGGTATTGCGTATCAAAGTGCTGTTGAAAGAATTCAATAACTAAGTAAAAGCGGCACCCAAACAAAAGCCCAAAACTCAAAGAAGTTTTGCAAGCAATATTACTGGGCAGATGTCAATAACTGCCGGGCATAAAAAGATTTTAAAACTATTTTTACAATAGGCAAAATGATTCCTCAGAATTTTTTTGAAACATGAGTAGTTGCTGTTGTTTAATGAAATAGCAAAAGACCGGGTTTGATGGAGCATTTTGAATGTGAGTTACTTTATGACTATCCGCAATAAAGAGCAACCTCATTAAAAAAAACTGTAGAGCATAGGCTCGTTTCTGTTTTGTAATCCCGCCTGAGGCGGGAGGTTTCAACCCGTTGTTGCAAAGCATACTGGTCCAGAGCCGTAGGGTCGGCACATATAATCGTATCTATTAGTAAAACCACAAAGTTTGGTAATTGGGTGTGGCAGTCTTTTATGCGCCGAATCCACGGTTCTCAATATACTTTCATCGACGGGGTTGAAGCGTACAGCCTAGGGCGGAATGACGACATTAACCTACGATGGTGCAATAAATTGCGGCTCATAGGTAGCTAATTATACCTTATAGGGTATAAAACTGTGTTTTTCTTCTAAAGTATACCCGAAAAGGTATAAATATAGGTGTTCATAAACAAAATACACCCGAAAGGGTATATATCCTTTGATATTCACTATTATTGCACCCTAAAGGGTATATTATGAGCATAGCAGCATTTATAAAGGAAAAGAGGAGTGCGGTAAAGCTCACTCAACCGGAATTAGCTGAGAAAGCTGGAGTAGGTTTGCGTTTTGTAAGGGAATTGGAACAAGGAAAACAAAGTTTGCGGTTGGATAAGGTAAACCAGGTGCTGGGTTTATTTGGTTACATGGTGGGTGCGGTTCCTGCTAAAAAAGAAAATGAACCATGAGAAGGGCTGTAATAAAAATGGATACACAAATAGCAGGACAGCTTTCACAAGATGATCAAGGGTATCATTTTGTTTATGATAAATTGTACCTGGCCATGCCTGATGCCAGAGCAGTAAGTTTAACCCTGCCACTTCAAGAAGCTGCTTTTACATCCAATGTATTGTTCCCTTTTTTTGACGGATTAATTCCTGAAGGATGGTTGTTGGATATAGCGGAGAAAAACTGGAAATTAAATCCAAGAGACCGCATGGGCTTACTGCTGGCATGTTGTAAAGATTGCATAGGAGCAGTGAGTGTTGAACCAGTAAAGGAGGATACGCCATGAGAAAATGCCTGTTTTGTTACCAGCCATTGGCAAATGAAGACCAGGATTTTCATCCATCCTGCTCAAAAAAGATATTTGGTCAATCAACTCCACCTGCATTGCCTTATACAGAAGCAGACCTGGAGTCTTTGGCTAAGGAGGTTATACAAAGTAAAACGGCGGTTACAGGAGTGCAAGCCAAATTATCACTTCACATAACCGGTAATGAAAAAGATGAGGTGGGAAAAAGATTTACCATCGTTGGCCTGTGGGGTGGCTACATATTGAAACCACCAACTGCATTATATCCACAGTTACCCCAGGTAGAAGATGTAACCATGCATTTAGCAACCATAGCAAAAATAAAAACAGCACCTCACAGCTTAATCCGTTTGGCATCCGGGAACCTTGCTTATGTTACTAAACGAATAGACAGAGCGAAAAAGCGTAAGCTTGCCATGGAAGATATGTGTCAACTAACGGAGCGACTTACTGAAGATAAATACCAGGGCAGTTATGAGCAAATTGGAAAAACCATACAAAAATATTCTGCTATATCAGGTTTGGATGTGGTGAATTTTTTTGAGTTACTATTGTTCTCTTTTTTAACAGGTAATGCCGATATGCATCTGAAAAACTTTTCGTTATTAGAGCAACCTGGTCTGGGCATGATATTATCGCCAGCCTACGATATGGTAAACACAGCATTGGTAAATCCGGCAGATGATGAAGACATGGCGTTAACCCTAAATGGAAAAAAGAAGAAACTTAAAAAGCAGGATTTTGTGGCTGCCATGAATACATTAAAGGTGGATGAAAAACAGCAACAGAATATATTTACCAAAATGGAAAAAGCCAGACAAAAATGGACGGAGCAAATAGAAAATAGTTTTTTAACGGAAGAGTTTAAAAAGCAGTACAAGCAAATATTGATAGAAAGATTGGAGAGAATCAATAGGTAAAATATTGTATCAGTGAAAAATTATAGAGGTAATAGCTTAAAGTTTGTATTGTTAAAATATTGCCGATATAGAATTCCTGTCTATAAGTGAGGTAAAGTCGCTTCTGTTTTTTGAACTTTCGGGTAAAAGGAAATTGCTCACAGATTCCGGAATTTTTTTTAAAACCATAGCTGCTAATTAAGCATGAATTATTTAAACAATTTTTAAAATGGCTACTCCCTAATGAAAAATGGCCTGCAAATCATCAATGTGCAAGCCGTAAGGTTTTATAAGCGGGCTGGTCTGGAAAACTGCTCCCATCTTGAACAAACTTCTACAGGTAATGATCCTGTATTTTCAAAACCATTTCTTTTTATACTTCCATTTAAAAACAAAAATTAGTAAATTAATAAATACTGAAAAACTGGTGGAGAATGATTATCCGGTCTTTATGCACTACCCCGTAATATACTCAGCAACTTAATCCAACAACAAAAAATTTATGCAGACCTTCCGGTGCATTTCCATTGATTGAAGCAAGCATTTTTCTAATGATCTTTTATGGCACCTGTTTTTCATATTTCATCTTAAAAATTTTCATTTTTTTTAGATTACAATTGCTTAAAACCTATACCAAATTTAAGCGGATGAAACAAAGGAGAAAAGTTTGTTTTAATATCACTATAGTCAATCAGAATTAGATTATGACGTTACATACTTATAAATGATTGGGGATTTTTTTTCTCAAAATGATTTGGATTTTAGCTTTTTTACCGCACTACGGTTCCATTTATACATTAAATATCTTCTGGATATAATTTTTAGATGTTGGCATGATTTTGAAATAAATGAATTAGCAGATTTTAATAATGCCGGGTAGCTTTCTATCCTATTATTTATCAGGACCGGCGCAACAGTATAAATACCTTTTCTAACATGTTCGGATCAATTGCTGGGTAAGGAAAGATTGCGTACACAGAGGGGAAAGGGAATTAGAATCTAAGATTATTTGCAAGCAGGATGTGGTTAAACAAAAATTTATTATTCACTTTTAAATAAAAAAGCAATGACAACAACTACAACAGAAACAACAGAGGTATTAAATGACCTTATTAACATTAACAACGATCGTATTGAAGGCTATAAAAAGGCTGCTGAAGAAAGCAAAGCTATGGACGTAGACCTGCATGCGCTATTTACTAAAATGGCTGATGAAAGCCGGTTAAATGTTTCCGCATTAACCCAACATGTAGTAGCGTTAGGTGGCGAGCCAGATAGTGGAAGTACTGGTATAGGCAAAATTTACCGGGCGTGGATGGATGTAAAAGCTGTTTTTACGGGTAAAGACAGGGTATCCATTCTTGAATCATGTGAATTTGGTGAAGACCAGGCGCAAAATGCCTACGATGATGCATTGGCTTCGGATGCTGAATTGGATGTTGAGACAAGAAAGCTGATAACGTCCCAGAAAGAAACCCTGAAACAAAGCCACGATGATATAAAAAGGCTGAGGGATATCGGAAAGTAATACGGTATTTAGCTAACAAGAAATAAAACACAAGTATTTTAATCAGGTTTTTAAAGGGTAAATTTAAAAGCCGGTTTAGTTGATAAACCGGCTTTTTTACAGGAAATTAATCTGTATTCATTGTAGCAACTTGTTCTTTTATTTTTTACGTTGCGTCACCAATCTTAGGGCTTTGTTCATCCACATCTTCACTTTCATCTCTCTTGTCGCTTTTAACAGCAGCGTTTACACTTCCATCTTCTATTTTCTCCTCCTCACCAGATGGCAAATCATTTTTATAAAAAGATTTTTCTTTTTTTGATTGGTCATCTGATGTTGTAGGAAATACCGATTCGGCATTTCCATCTTCTTCATTGATAATGCTTTCATCATCTTTATTCACTATCTTATTTTGAGACTGTGAATTAACTATTGTTGTCTCATTTTGATTGTCTTCATTTTCTTTGCCGCCGGGCAGGTTGTTTGGGCTGTTATTAGTTTGCTGTGTCATAAAATAAATTTTGATTAATAAATTGATTACCTGCTTTCCGTTCCGAAATTCATACCAATTTAACCATCGAATGGCATATTGCTATTTTGAAATTTATGTGTAACTAAATACACAATTCTTCCATACTTTTTTTAAAATACCACCCCACTAATAAAGTTACTCAAGGCATTGTTCTACATCTATTCCCTTGCCCGGCCCGGTCTAAAAATATCTCCTGTTTTTTATTCTCTCCAAAGCAGTATCAATTGTAAAAGCTGATGGGCCTAATCCTGTTTTTACTTCCCACCATTGTAAAGGAGTATATACGGTAGGTTGAATAAGAAAATATAATTTATTATCTGTGGAAAATTGCAAAATATAAAAGATGATTAGCTCAGTCCAAATCTCCAAACCACCCTTGCTGCCAGCAATGTCATACAAAGATTTTGGTTCGCTTCTCTTTATAAAATTTTATTTATACAAAAGCATTACAAATCTGTTGTAAAAAATGCAGTTTTTTCCATTTATAGTGTTTTGTTAATACCAGGCTCCTCAGTACGTACGTCGGTTGGCTCCACATCGTTTTGCCGCTCCAGCTTTTTTTGTACATTCCTGCTTTTAGAACGAAGGATGGGCCATTGCATCGGGCTTCGCCTGGGCTTTTCATCGCCGAACAAAACACCCCATTGCTTAAAAATTTCTGTTCGGTCAAATATAATTTTCATAACAGCAATTACCGGCAGCGACAGAAACATGCCGGATACACCGGCTAAGGCTCCAGCTACGATAACACCGATAATTGTTGCCAGGGCGTTTATCCTAACTTTACTTCCAACAATGCGTGGCATCAGTATATTGTTATCTAAAAACTGCACAAAGGCGATGGTTCCTAAAACGATAAAAATCGGGGCCACTTCCTGCGTGGAAGAAAGTGTAAGCACTACTCCAATCAGGTTGCCAATCAGCGCTCCTACGTACGGAATTAGGTTAAGGACTGCGAAAATGGCACCGATAAGAATAGCGTGTTTAATACCGAAAATTAATAACAAGCCACCAAGTAAAATAGTGATGTAAGCAATCTGAATAAGTAGACCAACGAGATAACTTTTTATGATAACCTCCGATTCCCGAACCACTTCCTCTACTTTTTGATGTTGACTAGGTGCAAACCACAGAAATACAAAACGCAGCAAAAGGTTTTTGTAAAAGAGCATCAGGAATATATAAATTGGCAAAAGGCCAATGAAAATTAAGGTTCCGGTTACTGATGACCCAGCACCACCCAA
>Ga0163148_10003382_pt1 | contig 17702 bp, 15 predicted proteins | sample OliLakLV19MP7P2_FD_148606 | JGI IMG/M metagenome (GOLD analysis project Ga0163148, IMG submission 148606) | Freshwater microbial mat bacterial communities from Lake Vanda, McMurdo Dry Valleys, Antarctica- Oligotrophic Lake LV.19.MP7.P2 | ecosystem: Environmental > Aquatic > Freshwater > Lake >...
ATCTGCCTTCGTAAACTTTATCATAAGGGGTTCAAGTAATTTCATTTTCATGCTATAAATGTACTAAGCAAATTGCATATTTTTACATCGAAAACCCTTTATTTATAAACATTACAGAGTCTATGGACAGACTCTAATTAGCAGATTAGCAATTGGACGAGCCGGAGATAACACGCATTGATCGGGCTTAAAGGTGTCCACTCATCACTCATTACTCATCACTCATCACTCATCACTCATCACTCATCACTCATCACTCATCACTCATCACTCATCACTCATCACTCATCACTCATTACTCATCACTCATCACTCATCACTCATCACTCATCACTCATTACTCATTACTCATCACTCATCACTCATCACTCTTAAAAAAAAAGCCGCACTTTTCAGCCCGGCTCTCCTAAAAACTTCTATTTAAAACTAATTTCCAATGCGCGACATCAAATCTTCCAGAACCGGTTTCTTCAGTGTGAAGGTGCTTCTCGACGACATATATCCGTTATGGAATACTTTTACGGTGTAAGAACCCGCTTTAAATTCTTCTTCTTGTTCCCAATATACACAATGACTTTCCACATCGCCGCCATCATATTTTAAACTGACAGATTTGGAGAAAAGATTGTCTTCCCGTTTTTCTTTATTGTTAAATTCGCCGGAGCCATTTTCTGTATTAAATAATGTTTTGCCATTTGGCCCAATTATCTTTACGAAAAAGGTTTGCTCTTTTCCTGCTGATAATTTATTTGGAAGCAAATCAAAACAAATCTTTAAACGATCGGTGTGTTTCGCATTTTGCCCTTCCGAATCATTGCCGTTTCCTTTTTTACGAACACCGGTGATTGTAATATCCTTAGCTAAAATAAATCCACCGATATCAAGTATGGAATCTCTGTCGAAGGTTAATTCTTCACTGCGCCTAACTTCCTTTTCATAAAGAATGGTAAGATCCTCAAAGTCTTCCTGCAATGCTAAAAACTTCGCATTCAGCTCATCCAACTGCGCTTTATAAGTGCTGCAATCTACCTCAAGAGAAACAATTTCCTCTTTTACCTCATCTAACTTTTTTTGATTATTTGTAACTCCTCCATTAAAAAAGTTACATGTTTTCAATAGTGTAGTAATCTCATTTCTTCGTGCATCAAGTTCGCCTTCCAGAGCAGAGATCAAAGAGTCCTTTGTGGAAAAATCACCCTTTTGATCAAGCAGTTCCCTTTTTGATTCATTAAACTGCACCTCCAGCTGACTATAAAGAATTCGGGCCTCTTCTATTTGTTGGGCACTGCGGAGCCTGTCCTCTTTGTTTTGGAAGGCATTGTAGAATAACCAGCCGTTCATCCCGACTAATAGAAATATTAGTACAAGGTACAGCCACCGGCCTCTGTTGTCAGATCTCTTTTCTTCATTCATACTTGAACCTGTCAACTATTTGAAATTTAATTTCCCTACTTGAAAAGGAATTAAAAAATTGACAATAACAAACTTCGCTTATTATAAGAAAACCCGTTCAAAATGTAATACACAGGCAATTCCGTTAAATAACGAATTACATAATTCCAGTAAAGAAAAGCCATCATTATACCCGAGCGTTAAAACCGCTCAAAGTACCGTGATTGTTGCAATACAGAACGACGTACCTCATCTAAACGTTTAAAATATCACTTATTGTATATTTTAAACGTCAGATGTTGATAACGTGTTGATTTAGATGGAAATTCTGTGGATAGGGAGTTGAAAAGTTAAAAATTTGTACAGTAAGAGCTCTTTACAACTTTGTGTGTTTGATTGCTTTTTCAATTGAAAATCGGTTTTAGCTTATTTTTTTGCCACTCGTCCCAATTATTTTCCTCGTAATAGTTTTTAATCAGCTCAGCACAAGAAGGGGTTTCCTTCAACTTTTTAAGAGCATTGCGGGCAGGGGAGGAAAGACGGTTGTTTGTTGACAAAGCGGCATCGAATAAATTGATCACAACCTGCTTGTTGCAATATTTAAGATTGACCAGGGAGTTGATTGCATAATTTCTAGTTCTGAATTCATAATCGGAACTGCTATACTGAACAAGTTCATTTATCGAATTGTCAACCTGCTCCGAATAATTCAATTCCAACCAGGTGATTCGAATATTTTTATTGCTCCCAACAAGATCTTTAGTTATCGCCAGGTATTCTTTCTTTTTATTAGGATCCAAAGTGCAAAGTTTGAACAAAGCGATCTCGCAATTGCTGTAATTATAGTCCGTTAATTTTGCCACAATATCTTTTTCCAATTTCGATGGAATGGTTTGCAAATTTGTTAAAACTGCTCTTCTCACCAAAACATCAGCATCGTTTAATCCTTGTTTAAGAATTGCAATGGAGCCCTTGTTGTCATCATTACTTAACTGAGTTATGATCTCCGATTTAATAGCATGGAAATTTTCTTTAGCATACAATTTTATAAGGTCTTCTCTTTTTTTCTCTGTTTCTGTCCCTCTCATCATTACAATTGCATCATAACGATCCATCAAATTAGGTGCATTAAAAGCCTGGAATCGCAATTCATCGTATTGTTTTTCAAATTTTAATTTAGCATACACCATAGAGTTTGGGTTGAACAATACAAAAGCTATTTCGCGGGCTTCGGGATTTTTAAACGTAATATTAGTTTCTTCTTTTTCTATCCAAACCAATTGATCATCAAAAGAGCCATCTTTAAAATGCACCTGAATATGAATTGGCATTTTGAATAAATGAATGGTCTCGTTTTGTGTTTGTGTCTGTTTAACAAAAACATTTATATTTTGTGATTCAGTAGTATAATTAACAGTATATTCAGGAAATCCATCTCTGTATATCCACTGATCAAAAAACCAATCGAGATTCATTCCGAGTGATCGCATAAATTGCATTTCAAAATCATGCGACTCCACATTTGCATAAGGGTATTTTTCAAGAAATTCTTTGATCACAATTTTAAATTGTTCGTCGCCGGTTACATAACGCAACATATCCAGAACAATACTTCCTTTTTGATAAACGCGTGGTGAGCCAGCCTGGCTATGTGCCACAGGATAATTGTTTTTTCCATCAGCATCAAAGGCTGTATTCATTTCTCCACGTCTGTTCCATTGGTAAAAATCATCACCGCTGATGTGTTCTCTGAATTTCTTTGCATAATACGTTGCGAAACTTTCCTGTAACCAGTGGTGTGCTCCACTCCAGGCTGAAACATAATCACCGAACCACTGATGCGTTAATTCATGTGCATTGATATCTACATAATTTTTATCCGGAAAAGTTCTTTCGTCCTGATAAAAAAAATCGGAAAAAATAGTTGCCGTAGTATTTTCCATTGCACCATATAAAAATTCCTGCACCGGAACATTGCAATAGGTTGTCCATGGATATTTCAAGCCGGTTTCCATTTCCATCCAATCCATCATTTCTGCAGAATATTTATAAGTGAATTCTGCAATGCTTTTTGTGCCGGGATAATAATATTGTTTTGTAGTTATTCCGTTTTTACTCGGGTAATCCAAATGATCATATTTGCCTATCGCAAGCATAATTAAATAAATATTATGGGGATGTACCATTTTATAGGTTTGGGTGATCGTTCCATTTTTATTCTGCAATATTTCACCCGCTTCTCCGTTCGAAATAATGGTATATCCGGAATTAAAAGTAATTTTTAATGAGCTGATGAGCTTGTCATTTACACCATCGTACGATGGTATCCAATAACGATTGTCTGTACCCTGTCCCTGTGTCCAAATCTGTTTTCTTATTACGTTAGGATCAGTTTCACTATCGGTGTTTTTATTGTTCCAACCATTAAAATAAATACCCCGTTTTGGATAGGCATCATACTTAATTGTCAGGGTATGATTTGAATTTCTCTGTAATGGCGGATTAAAAAATACGGTTGTTCCGGCACTATCCATGTTAAATTTTGTTTTTGTATTATCCAATAAAACATATTCAATTAAAATACCCGGTGCATCCAGAAAAACAGAATCAACTTTTTGTTGTATAGGGATAAAAACATATTGTGCAATACCGCTAACTTTTCCCTCCTCCGGAACAAAACTGAGTTCAAGATCTAACGAAATGAAATCTGTATTGTGATCGCGAATTACTGCTCCGGCATCCGGCACATAACAATTAAAACTTGTGGATTGGGAAAAAACTGTTATGGCAGCTGTTATCAGGAAAATTAAAATTAAAGGTCTTATCATATCAAATAAATTGGCGCAGTAAAAATAGGGGAGAAGAGTAGCAGAGCAAAATTTATTCTCTTAATAAATCATAAAATCGCTTAATATTTGCCTCTTTGGGAATTTCGTGACCATATAGAATAAAATTCACTAATTTTTGCGCATAAAAATTGGAAAGGGAAGCGCCTTTAGTACCCATGCCATTGAGTATGAATATATTCTTGTAATTTGGGTGTCCGCCAACTACAGGAGCTCTGTCGCGTATCGTTGGCCTTATTGCTACTTTGTATTCCAAAATGGAATAAGGCACTTTTAAGAGTTGTTGCAATCCCAGTTCGAGTTCCTCTGCACCCGCTAAAGTTTTTTCAGTGGTTAAATCATCCCAGGTATTTGTTGCTCCTGCCCAATATTTATTTTCTCCCAAAGGAATTAAGATAATGCCCTTGTGTATGATCAATTCGGTCGAAAAATTTGGTATTTCCAGTATTATACATTCTCCTTTTGCAGGTTTAAAAGGAATGTTTTTATACCAGGGGTTTTTAAGCGCATTTATACCTTCACAAAACACAATATATTTGTAATTTTCATTTTGGTGGGATATGCCGGAGTCGCTAATGGTAATTTCACTGTGTTCGATAACTCTTTTTATTCGTTTTGTTTCAATGAAGTTGAAATATTTATTCGTAAGCATTTCGGTATCGATGCGAAGTGCTGAATTAATACTAACAGCGCCAAATCTGAAATCAAGAAAACGATTGTATAAAGAAACATCAAATTTATTATTAATATAAGGTAATAAATTAATATTCAATTGGGCTCTCTGCCATTCTTCGAGTGCGGATTCGCTTTTGTGAATTTTTAAAATATTTGTTTCATATAATAATTTACAGTGCAATGTATTCTCCAGAAGTAAGTAGTTATTTTTAATAAGAGGAAGTAGTTCGGCTATATTCCACTGAAGTGAAGATTTTCTACCGGTAATAGGATTTATTAACCCCCCCGAAACAGTGGTTGCTGAATTGTATAAACCAGGGTCGGCAAGTTTATAACTGATATTTTTTTGTTCCAATTCCCAGGAAAATGCAATGCCTGAAAATCCGCCGCCTACAATTAAAAAATCTATCACACCACAAAGGTAATTTACTTTTTAGTAGCGCGAAGCATCTCTCTTTTTCCGGGAGGTCCCGGAATTCTTTCTATGGTAAATCCTACCGATAACATAGTTCTTCTAACAGCGCCCTTCGCACAATAGGTTACCAAAATACCTGAAGGATTCATTAATTCAAATATTTTTCGAAAATTTTCTTCCGACCATACACCTGGCTGCACCTGTGGTCCGAAGGCATCAAAATAAACGAGGTCGTAAGAGGTTAAACTTGAAAAATTTTCAAGAGTGCAGTTCATTTTAATAAAACTAAGTTCTGGCGACAAATCGATTTCTTTTTCAAACGCAGTTTCATGGATCAATGAAAATAAATTTGTGTCAAGTCCAAATTGTTTCATATCAAAATCTTTTAATGCGGTAATCAATTTTGTTTCTAATGGGAAGGGTTCTAAGGCATGATAAAGAACTTTCCCTCCGAAAACGGCACACTCGTTTTTCGTGAGTATCAGGTTTAGTCCAGTTCCTAATCCAATCTCCAGAATATTTATCTGTTGTAAACCGGATTTTTGTTTTTCTAAAAGTCCGGCATTGATATAAACATGTTTTGATTCTGTATAAGCGCCATTTATGGAATGATAATGCTCGTTAAGTTCAGGGGAATAAATAGTTGGGGAACCATCGGAAGTTACTTTAATTTCCAACTGCATTATTTTTTTTCGTCATTATTGGTTAATTCATAATGCACTGTTATCTCCTCCTCCTGTTCTGGTTCATCCTCATCATCCTCTAAAATGAGCTCAGCCGGGAGATCAACTTTGCGGAAATAAAATGCAGTGATAAATCCACAGATTGCACCCATCAAATGCCCTTCCCACGAAGTTTTAGTGTCGATAGGTAAAATACCCCAAACGATACTTCCATATATAAATACGATGAGTAATGAAAGTGCAATTGATTGAATGTTTTTACGAAATATTCCACTGAAAAAAATAAAAAATGCCATTCCGTAAACTAATCCGCTCGCACCAATATGATAATTTTCTCTGCCAAATAACCAAACGAGTATACCGGAGGTGAAAAATATAAAAACGAAAGATTTAAATGCAACTTTCCGGTAATTAAATATCATTAAAAAAGAAAGGACAAAAAATGGTATCGTATTGGAAAATAAGTGATTCCAATCGCCATGGATAAATGGAGAAAACAAAATTCCCCTTAATCCGCTATAATGTCTCGGCAATAAACCATATTGGCTAAGGTCAATTCCGCTAACAAATTCGAACAATTTTACAATCCAAATTATGATGATAAAAACCAAAGGCATAAAAATACTGAGTTGCAGATGCTTTTTTTCATCATGCTTATGCATGGGTGGACGATTGTCACCTGTATTGATCTTTTCGAAGGAGAAAATTGACATTTATACCAAACAATTACTTACGAACGAAAATAGTTCGTTTTGCAAACTAACAGTTTTATTTTGGTTATACCAATTTTGAACATAAATTACCCATTCGTCATGGGGAATGCCTTTAGATTTGGCTTCCTCCACAATTTCCTGCGCCTCTTTTGGTCTTGGCCCCCAAACGCCTAATTCATTACCGGTTTCGGTATCAAAACAAATTAACCTGGGAATAGAATTAGTTCCATTGAATTGATACTTATCCGCTATTTCAGGATGTTCATCCCGCAGGATAAGATCCATTCTAATAAGCAGTTTATCGGCTATTTTGTGCAACACCGGAACTATTTGAGCTGCATCACCGCACCAGGCTTCTGTTAAAATTAACCAACGAAGATTTTCCGTTTGTTTTCTATCTACCGCATCCCAAAAGGGCATTAAATGCGCTGTTTTTATCAATCTGTTCATCCTTTGCAGATTCAGTTTGGTTGCATCTATTCGGTTTGGTGTTAATTCCCTGCCCGTTGTTGTCCCTGTTTTCACGCACAATTCAGTTAACGCATAAAATTGTTCAAAACGGAGTGTTTGCTGTAACTTCAATTGATTGAAATTGTTTCCTATTTTTTTAGTGGTGTCCATAAAAATTGATATTTCTATTCTATTAACTTTATAAAAGCCGTATTAGTTCATGCGCTGAAGCGTGATATGGATCAGCAAACGTTATGACTTTTAACGATAATAAATTTTTTCTTATTTTTGAATTATGAGAATCGCGAGTGTATTAAAATATTTGGTTGCCTTTACTATTCCCGGATGTGCGTTTTTAGCCCTTTATTTTCAAGGAATATGGGTGTTTGTAACACCCGTTTACGCATTTCTTTTTTTGGCAGCTGTAGAAATGATCTTGCCGCTTAATGTAAAAAATAAATCTGTACTTGAAGAGGAAATTGCAAAAAAGGATCCATTTTATAACCTTATTTTATTTCTTAATGTGCCGGTACAGTACGCAATAGTAGTTTATTTTTTGTTTACCGTTACTTTTCAATCACTCCAATGGTGGGAAATATTGGGAATGGTTATCAGCACAGGTATTTGTTGTGGAGTGATAGGCATAAATGTAGCGCATGAGTTAGGACATAGAAAATCAAAATTTGAACGAATATTGTCAAAGTCATTATTGTTGACCTCTCTCTACATGCATTTTATTATTGAACACAACAAAGGGCATCACAAAAGAGTTTCTACAGAAGGCGACCCGAGTTCAGCCCGATTAAATGAACCAATCTATTCCTTTTTTTTCCGAACAATTGTTGGATCTTATATTTCTGCTTGGCATATTCAAATGAAAGAATTAAAGGATGATAAACAATCATTTTTTTCGTTCCGCAATGAAATGGCTTTATTTTTTTTATTGCAATTGGCGTCGCTAATCGCCATCAGTTTTGTTTTTTCTCCGCTTACCATGTTTTTATTTATGAGTGCTTCATTAGTTGGAATATTATTGCTGGAATCGGTTAATTATATCGAACATTACGGATTGCAGCGTAAACTTTCTGCTTCCGGAAATTATGAACGTGTGCAACCCTGGCATTCATGGAATTCGGATCATGTGATAGGAAGATTGGTTTTATATGAATTAACGAGACATTCCGATCACCATTTTTTGGCATCAAGAAAATATCAAATTTTAAGGCATTTGGATGAAGCGCCACAATTGCCCGCAGGATATCCTGCAATGATCATTTTATCGCTTTTCCCACCTTTATTTTTTAAGATCATGAATCCAAGAGTAAACAAAGTATTCTTATCTCATTAATTTCGCATAAAATTAACAGATGATTATTATTGGAATTGCAGGCGGAACAGGTTCAGGTAAAACAACATTCGTGAATAAATTAATTGCAAGTCTTGATAAAGACAGTGTTGCAGTTATTTCTCAGGATGCCTATTACCGAGATCACGCTGAGCTTACTGAGTTGGAACGCAAACAATCAAATTTCGATCATCCGGATGCAATAGAATGGGAATTATTATTGAAGCATATCCGTCAATTACAGAATGGAGAAATTATTGAACAACCAATTTACAGCATGATAACCTGTGCAAGAAAAAATACTACACATCCTGTAAAACCGAATAAAGTTTTAATTGTTGAAGGTATTTTAATTCTTACAAGTGATATAATAAGAAATGAATTTTCTTTAAAGATATTTATAGATGCTGACGCAGACCATAGATTAATGCGTGTTGTAAAACGCGACATGGAGGAAAGGGGAAGAAATGTTGAGGAAGTAATGAGCAGATACCTAACTACAGTAAGACCCATGCATGAGCAATTTATTGAGCCCTCTAAAAAATATGCCGATATTATTGTTCCTGTAGGTGGTGATAATCATGTAGCGATAGAACTGCTGAGTCAATATATTACTGCAAAGGTTGCAGGCAAATGATTTTTATTATTGAAAGCACTTCCTTATTTTTACATACCTCAACACTTTAAATGAAAAACCATGATAAAAACACTATTTTTACTTGCACTGCTTTTCCCGGCAGTTGCTTTAGCACAGCGGTACCCGACCGGTAAGGGCACTTATAGAACGGGTGGCGGAGCCTCGTTCACATCCTCCCGGGAAGTTGATTTTAATGAATACAAATTTACCATAACCCCACGTTTTGGATATTTTATTACCGACGAATGGCTCACAGGTTTTGCAATAAATTATACTATGACACTGGATACCAATTTTATTTCTGCAATAAAATTCACTCCGCAGGTAAAATATTATTATCCTCTTTCAGCTTCAACTTTCATACTCGCAACATTAGAAGTGGGTGTTGATCGCGCAACTACTTATGGATATTCCAAAAGTATTGTAGATCATACAAGTGTTTCTGCAGGTCCCGGAATTGCCTATTATTTTTCGCGGAGAATTGGTTTCGAAATAAATATTTTGTACCAGCAATATCTTAACCCCGACAACACACATATGAGTAAGATAAATGCAACGGGTGGGTTTTTGCTGAATATTCTCAACAAAAGTGATAGGGCGAAACAAACCAAAAATAATTTTAAACTGGAGGAGGAGGATGATGAATAAAAATTGTCAGCGACCTTAATTTCAATTAAAAAGTAAGAGCATTATTTAATTTAATTCGGCAAATCTTTTTGCGAAAGCGTATAATAATCTTACACCAACTCCGCTGGCGCCTTTTTGTTTGTAAGGTTCATCTTCCTTTAAAATGGCCGGACCGGCAATGTCGAGATGTATCCATGGATAATTTGTAAAATGCTCCAAAAACTTTCCTGCAGTTGCACTTCCGCCAACTGCGCCACCTATGTTTTTCATATCGGCAACATCACTTTTTAACATATCGGCGTATTCTTTCCAATATGGGATCTCCCAAAGGCGTTCCGCAGTAATTTCTCCGCATTCCATTAATGCATTTCTGAACTTAGTGTCGGTACCCATCAAAGCACTTCCCAAAGTTCCTGTTATAACGGCTGCTGCTCCTGTTAAGGTGGCAAGGTCAATTACCAATTCGGGATCATATTTTTTTGCATAACTCAAGGCATCCGCTAAAAGTAATCTACCTTCAGCATCCGTATTTAAAACCTCAATGGTAGTTCCGTTGTGCATCGTGATCACATCGTCCGGTACCAATGCGTCAGAATTAATTCTATTATCAGTTGATGGAATTAATCCAATACAATAAACAGGTAATTCATTTTTTACGATTGCGTAAAAAGCACCAATTACTGCTGCTGCACCACACATGTCCATTTTCATACCGCTCATAGAGCCTGCAGCTTTTAAACTATATCCGCCAGTATCGTAGGTAACTCCTTTTCCGACAAATACTAACGGCTTTTTGTTTTTTGCATGTGTGGGGTGATATTCTAAAATAGAAAAGGTAGGAGGTACCGAACTTCCGAAGTTAACCCCTAATAACCCGCCCATACGCAAAGCTTCGATCTGACTTTTATTTAGCACTTCCGCCTTGAAATTAAGAGCACGGCTAATTTCCATTATATTTTCACCGAGTTGAACAGAATTTAATGCTATAACCGGCTCATTACCTAAATTTTTTGCAATTTCATTTGCGCGAATAATATGATTGAGTTCCTGTAATTCCGATTCTGAAATTTCATTGTCGTTTAACAATATTTTTTCCAGCGAATTTTCCTTTTTTTCTGTTTTGTATTTCAGGAATTGATAATTGGAAAGTGCAACTCCTTCTGTAAAAGCCAATAATTCGATCTTGGAAACCGAATTTGACGCCCTTACTATCAATACGGAACTGCTTTTTTCATAGTTGATCCTTTTTGCAATGTTGCCTCCCTTCAAACGAGCCTCCTCCTGCAGTTCTCCGGCACTTTTTGCCTTATTATCCTTCAAAATTGACACTAACACCACCATAGAATCTGTATAAATGGAAATATATCCATTGTCACGTTCACCCAGTTTTTGTGATATGAGTTTTTGGTGCAATTTTAACATGGGATGTGACAAGTCACTCTCATTCCTGATCAAAACCGTTACAACAGAATCGGAATTTAAATTGGTTTTACTAAGAACAGCAGTCATTTTCGAGAGGTTGGTTAAAATTAAGTTAATTACAAATTTACAGGAATTGGGTTGAAATGTGAGATATTTTAGAGGTGAAATGTGACACGAAAAAACGGCATTTTTTATAACGGAATGATCCTATTCGCCACTTTTCCCTTGTTTTTTGCCAGCCAACCTGACAAGATACGCTGAACATCAGGTGTGTCGGGACGCCACTTCACCCGCTCCTTAAGAATTTCATGGTCACCATTGTAATAATCTCCGGAAAAAAAACCAAAACCCAAATAGTGACCTTTTTCTATGTAGACAACACTGTTTTCTTCTCGGGTTCTTCCTTTATCTATAATAAAAAAGGTGTGCTCCTCCTCCTCAAACGAATTAATTGCATCTATAACTCTTTCATTATAGGATGCAGTTGTTTCCAGATTTATACATGCTCCTTTACAAAGACCTATTTCGTGGTTATAACAACCTTTTAAAGTTTTTTGCAGATGACAATATTTTGCGCAGAGTTCATACTCCAACATTTTCTCCTGTAAAAAACTTCGGGCACTCAAAATATCGGGAAATACTTTGAGCACTTCTTTTTTAACATTGTAGCGCTCAATAGCCAAATGAATATACCCCTTTTGATCAATATATTTAAATATACAATAATTGCGATCCCATAATTTTTGAGCGTTGTTGAACTTAGGAAATTTGCGTTTTATTTCTTCACTTTCCAAAAGCAAAGCAATCAATTCATTGCCGGTTAATTCATAAGTAATATCATACACCGAATTGCGCAAATCATTTTCCTTTCCATGATTGTCGGCATAGGTGAAATGCCCCCAAACACGACTTCTGATATTTATTGCTTTACCTACATAAATGATATTGCCGTTTTGGTCGTGGAAATAATATACTCCCGGTGCCTCCGGTAATTTATCCAAAACTAGTTTATCGAGATTTGGTGGATGATGTTGCTCTTTCGAAGTTTTTTTAAGTGCTGTGAAGATATGCTTTTCCGTGTCCTTTTCTAGTAACATGGAAAATAATCTGGCAGTTGCAAATGCATCGCCCTGGGCCCTATGTCTGTTTTCAATTGTAATACCCAAATTTTCGCATAATCTGCCTAAACTATAACTGCGGTGTCCTGGGAATATTTTTCTGCTCAACCTTACTGTACATAATTTTTTCGTTCTAAGTTCAAACCCGTTTTCACCCAAATGGTTTTTTAAAAAACCATAATCAAATCCTGCATTGTGAGCAACAAATATCTTGTCGTGCAGTATACTGAATATTTCCTGCGCAACTTCTTCAAAAGCAGGAGCATTTTCTACCATTTCGTTGGTAATTCCCGTCATTTGAATAATAAAATTGGGAATTTCATTTTGCGGATTGATGAGTGAATGCCATTCATCCACAATTTTTTCCCCGTTGTGAATATAAATAGCCACCTCCGTGATACAATTATAGCTCGCATTCGTCCCTGTGGTTTCTATATCAACTATTGCGTACATGCTTTTGCAAAGGTAGATTTTTGTCGTGAATTAATATCTTCTTTTCCAATATTGTAATGAGGATAATAATGTCCGAAATTGCCTTTTTTATTGAGTTACAGCCCATTATATGGGTTGTGGCAATCGTAATTATTCGCTTGCTTATAATTAAATGAATAAAATTTCCAATTCAGGCCATCCGGGTTAATACCCCTGAAACCATTCCATACTTAGTGAATGGTTTTGCTAATTATATATTATCTTGGCTCCATGATTAGTGGTTTCAAAAATTTTTTAAAATTAATATACACAATTTATACCGCATGTGTATTTTTTATTTCTCTGATCATCACGATGCCTTTCTTTTTTATTTTTTCCTGGACTCTGGGAAAATATGCTCTAGGCCCTATCGTTTTTTTATGCAGATGTATAGCCTACAGTCTCATGGTATTTTGTGGCATCATTTATCGTTTTCACCGAAATAAAAATACGGATAAAAAAAGACCTTATGTAATTGTTGCAAATCATCGATCCAATCTCGACGCACCGGCTGCTGCAATTTCATGGCCCGGAAGAGTTCGTTTTTTGGCAAAAAAGGAATTATTAAAAATACCACTTGTTGGTCAGATATTTTCTGTTACCACAGTAAATGTTGACAGAAGTAGCCGCGAAAGTAAATTGAAAAGTGTTGATTTATTAAAAAAATATTTATTGGGGGGAGATAATATTTTTATGTTTGTGGAAGGTACCAGAAATAAAACCGAACGCCCCTTGATCGATTTTAAGGATGGCGCTTTTACTATTGCAATTCAAACCCAAACTCCAATTCTCCCAATGTTGTTTATTAATACCGATACTTTAATGCCAAATAAAAAACCATTAATGCGACCAGGGTTTATTGAGATTTATCATTTTGAACCGATAGAGGTGGTCGGACTCACAGATGCAGATGTTCCGAAGTTAAAAGAGCAGGTGCATAGTTTTATGGAGAAAAAGTATCTCGAAATAATGGCAAAAAAAATAATTAATCCTAATTAAATATCACTCTTATTAAAAGATTATTTAAGTTTGATGTTGGGTGAAATTGTTAGTACGGTATTCTTGTTTCCTTTTATAGCAAATTGCGATTTATATCGCAATAGTCAATTTTACTTTTTATCTTTCCAACATCAACTAAAATTATGAAACTAAAATTTTGTGGCGCAGCCGGAACAGTAACAGGGAGTTCACATTTACTCACGCTGGAAAATGGCATCAATATTCTTATGGATTGTGGATTATACCAAGGAAATGAGCCTGAGTATGAAAATTTCAATCAGAAATTTCTGTTCGACCCTGCAAAAATTGATATTGTCGTTTTATCACATGCACATATAGACCACTGTGGACGACTGCCAAAATTGGTAAAAGATGGATTTAATGGGAGGATATATGCAACCCATGCAACTAAAGATCTTACCGCAATTTTGTTGCTCGACAGCGCATTCATTCAACAACGTGAAAGTACATTTACCAATAAACACCGGGCAGATGAACGTGATGAAGAACCGTTATACGATGTGGAGGATGTTAAAAAGACAATGGAATTATTTCGCACGGTTGGCTATGATAAATGGTTTGGAATAGATCCTGATGTGGAAATGGTATTTAAAGATTCAGGACATATTTTGGGCAGCGCAAGCATTACCATGAAAATTAAACGCCATGACCTTAAAGATTTTATTTTAGGATTTACTGCTGATATCGGTCGTCCCGATCGACCTATACTGCGTGATCCCGATCCAATGCCGGCCTGCGATTTTTTGATCTGTGAATCAACTTATGGTGATCGTTTACACGAAGAAGCTCCACAGGAAAAAGAACATTTTTTAAGGATCATCAATCAAACTTGTGTTACACAAAAAGGGAAACTCATAATTCCGGCATTTAGTGTTGGCAGAACTCAGGAAATTGTGTATATACTTGATCAATTGGTTCGAGAACAGCGATTGCCCGATATTCCGGTATTTGTTGATTCTCCATTAGCGGTAAATGCAACAAAGATATTTGAATTACACCCTGAGTGTTTTGATAAGGATATTCTTGAATATATGGCCGTTGATCCAAATCCTTTTGGATTTGAAAAATTGCGATACACAAGATCTGTTGAAGAATCAAAAAGAATAAATAATGTAAAAGGATGTATTGTAATAAGCGCCGCAGGAATGATAAATGCCGGAAGAGTAAAACACCACGTTTTTAATGCAATTGAAAATCCTGCTAACACTATTTTAATTGTGGGTTATTGTGCCGAAAATACTCCGGGTGGTAAATTAACCCGCGGAGATAAAACCATCCGTTTGTTTGGAGAATACAAACAGGTAAATGCACAGGTGGAAATTATGTCGAGTTTTTCTGCACATGGAGATTATCGCGAAATGATAGATTATTTGCACACGCAGGAAAAAGATAAATTGCGACAACTTGCATTAGTGCATGGAGATAAAGAAGCATTGAGCAGTTTTAAGACGCATCTGGAAAATGCGGGTTACCAGAATGTTGTAATTCCAAAATTAGGGGATGTAATCGAACTGTAAAATTTCGGTTTCTGCATGAAAAACATTTTAGAAACAGAACGATTAATTCTGAGGGAGACAACAATAAATGATGCACCATTTATAATGGCCTTGCTAAACAGCAAAGGATGGTTGCAATTTATTGGGGATAGAAATGTGCGTAATATTGTTGGTGCTGAAAATTATATCGCGGAGCGTTTCCTTAAAAGTTATATTGATAATGGGTTTGGTTTATATCTTGTAGCAATAAAATTATCAAATACTTCCATTGGTATGTGTGGTTTGATCAAAAGAGAAACGCTAGAGAATATCGATATCGGATTTGCATTTTTACCGGAATATAGCGGGTTTGGATATGCCTTCGAGGCAGCAAAAGCTACCAAACAATTTGCTTTTGAAACCTTAAAAATAAATAGGTTTGTCGCAATTACCACACCTGATAATGTTAGTTCTATAAAGTTATTGGAAAAGATCGGAATGCAATTTGAAAAAAAGTTCTTATTTGAGGAAAAAGAAGAATTGTTTCTATTCGAATTGTCAAACAATCAATTTTAATTGTTGAATAAAATTAAAACTTGCAGAACCATAATCTTGAATATTGACGACTTCAAGGTTATACAAAAAGGTTCATAATCAAAATTGTAACTTCAACAGAATTTTTAAATGAATGCCCTGTGTAGAATCCAATGAAACGACTTTATAATTTAGATTACCTCCGGGGACTTGCTGCATTCGGTATTATGATTTACCATTTGCTCATTTGGACAAGAGGGGAGTACAGTTCCGAAAATTTTATGGGGCGTATCGGCATTTATGGTGTTGCAATTTTTTATGTGCTTAGCGGGATGACACTGTATTTGGTCTACCACAAAAAAATGATTCCATCAAAACCTGATCTTATCGATTTTTTTAAAAAAAGAATATTGCGTTTATTTCCTCTCATGTGGTTAGTAACCATAACTACAATTTTATTATCCGGTATTGCGCCTGATCCGCTCAAAGTATTTTTAAATCTGAGTGGATTATTCGGGTTTGTAAGTTGGTTTGGATATTTTGCCCCGGGTGCATGGTCCATTGGAAACGAATTGGTATTCTATGTGTTTTTTCCGGTTTTTATTTTTCTGGCAAACAGATCTAAATTGGGATTATCCATTTTTTCGATGTTGCTTTTTGCAATTTATATCTATTTCGCGTTCTTCCTTTTGCAGGAGGATAAAGACTTGGGTTCTCAATGGCGCAACTATGTTAATCCACTCAATCAGGTTTTCCTTTTTCTTAGCGGTTTTTTAATTGTTTTAATACTTAAAAACAAGGTTCTTAAAAACGGCCATATTTTAATGCTGATTCTTGCTGCTTTGGCGGTATTTACCTTTTATCCTGTTTCCGGAGATACCATAAATCTGGTAACAGGAGCAAACCGATTGGTGTTTACAGCAATTTGTATCGTAATTTGTATCAGCTTTTATAAATTGACTTTTAAACTCCCAGATTTTATTCATAAACCTTTAACTATATTGGGAGAAGCGAGCTACTCGGTATATCTTTTACATCCACTTATCTATAATGTGCTTGCTAAGCTCTTCAGCAAAATGCAGTTTACCAATGATCTCCCATTGTATATTTTAGCAATTACCTCGGGTATAGTTACACTAATTGCCAGTTATCTGGTGTATTGGTACTTTGAAAGGTTTTTTATGAAATTGGGGCGAGGAAAGAAGGTAACGGATTAACTAATTTCCTGAGCTTTTCATATTTAAACTTATACTCTTGGAGTCACAAGTTTTTCAGGGAATGTCTGTCCTCAAACCAAAGACTTCCCTATAGGCAAATTCCGGGTCACTATTAAAAGTTGGGGACAATGCTCTATTCCAAGGTAAGTTTTCTATAAAAACCGGTATCAAAATCATTGCATTTCGTTTTGAAAAACTGGAATTTGAATTTGGGTGGCCCGCGCTCTTATACGTATTGTTTTGGGGGTTATTCTTAGTAAGGAGTGTTAGTTTTACTTAACAATAATAAAAACAATAAATTTTCCAAAGAAAGAATTTTTCCAGGGCTGTCAACGGGCCTCATCGGATGCCTCCAATATCCCTTTTCGCAGCCATAAGCCAACAAAGTATTAATGTTTGGAGGGTGTTAGCGAAAGCCAGTGCCACCAACAGAAAAAAATTATTGTTTCCATTTAATTTAATGTAGGTTTTGAAAGCCAAAATATGAACCATCGCGTGGCACCTTTTTCGCGCATTGTGGCAAGAAATAGGGATATGGAGTCAGCTGATGAAGCCCTAGATTTTTGGTGCTACCTTTTTATCATGAAAAAGGTAGCAAAGTTGATTTATCGATGGTGCATACCCGGAGAAGAATTTTAATTATAAAAAGAGGAATGTCCACT
>Ga0163148_10003390_pt1 | contig 17679 bp, 23 predicted proteins | sample OliLakLV19MP7P2_FD_148606 | JGI IMG/M metagenome (GOLD analysis project Ga0163148, IMG submission 148606) | Freshwater microbial mat bacterial communities from Lake Vanda, McMurdo Dry Valleys, Antarctica- Oligotrophic Lake LV.19.MP7.P2 | ecosystem: Environmental > Aquatic > Freshwater > Lake >...
GAGCGATCCCCGATGCCGTGGTCATGAACTCGGGCGACTACTGGACCAGCCTGACCGCAGGCGATCCGGCAGGCCCCGGCTTCTTCGTCGACTCGATGGGCGGCGGCTTCAACGTCAACGCGGCGGCAGCGGGTCAGACCGGTGCCGGTCCGTGGGGTCTGCGACTCCGCCATTCCCCGAACATGCCGTCTGACTCGGCCGTCGTGGGCGAGTTCTCAGCAGCCGTGTTCTTCCGCGGCGAGGGCTACCGCGTCGATGTCTCTTCGGAGGCCGGCGATCGGTGGGACAAGAACCTCACCGGCTTCCGTGGTGAGGAGGAGATCGCCTTCGACGCTCGGCCGTCGGTCTACACGGGCCGCTTCCAGCGCGCTACGAACATGCTCCCGTAAGCCAGCGATAACGCGGGCTTGGCTCGCGGGTTCTCCTCCCCTTGCCGTGGGTATCAGGCAGGACTAGTCGCCCCTACAGCGACTGCGGCGCTTAGTGGCGTGGGCTCAGATGTGGGTCCACGCCTCACGCCGCACGATGTACCCAAGCCACGATCTGGAGATGCCGAACTCTCGGGACAGGATGCGCTCGGACTCACCGGCTAGGTGTCTCCGCCTGACTTCCTTGACGATCTCGTCTGTGAGCTTAGCCCGACCGTGACGCTCGCCTTGGTTCTTCCCAAACGAGTCCCTCCCCTTTGCCCGCATGTCGGCGGTGTTTTCCGCACTTGTTCCTAGGAACAAGTGCGTCGGGCGGACGCAGAGCCGGTTGTCGCAGCGGTGGCAGACCATCGCCCCCTTGGGGATCGGTCCGTAAGCCTGCTCCCACGAGAACCGGTGTGCACGAACGACGCGACCCGCGACGCTCAGGTGCCCGTACTGGTCCTGGCTACGGCCGCCACCGGTGAGGGAGCCGACCCAAACCCAGCATCCCGGCCCGTGCTGCACCTTCGCGTGGAACGCTTCCATCGGTGGTGTTTTCATGCCGGAATTATACGTCAACCGTGGCCTTTATAACAGGCCATCCCCAAACGGAGGCCGATATGGCGACCAAGAAGACGGACGCGGTGGAGCGCGAGATCCCACCCCAGGACCGACAGCGATCCGATGCGGTCGCCGATGTCAAGACGCTGCTCCCCCTGCGGGGTGACATCGACTCGCGTCTGGCGGCCCTGCTGAAGGACCACCAGGCGATGGGCGCTCGACCGAAGTAAGCACATCCCTTCATGCAGGCGGGTTCGGGTGCCCTCGTCCCGCCTGCACCTCCTCTCAGGGCACGCACACGAGGGCACAAGACATGGACCGAAGTATCGGCTGCTCACTGCTCACGGTAGTCGTGGGCATCGCCACCAACGTCGCGTTCTGGTTCTGGCTTTATCCGACCATCCTGCGATGGATGGGGTGGCTCTGATGTACGCACCTACGCAACGAGCGTTCACGACTCCCGGCGGGCATCGCGTGATGATGCACTACCGGCGGGACACGAACGACTACAACACGCTCAACGCGAGCCTGGACGGCGACGAGTACCGCCTCCCATCGGGCCTGACGGGGACCGCCATCGACGTCGGCGGCTACCTCGGCTCGGTCGGCATCGCGCTGGCGGCGGACAACCCCGGACTGCGCGTCGTCATCATCGAACCAGTCCCGCCGAACGCCGAGCTGATCCGCCAGAACATCGACGCCAACGGCCTCGCCGAGCGCATCACGCTCGTCATCGGGGCAGTAGGCAAGGGCGGCGAGACGGTGGACGTGTGGTACGGCTACACGGGCTCCGAGTCTGCCGAGCATCACGCCTTCGTCGGCAACTCGACGTTGGCCTATGACCACGGCTCGATGCTGCCGCACCAGACCTCGACGTACAAGGCCATCAGCCTCGCCTCGCTGGTCAAGGCTCACGGTCCGCTCACGCTCCTGAAGATCGACACGGAGGGCGCCGAGTGGGCCTTCCTGAGCTCCCCAGCAATCAAGGACGTGGGCATCATCCTCGGCGAGTGGCATCCGGTCAGGGGCCACACGCAGGATGATATGGCCGCCTTGCTGGTGGCGACGCACAACGTGACGTTCACAGGCCCTGACGGCGGCCCAGGCGGCTTCACGGCGATCCGGTCATGACCCGCATCCTGCTCTGCCTCAGTCACAGCATCGAGGAAAGCCAGCAGCTCCAGCTCCTCCACGAGCTCGGGTACCAGGTCGCCAGCATCGGCGGCTACATCGACCCCGCCCATCCGCACGATCCGAAGCGCCCGCCGCTGCCGCAGGTGCCGATGGTGCCGGCCGTCAAGGACGCGGTGGACGCGCTCGGGACGGATGACAACCTCGGCGCCGCTCAGGCGCACATCCCCGACGCCATCCTCGACTGGCTGGACGACGACGGCATCATCATCTATCACCACTACCTGGACCGGCTGTACGGGCAGTGGGACCGCATTCGGGCATGGCGTGACGCATCGTCGGGCCGGCGCATCATCTGGCGCTCGGTCGGCCAGTCGGTCACGAACAACGAGCAGCAGGCCGCGCCGTTCCGCCGGCAGGGACTGGAGCGGGTCGCCTACTCGCCCAAGGAAGCGAACATCCCCGGCTACTCCGGCCACGACGCGCTCATTCGCTTCTGGGTCGATCCCGCCGAATACACGGGCTGGACCGGCGATACGCAGATCGTCATCAACATCACGCAGCACCTGGCGCAGCGCCACCCGTACACCAACTATGAGTTCTGGCGTGACGCGACGAAGGGCCTATCGGCGATGGCCCTCGGTCCGGGCTCGGAGGCCGTCGGCGGCTCGGGCGAGCTGTCCTATGACGACATGCACACCGCGCTCCGCATGGCGCGGGCCTACCTGTACACCGGGACGCAGCCGGCCTCGTATACGCTGGGCCTCATCGAGGCGATGATGACCGGCATCCCGATCGTGTCCATCGGGCCGAGCCATCACAACGTCTTCCCCTACGGGCCGTCGCTGTTCGAGGGCCACGAGCTGGCGTCGTCGTTCTCCGATGACCCGGCGGTAGCGGCGCTGCACCTGCGGCAACTCCTGGCCGAACCGGCAGTGGACGTTTCCATCGCCATCCGCCAGCGCGCCATCGACATCTTCGGCAAGGCAGCGGTGGCCGCGGCGTGGAAGGCATACCTCCGATGAGGGTGCTTATCGACCGCCACCACCACGCGCTGTTCTACAGCCTCCAGCGCCTGTTCGGGGACAGGCTCGGGCACATCGTCTATACCCCCGTCGGCCATGAATGGTGGGACGAGGGCGTGTGGCGCTTCGGCGAGGGCTACGGCGATGACCGGCTGGCCCGCCAGTTCCTCGCGCTGGACGGCTGGACCGAACGAGACTTCGGACAGCAGCCGGGCTACCGGACGTTCCGCACGGTCGACGGCCACCATCCCGAGCGGGAGATCCTGGGCGTCGAGCTCGGCGCCCTCCGCGCTACCCCGTCCGAGTGGGGCTACGTCGTGGCGACGGTGCAGGACAACCAGCGCGGGTTCGCCAAGCTGGCCCGCGAGCTCGGTGCCAAGTTCGTCCTACAGGTCGGCAACACGAACCAGTCGGTGGACTGGGGCCTCGACCCGCTAGCCCTCGTCAGTTCCGAGGTTCCGATCCGCGGGAAGGGCATCGTCTATCATCAGGAGTTCGACGCCGAAGGGCTGTTCGGATACGCGGACCCGCCAGCGGCGTCCCTGACCATCCGTTCCTTCGTCAACTGCTTCGGCTCCACCCCGTGCGCCCGGCCGTTTGAGCAGATGCGGCAGTGCCTGCCGGGGTTCACCCTCGCCAGCCACGGCATCGACGGCCCGGATGGCAACATCGAGACGGTGGCCGACATCGCGGCGCTCATGCGCGGCTCGGCCTTCGGCTGGCACGACAAGGTGCAGGGAGACGGGTTCGGGCATGTCATCCACGCCTGGGCCGCCATCGGCCGACCGCTCATCGGGCACGCGGCCCACTACCGGGGCCTCATGGCCGAGCCGTTGTGGCAGGACGGCGTGACCTGCATCGACCTTGACAAGCACACGCTCGGCGAGGCCGCGGAGATGATCGTGGACATCACGCGCGATGCTAGCCGACATCGGGCCATGTGCGAAGCCATCCGGGCCACCTTCGACGAGCTGGTGGACTTCGACGCCGAGGCCGCGCGTATCGCGGAGTTCTTGGCATGAGGCTCCTGTTCGTCGGGGACGCTGCCGCAACGGGCTTCGGGACCGTGACCGCCGACCTTGGGCGGGCGCTGCTGGACCTCGGCGAGGACGTGCGCTTCCTGTCGCAGAACACGGCCAACTTCGTCATCCCTGAGCCGCTGGGAAGCCGGACGTTCCGCCTCAACGATGACGCCCGACCGGAGCACGTCCTGGCGGCGCTGACCGGCGAGGGTATGCCGGACAAGTGGAAGCCCGAGGGCATCATCATCCTGGGTGACTACTTTGCCGCCCGCTGGATCGTCGTCGACCAGCGGGTACGCGAAGCGCTCCAGGCGGTGCCGTCCTACCACTACGTCCCCGTCGAGGGCGTCGGACTTCCGCCCGCGTGGAAGGGCCTGTGGGACATCGTGAGCCCGGTCGCGATGACCAACTTTGGCGCTGACCAGATCGAGGAGGTCATGGGCCGTCGCCCGCCGATGGTCTATCACGGCGTGGATCAGTCGGTGTTCTACCCCGTCGCGGCCAACCGGCCGGCCGCGGTCGAAGGGAAGCGCATCACTTCCAAGCTCTACCCCGTCGCGGCCAACCGGCCGGCCGCCGCCGAAGGGAAGCGCATCACTTCCAAGCTCACTGCCAAGGAACACTTTGGCATCGACACGAAGCGGGTGATGCTACTGCGGACGGACCGGCACATGCCGCGCAAGCGATACAACGCGATGCTCCGGGCGCTGCTGCCGGTGTTCGAGCGCAACCCCGAAGCCGACCTGGTCATCCACTGCCGGCCGCACGACCAAGGCGGGTTGCTCTACGACTCGCTGTCCAAGTACCCCATCTGGTTCCGGGAGCGGGTGTTCCTGACCAACGCGCACAACACGTTCCAGGGTCTGTCTCGGGAGGAGCTGAACGTGCTGTACAACGCCGCGGACATCTACGTCCAGAACAGCGCCGAGGGCTTCGGCCTGACGGTCGCCGAGGCCATCGCGTGTGGTGTGCCGGCAGTCGGCATCAACTACTCGGCGGTCCCTGAGGTCATCGGCCCCGCGGGCCTGACGGCGTCAGTCGCGCACCTGATCGACAACGAATACGACCACCACTGGGCCGCCGAAGACCCTGACGAGTGGGGCCAGCACGTCGAACGCCTCATTCGCAAGCCGGCGTTCCGGCGCTCACTCGGAGCCGCCGGTCCCCGTCACGTCGCCGCCAACTTCTCTTGGACGCGGGCTGCCGAGCAGTTCCGCGACATCGTCCGTTCCCGCCTAGAGGTCGCAGCATGAGCCAGTTCGCCACGGCGCAGGAGCTGCGTGACTTCCTCGACATCGCGTCCACCACCGGACGGGCGTCCACGGCCAACCTCAACCTGCTGCTGACGGCTGCGTCCGACTTCCTGGAGCGCGCGACGGGGCGCATCATCACGTCCAGCGCGTCCAACACCGCGCGCACGTTTAGCTCAGACGGGCGCGACGCCATCACCATCCCGGACCTGCGGACGGCGTCGGGCGTCACGCTGCAATCGTCGGCCCTGGCGGCGGACAGCACGTACTACCTGCTTCCGGCGCGTCAGCAGCCCGAGTCGGGCGTGACCGTGTACACCGGCATCCAGTTGCGGGCGTTCGGGACATACGACTACCGCTCCAATCCGCAGTGGTTCGATCGCAACCTCGACAGCCCGTACTGGAACCTGCGACGCAGCGGGCTGCCCAACGACCTCGTCATCACGGGTTTGTGGGGCTGGACGACGGTACCGCCACAGTGGAAGTTCACCGCGCTCATCATGGCGGGCTATTACTACAAACGACCCGACTCGCTGTTGGCGAACACGGCTATCACGCCGGACGGCAACCTGCTCGACTTCGGGGTATTGCCGCTGGAAGTGACGACGCACATCGACTCGTGGCGGCTCACTGACCATGTGGCGACCATCTGATGGCCGTCGTCAATGGTCTACGTGCTCAGATCATCGGCATCAAGCAACTGCGCGCACGATTGGATGCCGTGAAGACCAACAAGGGCGTTCTGCGGCTGGTCGCGCAGCAAGGCGTCAAGGAAGCCAAGTTGATCGTTCCTCGCAAGACAGCCAACCTTGCACGGACGATCCGGGTCGGGACAGTCACGGACACGAGCGCGACGGTCGTTGCCGGTGGCACCACGGAGGTCGGCTACGCCATCTATGTCGAGCGCGGGACGCGCCCGCACGTCATCCGCTCCAGACCTGGCGGACCGTCGCTGGCGTGGGGTGGAAAGCGAACGTTGGGCGGCAGGTTGAGTAAGGGCTCCAAGCCGACCCATTTCGCCCGGAGCGTGCGTCATCCGGGGACGCGGGCGCGGCCGTACCTGGTACCCGGTGTCCGTAGGGCGCTCCGGCAGGCTGGTCTCAGGAAGGCCATCGTCAAGGCATGGGATGAGGCCGCCTGATGCCGACGACCTTTCGCTCCGATGTCCGCGGCCAGCTCCTCGCGCTGGGTCTCGCCTTCGCCACCGCTAATCCGACACTCCTCAAGCGGTTCTATCCGGTCAGGCCGGGCGCCTTCAATGACTTGCCCTGCGGGTATGTCGGACCGATGCCGGAAACCATCACTCACTCGGCCGGCATCAGGCGCCGAACGATGTCCCCGCAGATCGTCTTGGTCAACTACCTCCGTGAGCCGGCCAGCGAGACGAGCGACGCGATGGACGACCTCGTGGACGCCTTCCTCGACTACGTCACGGCGCGCCCCCACGCCATCAGTGAGAACACCGTAACGAGCGTGACGTCCATCGAGCCGATCGAGCTCGATGCAGAGGTCACGTTCTACCCCGCAGTCATCCTGACACTCGGGGAAACCATCATTCAGGAGGGGCGGCTCTAGCCGTACTCCTCGTTTTCATCGGCCAGTAACCCGCCAAGTCGGCGGGTTTTTTGATGCCCCGCGAAAGGGCAGGAGGTATCCCAAGTGCCCATCAGCGGCTTCACCAGGTTCCGCAAGCATCAGGTCGGACACTCGCTCTCGTTGTCTTCCAACTCCCCGGCAACGCGCATCCTGCCGTACCGCGGTGCCATCACCATCGACCCGGCACGGACCGACCCGGATGTGGACGTCGGCTCGCTCGACCCCATCCTCGCGCCGTTCAACGGGCCGACCGGGATCGAGGGCAACTGGGAAGGCAATCTCGCTTTCGATGACGCCCCGTACCTGTGGGCCGGCACCGTCAAGGCCGGCGTCAGCCCGACCGGCGGCACGGCTAAGACGTGGGTCTATCAGGCGGCCTCGCTGACCGCCGACGCCTTCGCATACTTCACTGACCAGTGGGGCGACGACTACTCGACCGATGTCATCAACGCGGGCGGCGGCGTCATCGACTCGCTGGAGCTTTCATTCGGCGACGACCTCTCGGCCTTCGAAGTCAGCGCTGACCTCGTCTACGCCCGCGCGGATGTCTCCGGGTTCACGGGCGGCCTGACCATCGATGACACCCCCCAGTGGGTCTACGGCGCTGACACCGAGGTCTACCTGGACAGCGTCGCGGCGTCGATCGGGACTACCAAGCTCGTTGACGCCATCCACGGCGTGACGGTCAGCATCGGGAACAACCTCGACCGCAAGCGGTTCGCCAACGGCAGCAACTCGCGCTTCCAGCTCGCAGGCTACGGACGCGGAGCGCGTGAGATCGAAGTCACCATCGTGGTCGCCAAGACGGCCGCGACGGTAGCCGAAGCGAACACGCTCCAGGCCACGCCGGTCCCCAGCCGGTACATCGAGGTCAAGACGACGAGCCCGGAGATCATCACCGGCTCGACCCCGTACAGCCAGTCCATCCGCGTCCCCGCTCGGCTCATCAGCCGGACGGATGGCGAGCTTGGCGGCAACTCCACGATCACGCTCGTCTATCGCGGCTTCTATGACTCGACCCTGACGTACGCCATCCGGGCCGTCGTGGTCAACACGTTGTCCGCTCTGTAGTCACCGAAAGCGAGGGCACCAGACAATGGAACGCATCGAGGTCCGGGTGAGCGACTGTGCTTGCCCGGACAGACCCCACACCGATGGGGACGTCGTCTACATCAACGCCAAGCTGTCCGCGCTCGGTGGCATCGCTGCCGAGCAAGAGATCGGCAGGGGCGCTCGCAACGATGACGAGCTGACGCAGCGGCTGCTGCTGTCCTTTGCTCGCTCCGAGGCCGTGGGCTGGAACCGCACCGAGCGGTTCGACATCGACGAGCTCATGGGCGATTGGACACTCGCCCGTCCGGTCGTCATCGCTGGTGAGCGGTACATCAAGGCAGCTATCGCCCCTTTCCAGACGAGGCCGGCCGAGCGATCGCCGACTGGGCGGACGCCGGCCTCGACCTCGCGCACCCGCAAGCCAACCCCCTCGCCGTCCGAGTAGCGGTCGCCGCCGAGTTCGGTGGCTTCGCTGCCGTGGACGCCATGTCCTGGCAGGACTACTCCCTCGCCCGTCAGTACCTCCTGGAGTTCCGCATCGGCACCCGCGTCCGAGAATCCAAGCACGCCGAGGACGCCCACGCCAAGCGATCGCAAGCCGCCATACAACGGAGTCGATAGATGGCCGAGACTGCCCAACTGACCGTACGCCTTGACCTTGCGGGCAATCTCACTTCGGGCCTCGCCGGGGCACAGCGCCAGCTCAAGGGACTCGGCGCCTCCGTGGGCCGGGTCGGCAAGGGATTTGGGCAGCTTGGCGGGGGCATCGCTCGCGCGGGGCTGGTCGTGGGCGGCGCTGCCATCGCCGGACTGACCGGCGCCGCTAAAGCTGCCATCGACTTTGAGGATGCCTTCGCGGGCGTCCGTAAGACCGTAGATGAGGCCGACCTGGCAAAGGTCGGCCTCTCTTTCGATGCTCTGTCTGATGCGTTCCGGGGCATGGCGCGTGAGATCCCCATCGCGGCCACTGAGTTCGCAGTCCTCGGCGAGACTGCTGGCGCGCTGGGCGTCAAGGCGCAGGACATCGAAGAGTTCGTCAGGATCACCGCGCTGCTAGGTGTGACGACCGACCTGGCCGCGGATCAGGCTGCCGACAGCCTAGGCCGCATCGGAACCATCCTTGGGTTCACTGGCAAGGACTACGCGGACTTCGCGGACAGCCTCGTAGCGCTCGGCAATAAGGGCGCCTCCAAGGAGTCCGAGATCATCGAGATCGTCCAGCGGTTCGCTGCGGAAGGCGAGGCAGCCGGCCTTGCGACATCGCAGATCGCCGCGCTGGCATCGGCTACCGCATCGCTGGGGTTCGCCCCGGAGCGTGGTGGTACGGCTCTGTCGCGGGTGTTCGCCAACATGGCCACGAACATCTCGCTCGCCAATGCCAAGGGCGAACAGTTCTCCGCCATCACCGGCCGGTCCGTCAAGGACCTCCAGAAGTCTCTGGACAAGGGCGAGGGCCTCGGCATCTTCCTCGACGTTCTCAAAGGACTGAAGGGACTCTCCCCCACCGACGCCGCTCGGACGCTCAAAGCGCTCGGCATCACGAACACGTCGGACCGGACCATCTTCCGCACGATGGCCGAGAACCTGCCGTTCATCAATGACCAGCTCGACACCGCCGCTGATGCCACAGGAGCCTTGTCCGACGAAGCCACGAAGCGGTTTGACACCATCGCGTCAAAGCTCAAGCTCGTCAAGCAGAACCTTATCGACGCCGGCATCGAAATCGGAACGGGTTTCCTCCCGGCGCTGGGGCGCGCGGCGACCAAGCTGTCGGCGTTCCTGAACACGGACAGCAACCGCAGCGAGCTGCGTGCCATCGGCGAGGATATCGGCGAGGCCATCGACGGCATCGACTGGGCCAAGGTGCTCGATGGTGCCAAGCAGTTCGTCGGCGTCCTGAGGACCACCCTCTCTGTCACGATGTCCATTCTTGAGACGCTGAACAAGCTGCCGACCGAGATCAAGGCCGCGGGAGCGGCGTTCCTACTGCTGAACCAGGCATCAGGCGGGCTCATCGGCGCTGGCGTCGGCAACGTGCTCGGCGGGGTTGGCGAGACGGCCATCCGCGGGGTTGGCTCGCAGCTTCCCGGCGTCGGCAGGCTGTTTGCGCAACCGGTGTTCGTCACCAACTTCCCGGTGGGCGGCGGTGCTGGCGTGGTACCGGGCGGTGGCGGAGGGATCGCTGGCCTGCTGAAGGTCGCGGTCGTCGGGGCCGTTGTCGTTGAGGGCTTCAACCTCTGGGCTCAGAGCGTCGGGGCATTTGTTGACGCAAACAACGAGCTCGGTGCCCAAGGGCTAACCGCGGCCGAGATCAGTGCGATGCGCTACTACGAAGCGTCGGCTGCTGACCAGGCTACTATGGCGAAGCGGCTGGGGCGTGTGCCCACGATCGCGGACTGGCAGTCGGCGATCGCCAAGCTCAACAAGCCCAAGCCTGACATCTCGTCTGGTCCTCCGAACGACCGAGAGAACCGCGACAAGCCGGTCGAGCCCGTCGCCAAGCTTCGCACGGAGTTCATGTCCAACATCGCCAACCTGCGGAAGGGGCTGGATGGCAAGGGCGAACAGTCGGCCGAGCTGGAGCGGATCGGGTTCATGGTCAACGCGGCCAAGGATGACCAGGTCGGCGCCATCAACACGAGCAAGACTGCCGTAACGGCAGCGCAGGCGGAGACGAAGCGCGCGACCACGAGCGGGGCGTTCCTCACGTCGGCCGCCACCCGCCGCGGCGCGTCGGCCACTGTCGCAGCCATCGGCCGCATCCCGGCGCCCATCGTCAACGTCAACGTCACGGCGACGACTGTCACCCGCAGCATCACCTACCAGAACCGCTCGGGCAACGGCTCAGGCTCGGCCGGCGGCGCTGGGAACGGACCGACGCCGGTATGAGCCTCCGCTATTACATGCGAAACGCGACCACGAGCGCCTTCGTGGACATCACGGACCGCTGCCGCACCTATCAACTGGACGTGACCCAGAAGGCCGAGGAAGGCGCTGTCGGCATCTCGTCGCTCATCATCGACGACCCCGATGGCGACCTCGACGTAGGTGGCTGGCGGGTCTTCTACATCTATGAGACGGAAGCCGAGGTGGCGACGCAGACGTGCATCTACGTCGGCCATTCGCAGCCGGAGCGTCAGATCATCCGCGGCCCGTATCGGACCGGGGCGGCGCGTCAGTGGCGAGTCCAGTTGTCCGATGTGAATAACATGCTCTATCGGCGCATCCTCATCGGGGCCGACAATGACCGGCCCATCGAGACGGATATCGCGCGCGTCCAGTGGGTCATCAGCACTCAAGAGACCGAGGTCATCGGGAACACCTCGATGGTCACGGGCGGGTCGCCTGAGACGATGGACGCCAACGACTACCTCGGCCAGGAGACGTTCGCGGTCTACAACGATGCCGCCCAGCAGTCGGGAAAGAACTTCTTCCTGACCCACGACGGAAGCTCCGGGCCGTACCCCTTCGGCGACTACTCGATGTATTACGACCTGGCCGGCGGGTCCAACTACACGTCGTCGCATCGGCTGACGAACGACCTGAGCGCGGTCGGATCGAACACCTTTGCCGTCACCCTGGAGCCGGTCGAGTTCACGATCGACTCGTCGCGGGTCGCATCCGGCATCTTCGTGCCGTACCAAGAGTCCTACGTCCTTGTCCGCAACGCGACCACGGCGACCAACTTCACCACCCGCGACCTCAACATGCCGGCCATCAACGTCAACACGAAGCCCGTGGCCCTCCAGCGCGCGAACCGATACCTGGCCGACGCCTCGACCGAGGAGCATCGCGCCACGCTCCAGTTCCACACGTCGCGCGCGAAGGTCAACGCCATCCGAGAGGGGATGCGCGTGCCGGTCAAGATGACCCACTGGCCCGAGCCGTACCGATCCGAGTTCACCTGGATGCGCGTGCTGTCCCGGACGGTCACGGATGTCTCGGAGCAGGACGATATGACGTACCTACACACCATCGACGTGTCCCGCTCGACCACGCTCGTGACGGCATCCTGCACCGGCCTCACGTCCTCGCAGACGTTCAGCGAGCTGGGCGGCACGGGCAACACGCCCAACGTCTCGACCCTCGGCAACGTCATGTATTGGCGCCCCGGCATCACCTACCCCGACGTCGTGACGCCAGGCCATCAGGGTTCGTGGCACTTCCCGGAGTTCGGGGTCGGCGTGGACTACGCGGGCGACTGCGCGCAGAACCGGCTGCGTGTGCTCGTGGTGGGCGATGGGACGCTGACGGTGCAGACGGTCACCTACTCGGCTTCGGCGCGGAACCTCGTGGCGCGCCTCGTTCATGCCGACACCGGAGCGACGACCGGCTACGTCGTGGACGAGACGCAGTACCAGGCGACCGGCACGACGTTCACCTTCACCGTCTCGACGCACAACGGCGTCAACTGCACGCATTGGGTCGAGGTCACGGACCTCGGCGACATCTGCGGCGGCAAGTGGGGCTTCACCGCCTCGGTCTGGACGGCATCGTGAAAATCACAACGAGCGGTCGCCTCGTGCGGGCGCTGGGCTCCACCGTCGGCTACGACCCTGCCGCCACCGTGGGCGCCGTGCCAGTCGCGCCCGACTACGCCGACGACGCCGAGGGCGGGGCGTGGGAAGTGCCGGCCAACGGCGCCGGGTCTGTCGTCATCGTCGACAGCTACAGCACGAATGCCGTCGTCAACACCTTCTCGTGGGACTTCACCCCGACAGCCGGGAACCTGATCGTCATCGCGGTCGCCATCCGCAACGGCGGGTCATCCACGGCGCCGACGGGCTGGACGAGGCTGCGAGACAACCCGGCGGGTGGCGCGTTCACCGACGGCATCGCGCTGTACGGCAAGGTGAGCGCCGGCACGGAGACGTCGGCCGTGTTCGACTATACTGGCAGTACTCGGCGCCAGTTCATGATCGTGGAAGCGTCCGGTATGACCCTGACGGGCTACCTGTCCGCTCAGGCCAACGGGACCGGGACGGCGATCACGACAGGCTCCGTGACGCCGACCGCTGGAGATCAGGCACTCATCATCGGCGCGGTAGCCACCAATAGCGACTCGGTCACGACGTTCACACCCGGTACGGGCTGGACGGAGCTGTTCGATCTCAACACCGGCGCCGAGCATCCGTCCGCGTCCCTCGTCTATCAGATCGTGGCCTCCGCATCGGGCTCGTACAACCCCGCCACCACCGCCAGCGCCAGCCGCGACTGGTGGGGCGTCACAGCCGGGTTCGACGAACCTGCCGAGACCGTATGGCTGCCGGCCTTCGCGGTCAACGATGGCAGCGATACGACCTTCGACTACGCCGACAGCGGCGACGTGACGACTGCCTCGCTCGTCTTCCTGCGCGGCACCCTCGCGGTCGATGTCGTCCTGGCGTCGCTCATCATCCGGGTCGGGACGCAGAACGCGGGCTCGGCCACGATCACGGTCGAAGGCTCTACGTCGAGCGCTTTCACGGGCGCGGTCACGCTCGGCTCCACGACGTTCACCGGCACCGGCTCGTACACCGCGCAGGACGTGGCCGTCACCCTCGCGGGGACCACGGGCTACACCTACGTCCGCTTCCTGCTTGGGTCGGCGCAGGGCATCCGCGTCTATGAGCTCGAGCTGGCGGGGCTGAGCACCGAGGCCGGACTGGACGCGCACCTGGCCGATGCGACCGACGCGCACGACGCCTCGGCTGTCAGCGTGCTGGACAGCGGGGCGCTGCTCGCCGCGACGAACGTTGAGGCGGCGCTGGCCGAGCTGGCGACCGATGCGGACGCGCACCTCGCGGATACGACCGATGCCCACGACGCGAGTGCCGTGTCCGTGCTGGATACCGCAGCCGTGTTCACCGCGACGAACGTGGAGACCGCGCTCAAAGAGCTGTACGACAGCATCAGCGGCGGCGGCATCCCGGCGACCATCCTCGATGCCAAGGGCGACATCATCGCGGCGACGGCGGCCGATACCGCGTCGCGGCTGGCGGTCGGCACGAACGGCCATGTGCTGACGGCCGACTCCGCTGAGGCGACCGGGCTCAAGTGGGCGGCGGCCGGGAGCGGCGCCGTCGCCACCGATGTCATATGGGACGCCAAGGGCGACCTGGTCGGCGGCACCGGAGCGAACACGGCCTCGCGCCTGGCGATCGGAAGCAATACGCACGTCTTGACCGCGGACTCGACCGCGGCGACCGGGATGAAGTGGGCGGCGGCGGCGGCCGGCGGCGGCGCGACCGGGGCGCGCTATCCGGTGCAGTCCGCAAGCGGCGCGTCATCATCGTCGTCAACCCGCGCTGTGACTATCGTGGCGGCGGCGTCGGGCAACCACCTAATCGTCGTCACGCTCAACGAGTCCACCCACGCCGTGTCATCGGTGGTCTGCTCCAACGTCACATTCACCAAACTCGCCCAGACCACGGCAGCCACGGCGCCGGTCATCGAGGTTTGGATTGGCGACGTCACCGGCGCGTCGGGCACGACTGTCACTGTGACATACGCAGGAACGGCATACTGCAACGCGGTCGTTCTGGAGTGGGCGGATCTGGCTGGAACGCTCGACACGTCGGCCACGAGGAACGTGACCACGGACCCGACCGGGAACCACGTCATCCCGATCCTGACGCCGGGTGTTCAGACCGCGTTGGTGGTTGCCGCTGCAAGCACCACCAACAACTCGAATCAGTTCTCTTCCTTCGCCGGGACATTCCTGATGATCGCCCTCACGGGGACGCTCGGTGTGGCGTTCGGTTTCCCCGGAACGAACCCTGTTTACGGCGCGCTCAGCGGCGGCAGCTCCGCCACCGCGTCAGGGATCACGGTAAGCGTGACGTGAAGTAGCCCGACCCTCGCCTATCCCCCCGGCCCTCGGCCCGTCTCCCCTCACCGGGGGGCGGGCCGTTTTAGTTTGTCCGGGGTTTAGGCAATCTTCCTGCCAATATCCGATAGGGGTTGACACCTGTACCCCGCGTGTTACATTAGGCGCATGGATGCACAGACGACCGAACGCCAACTACGCGACGCCCTGAAGGAGAGCGACTCCATCTCGGCGGCCGCCACCAGGCTCGGCGTCAGCCGGATGACCGTCTACCGCCTGATGAAGCGGTACGGCGTCGAAGTGCGGAGGATCGTGGCATGAAGCCGTGCGCCAGCGCCGGGCACCCCTGTCCGCGCGAAGCCGTCCTGACGGCCCGTATCCCGATGGTCGGGGATCGCGCCCTGTGCCAGTCCTGCCACGACGCCTATGTGGCGATGGGGCTGGACCTGCGCGTGCTCGATGTCAACGCGTTGGTTCCGCTCTGGCAGCAGCGCGGCCTCGCCCGCGACTTCACCGGCAGGGTGCTGGCATGACCGAGCTCCGCGCCGGCCTCGCGCTGGCCTTCCTGCTGGGCGTCGCCTACTGGTTCGCGGTCGCCTTGTGGGTGCTGCCCACCTTCGGCCTGTTGGGGCTGGCGATCGCGACGGTCCCGGTCGTGGGCACCTTCGCCATCTTGGGAGCCAAGTCGTGATGGGCGTGTTTGAGGGTATGGACTGGTCCGCTGGCGGAGATCGTGGCTTTCACATCGTATCCCTCGGCCCTCACGCCACGCCCGAGGACGTGCAGGCGTTCCGCGATGCCTACGACCTTGGTTGTGCTTGGGCTGCCGCTGAGGCCGAACTGCCGGACGGCTGGGGCATCCTGTCGCTCATCTTCGACGCCGGCCGATGGGGCGCGGCGGCGTACGACGCTTCCTTTACCGGCCGCCCGTGGCACCAGCGCTACCGCCGAGCATCCGGCGACACCCCCGTCGCCGCCCTCATCGCGCTGGCCGGCGTATTCCAGGCCGAGCGATGACCGAGCCGCTGACCGCCGCTAGTCAAGCGTTGTTGGATGGCCTCAATGCTGCTTTCGGGTTGGACTCCGACCGGCTCATCACGGGCGACGCATCCGAGCACGGGCTTCAGTTCCGAGAACGCGTCATCGAAGCGATCGAGCGAGCGTTGCCACAGATCGAAGCTCAGGCAGCCGAACGCGTCGCGGCGCCCACGTCTATCACGCTCGACGCCGGACACGACCTCCACGACTACGGCCCGCTGCTATGCCGCATCTGCGGCCAGCGGGGACAGGTCGTGGTGCACATCGAGCCACAGCGCGAGATGCCGTCATGACCGTGATGGGCGTCCGGCTCTCGCGGCGTGACATCGCGGGCGCCGTGCTGGCCGTGCCGCTCCTGTGGATCGTCGTGGTGGCGACCCTGAGCGGGCTGGCGGGGATGCAGCCGTGAGCGGCGCTATCTGCGGTGTCCCCTTGGAGACGGTCGCCACGGAGCGCGAGGACCCGCGATGGTGCTTCGGCTGCCGCAAGCGCCACGGCGGGACGTGGACGTGCCGGCGTCCGTCATTCGACACGCTGATGGAGACAGGCGCGTGGGGCTGGGCCGAGCCCTTCTGGGAGTATCGCTGCGATGGATGCGGCGACGACCGACGCGCGGGGTTCGGTGGTGAGTACGTGTGGTCCGAGGACGACCAGTGAACCGCCTCGCTGGGCGCTACGAGCCCGCGCCATGCCCCGTGGACGGGTGCGACCGGATGCACGGCGGCATATGGACCCCCGCCTCACCCGCGCGACGTGGGCAGGAACCCAGTCCTGCTCACTTCGGGCTGGTCAGGCCCCACGCCGACGCTGCCGATGGGTGGCAGCCGCGGGCGCGAGCCCGTGTCCAGGTCGGCACCCCCGCTGCCGAAGGGTAGCGACAGCGGGAGCCGGTGGTGCCCGTCCACCGGCTCCCAGCACCACTGAACGGGCGTACGGGAGAACGGGCAGATGACGACAGCAATCTCAGAGTGGACGACCGTCGATAAGTCGACGTGGGGTCCCGGTCCTTGGCAGGACGAGCCCGACAAGGTCCACTGGATCGACCAGAAGACGGACCTCGACTGCCTCATGGTCCGCAGCCAGCACGGCGGTCACTGGTGTGGTTACGTCGCGGTGACGGAGGGCCACCCACTGTTCGGCGTCGGCTATTCCGAGACGGACAAGCTGGTGCCCTTCGATGAGGACGGGCACAACCCACTGGACGTCCACGGCGGACTGACCTACGCGGACTTCTGCATGGAGACAGACGACGAGTCGCGGTTCGTCTGTCACGTTCCGCAGCCCGGCCGACCCGATCGCGTGTGGTGGTTCGGTTTCGACTGCGCCCACTCACATGACCGTTCGCCGGGGTATGAAGCGCGCGGGTTTTCGAGCGACTACCAACGCTATCGCGACCGCGGCTACGTCGAGCGCGAAGTCACGCGGCTGGCTCGCCAGTTGGCGGAGCTGGCCCGATGACCGCGGACCACATCACCATCACCCTCGACGGGGCCGAGGCGCACGTCGTGGCCGCCGCGCTGGGCGCCTATCGTAAGCTGCTGGAGCGGACCGAGCCGGACCTGTCCGTGCTGCTGGATCGCATCGCCTTGCGCGCCGAACACAAGCTCGCCGACGCGATGTACGGCGGCGCGGACCTGGCGGTGGGCGACCACTACGCCTACCCGGTGCCGGCGTGATGGTCGAGCCGCGATACGACTGGCACGACTCTGCGTGCGGGGGCATGGAAACCACCGATATCGCAGGTGACCCGCTGACGCTTCCGTGCGACTGCGGCTTCCCTGACCT
>Ga0163148_10003395_pt1 | contig 17667 bp, 11 predicted proteins | sample OliLakLV19MP7P2_FD_148606 | JGI IMG/M metagenome (GOLD analysis project Ga0163148, IMG submission 148606) | Freshwater microbial mat bacterial communities from Lake Vanda, McMurdo Dry Valleys, Antarctica- Oligotrophic Lake LV.19.MP7.P2 | ecosystem: Environmental > Aquatic > Freshwater > Lake >...
TTGCGGCAGGAGTGGGCAGGGGAACGTCTCTCGGTGGTGGCGATAACCGATGGAGCCAAGAAAATCCGGGCGGACCTCTCGGCGTTGTTCGGGGCAGGAGTGCGGGTGATACTGGATTGGTATCATCTGGCAAAGCGGGTGCGGGAGAACCTCTCGATGATTGCCTTCTCGACAAGCGAGCGGGAGGGATTGCAAGAGCGGCTTCTGGGTCTGCTGTGGCAGGGACAGGTAGCGGAAGCCGTCGCGTTTGTGGTGGGGATTTCTCCTCGGAACAAGAAAGCCCACGCCGACCTGTTGGGGTATTTGCAGAAACACGCCCACGAGATTATTGACTACGGACGCCGCCAGAATGCAGGGAAACCCATCGGCAGCGGACGGATGGAAAAGGCGGTTGATCAAGTGATTGGGTTACGGCAGAAGAATCGGGGCATGAGTTGGACGAAGGGGGGCAGTCGGGCATTAGCTCTCCTGACCGTTGCCAAACTCAATGCCCGCTGTTCAGCTCATGCTTGAAATCTATCACGAATTCTGCGACACGAACAAATTTTTTGCGGCGATCTACCTGATCTTTTTGTCAACCGCCGGGTACTTATGAAAGGGCAAACATTTCGTCGCTCTTTCATCGAAAAATTTCCATACTGGGCGACGAGCCACTTGCATTTGTGTCTACCGGACACGATGCCAGTGGCTTTTTGTTTGCCCGACAGATTAGGAGACTGAAATGAAGACAGCATTCAGTGACTTTGCAGCGTATGTGCAGTATCTCGCCGAGACCGAACTCGTCGGCTATACCTATCGCATCGTCGAAGACAAAAACGATGCCAAGGACATTGTCCGGGAGGTTGTGGAATTCGCACTGGAACGCGAGGACGAGTTCGATCCAAGCGCAGGAACGGAAGGGCTGCGTGAGTGGCTTCGGACTTTGTGCCGAAAAAGTGCCAAAACCTATGTGCCTTTGGCGTGTGAAGAAGAAAGCCCAGTCTTTGGTGATGAGGCGCGTTACTATGCACATCACGATGATAAACCTGAGCAGCAATGGCAAGCCGAGAGTGCACTTCTCCTGTACCGAATCTATCGTCCGCTTTTGACTCCTTTGCAACTGGAATGTTTCGAGGCGATGCTCGCTGGGGAGAAACAGGTAGAAACTGCACGACGACTGAAGATCGCTCCTCAGGTGGTCAATCAGCATTTGCAAGCCGCGCAACGGAAGATCAACGCGCCGACACAAGCCGATTTTACGCGAGAAGAAAACCGCAAGGCACAAAACACTAAACAATCCGAGCGAGCTTATTGGGGGGCGGTAAGGATTCGTGCAAAAAACCCACACTTTGCCGCTTCAGGTGGGAAGACCCGGTATCAGGAACTCCAGATACTGTGCCAGCGGCTCTGGTAAACGGTTGGGATTGAGCGCGTAGTTGCCGAAACGGTTGTATTGGTCAGTGTGGTAGGGATTGAATGTGGCCAGTGCCGCCAGGTCAATCGTATGCCCGACCTGTTGGATACGCTGGAGCGCCTGGGTCATGTTCACCAGCGTGTGAAACGCCAGCAGGTTCGCCACCAGATGGTTGTACTTTATGAACTTGCGTTGCTCATCCCGCGTGCCCTGCGAGAGCAGACCCGCGCCTCCGAAGCTCACCCAGTCCACATACTTGTTGAACGCTTCGCACTTGTTGGTCGCTGCCTGGATCACATGGCGCATCTCGACGCTGGAGACATACTGGAGCAGGAAGATCGTACGTACCACCCTGCCCAGTTCGCGGAAGGCGAAGTACAGCTTGTTCTTGCGGCTGTAGGTGGCCAAACGACGCAGAATGGTTGAGGGCATAATCTTGCCCGCTCGTATGGAGAGAGCGACGCGCAGCATATCCGGTAGCATTGTTCGGATCAGCTCCCAGTCTACCTGCTCGCGAAAGAGCGTATCAATGTGGGTGTAGCGATCCTGACTGCTGGGGCGATACAGCGTCAGGTCCTTCCAGTGTCGGATCCGGGGCATGAGATGAATGCCCAACAGGTATGACAGCCCGAAGATGGCCGTGCTCTGTCCCTGGGTATCGGCATGGATGGTATCGGGCTGGACATCGGAGGTGTTCTCCTGAATGAAGTCAAGAATATAGTGACCTTCCCACGCTCCGCAAGTCGAGAAGCGGGAATACAGAGCGATGTAGGAGTCGGCGACAAGGTAGTAGCCGATCCCACCATACCCTCCATAGCGGATATGGTGTTCCGCCATCAGGCTCTGAGCGTTCATGTCCCATTTGGTGCCATCGGCCGCCGCCGATTTGCCGGAACCCCACACCTTCTGGAGCGGCCACTGGGCATAGGCGTTGACCACGGCGGTGATGGCCTGATTGAGGTTCTCTTCCGTGATATGGCGCTGGTTGACGAAGGAGACCTGACGACGGTCGAGCCCTTTCACCGAGCGTGCTGTCTGTGTCGGTCCCAGATCGCAACCATAACAGAAGGTCGTGAGCAAGTAACGGGGACGGGGATTCTCCAGCTTGGCATCATGTCCTGAAAGGGGACCGAAGAACTGGGTCCAGTGGAGCCAGTGCTCCGTATCGGAGAGCGCATCCAGGATGCCCGCTTCGTTCATGTACTGAGCGAGAAGTTGTTCCAACTCCTGACGACCCGGCGAATCGGGTTTGCGCTGGAGCCGCTTCAAGAGGGGCTCATCGTTCTCAAGGCGCAGGTATTCGTTTTCGGGGAAGCCCTCATCGGCTTTGTTGGCGGTGGTCTCCAGTTGCTGGCGCAGGTGCGCCACAAATACCTCCCCTTCTACAGGGATCCCGGCCTGCTCGCCATAGAGTGCCACTCCTTGCCGATACTCCTCGTCCGAAACCAACTCCTGGCGGTAATCGCTGAATTGTTCGCTGCCGGGAAGACACAGGTCTCCGGACTTCAACGCCTGCAGCGTTTCAAAAAAGACGCACAGTTCGAAGTAGCGTCGTTTTACCTGGGTGACCACCGTCGTCCGATCCCGGTTTCCGGTGACCAGTTGCCACCACTTCTCAGGAACAAAGGAGAGATCCAGACATCGGGGCGGGGTTTCTGTCTCTTCCGGATTGGATGGCCGGAGAGCAATTTTGAGATGCTCAGCACGGGCTTCCCGATGAGTGCGCAGGAAGATGATTGCCTCCGAAAGTGCCTGGTCCTGGGTCGTGGCGATGAGGGTAACGCCCTCCAGGAACCCGAAGAGCACGCTGCGCCGACCGCTGTAGAACTGTGGCAGAAACAGCAAATGGCTGTTTGCGGCCACCGCATGATGCGCGTTACAGTCGGCAAGGATCTGCTCGGCGTCCTTCTCCAGTAGCGTCTCCACTGCGGTAAGCCGCTGGTCGCGAGTTCCTTGTTGCGTGTAAGCCAGCGTGATATCGCGGAGGTGAGCAATGAGCGCATCAGTGCGATCTGCCTGGGCGGTTCGGTAGAGAGTGAGTGCCTCTTCTGCCCGGTTCTGCATCCGCTTGACCTGCCGCAGGAACATCTCGGTGACATCGTCGAGTGCCGTGGACCTTTGCTTGCGGATCAAGGCGGCGATCAGGGTAAACCGCTTGCGTTCAGGCATGTCGTTGAGCGAGGTCAGATCCAGCGACCGGGCTTCGGCGGCAAACTGGCGGATTTTGACCTCGGGGATGTCGGCGAATGCGCCAGTGGCGACATTAAGTTGTTGCAGCCAGTGCAGGTTCTCCAGTACCTCTTTGAACTGGGGAACAGTGGGTCGGTTGGGTTCACGCTTGAGGCGATCCCAGATGCTTCGCGCCTCCCCCTCCTCGCGCCGAAGCAGTGCCTGGAGCCGTTGCCGGGCTTCGTCATCGAGTGCCTGATAAATCCGTTCTTGATAGGTACGGTTTTGCGAGTAACGGGCGGTGCGGGCAATCCGCAAGAGAGTGCTGAATGCGGGCAGTTCATAGCGTTGTCTGACCAACTCCTCAATCGCGACATTGATAATATCGGGGAGGTCCTCACGCGTGCGGGCTGCCTGAAAACAGGTCTGGATGCTCACCTTGCGGGCTGCTCTACCGTAGGCAATAACCCCGAGATAATCTCGAACCAGTAGCTTATGCCGATCCCGCACCGAACTCAGGTCATACGTGTTCAGCAGTTCCACCACATCAAGGAAACCTGCACAGTTTGCGATATGACGCACAATAGGGTCTGGGATCTGTGTAAAGGTGACGAAGTAGCCGAGGCGCTGAAAGGTCTTAAGCAGGAGGAGCAGACCGACCCGGGGAAGGGGTTGGTTTGTGCGGCTGCGAGCGAAAGCCAGTTCGCTCTCGGTAGGCGTGTAGACCTCAGCAAGTTCTTTCCCTGTCGGTTCGGCTTTGAGGAGAGGATAGGCGGTATCACTGGCACTGGGCATGAATTTTGGTTGTCCTTTAACTCGGTGTGCACCCGTTTGCGGAATATAGTCTATAATACGGGTAATGTGACAGTGCGCAGACCTTTTCGTGGCATCTTTTCTTCTGTCACATAATCGTTCGTTCAGGTGACAGCCATGTTGGTGGGGTATATGCGGGTTTCGAAGGCGGATGGGTCGCAAACTTTGGACTTGCAGCGGGATGCACTGCTGGCTGCCGGAGTGGAAGCGCGACATGTTTATGAGGATAGAGCCTCCGGGAAAACTGAGGCGCGTCCCGGACTGGATGCACTGAAAAAGGCGTTACGTGACGGGGATACGCTGGTGGTGTGGAAATTGGATCGTCTGGGGCGCGACTTGCGTGATCTCGTCAATACCGTCCATGATCTGACCCAGCGGGGAATTGGTTTCAAAGTGTTGACTGGACAGGGCGCGGCGATTGATACGACGACGCCTTCGGGGAAATTGGTCTTCGGCATTTTCGCGGCACTTGCAGAGTTCGAGCGGGAGTTGATTTCGGAGCGGACGAAAGCGGGACTGGCGTCAGCACGAGCGCGTGGTCGCAAAGGCGGTGCCCCTTTCAAAATGACGGCTGCTAAGGTTCGTCTTGCAATGGCGGCGATGGGACAGCCCGGAACCAACGTGGGGGACTTGTGCAAGGATTTGGGAATCACCCGTCAGACCCTGTACCGGCATGTGGCACCAGACGGTTCCCTGCGTGAAGACGGGCAGAAACTGCTCAAAAGTAAATGAGGGGAGCGGCAGCAGAAGAGGCGATTTAGGCAAAGTGTGGGTTTTTTGCACGAATCCTTACCGCCCCCCTATAAACGCCTTCAACGGAGCTACCCATGGTGGCTTGATACCCCCGACTTTTTAGTGCTCTCCTTGATGAGCTATCGAAGCTCCGCTTCTCTATTGAGCAAATACTGGTATTGCAGGAGCAGTTCTTATAAGTATAGGAGCAACTACAGGAGCCAGTCCTAGTGCTCCACCCAGTGTAAGACCTGCCGCGCCACCAATCAAGAGACCCTTCGCGACAGGATTGTTGTCGAGTTCCTCGACGTAATCGTCATAGGTTATTTCATTGATTGATTGCCAGAACGTCCCCCACCATGAAAATTTCTGCATCGGTAGAGGCTTTTGCCGGACACGCTTAGTTACCGGCGGCTTCGGCATATCAGGAATAGGCTTAATTATTGGTTTAGGGGACTTATAATAACAGGAGCACCTAGCTATGAACATTTCCCAACAGTCCATTGCACTCTTGGTCCTTGTTCTCATCTGGTCAAGATGATTACTGTTACGCTCCTCATTAAATTTGGCAGGATCTACACCATGATAGCCAAATTTATCCGTGTTCCATTCTTGCAGGCGCATCTCGAAATCCATCGCAAAAATCATCATTTTATAAAATAATGATAGGCAACTATCTCCTGTATTACAATCATCTGGCACTGTTTTGCCTAGACCTGATGGGTCCGTTCCGGCAATGGGGTTACCTCGCACATATTCGTATAGATTCATCCCATCATAGTAGCCAAGTGGGTCGCGCTGCAAGAAGCGGCCTTTAACGGGATCGTAATAGCGAGCGCGATAGTAGTAGAGACCGCTTTCCTCGTCGAGTAGGCGACCAGTGAAGAGATAGGGGTTGCCGACGGCACTGTGCGGCGTGCCCCAACTGTTCGGCGGCAAAGGATTGCCCACCCCGTCGGTGACGGTGGCACTGCCATAGGCGTCGTAGGCATATCGCTCCACAGGAATGCCCGCTGCGTTGGTCAGGGCATAAACCGAGAACAGGGCGTTCTGGTGATAGTAGAAGGTCTGTCCGCCCCGATCCATGGTCAACACTTCGTCTATGTAGTTGCCGTAAACGTAGGTTGCCTCTGTCATCCCGAGGAAATTTCGCTCCTCGATAATCCGGGCATCGTCATAGAAATAGCGAGTCACTGTAGAAGCGCGACCGCTGCTGGCGATTTTGGCAACGCGACGACCCAGTGCATCATACTGATACTGCCCTACCAGACGGTTGTCTGCCCGCCGCTTCACTTGGGTGAGTCGGTTTTCCTCGTCGTAGGTATAGGCGTAGCGTTCATCCTGATTGAGGTTGCCGTTGTCGTCATGGGCGATGGGCGTGACCGGGTCAGCTCCGACTTGAATGGCGGTGATCTCGTTGGCGTTGTTGTGGCCACGGGTTTCGGTCACGTTATGAACCACGTCCACTTTGTGGTTCCAGTTGCCGACCGGATCGAGATCGTAGGCAGTGTGAATGACGGGAGCAGGAACGCTGCCGTTGACCAATGCCCCGACCCGATAGTCCGTCAAACGATAGATGTTGTCATATTGATAGGCTTCGGATTGAGCAGGATTGTGCCGCTTCTGCTCGAAACGCTTGTTGCCCTCTCGGTCGTAAGCATAGCCGAAACCAGCGATGCGATTGTTTCCCAAGGTATGTTCCAGCGACAGCACCCGATTGTCGGCATCATAGCCGTAGCTTGCGGTCACGCCGTTGCGATAGGTGCGGCTTCCCACGAGGTCTGCTGCATCGTAGATGTAACGAACAAGCGGCGTCTGTCCGCCGTCCCGGATGGTGTCCAGACGACTGCGGAAGTCCATCTGCTCGACAATGGTCTTGCCACCGGGATAGACGACCGTGCGCGTGCGACCCGGAATGTCATAGCCATAACGAATGAGTGCACCGTTCTGCGAAGTCTGCGTGACACGGTTGGCTCCGTCATAAGCGAACATCACGGGCCAGCCGCCCCGCTCTGCCGTCAGCATCCGCCCGGAGAGGTCATAAGTAAAATGGTCGCTCGGGCTGAACGGATAGGCACGCCGCATCAGAAAGTACAGATCGTTGTAGATGTACTGAGTGAGTTGCCCCTTCTGGTCGGTGCGTTTAATCACATTTCCGACGCAGTCATAAGCAAACGTGCGCGTATTTGGAGCCGGATCGGGATAAATTTCCGTTGTGCGCCGATTCATTCCGTCGTAACGATACTGCGTTGTCTGCCCCTTCGCATCCTGAACAGCGGTCAAATTTCCTTCGCCGTCATAGCCATAGTTGGTGAACGCGCCGATGGCGTCACGGGTCGTGGTGCGGCGGTTGATGGCATCATAGAGGTGAGTCGTTTGGTTGCCGTTGCGATCCGTTTCCCTGAGCAGATTTCCCCCTGGGTCGTATTCGAAGAATTTGCTCGCGTTGAGCGGGTCGGTGATGGCGATGACACGATACACTGGGTCGTAGTTGTAGCCGGTGGTGTTGCCGTTGCCATCCGTCATGGTGCGGCGATTGCCAACCGGGTCATACGTATAACGCCCCACCGAGCCGGCACTGTCCTGTACCTCTATTACGCGCTTCATACCATCGTAGGTATTCGTGGTCACATTCCCATTGGGCGCGGTGACCGTCTTGACATTTCCTACCGGGTCATAGGTGAATTGGGTGACATCCAGTGCGGCATTGACCATTGCCCTGCGTCGACTGAGGGCGTCATATTCATAGCGGGTCGTGTTGCCGTTGGGTTCCGTCACACTCAACACGTTGTCGTCCTCGTCGTACGTGGTGAGTGTCGCGGCGTCGTTCGGGTCGTGAACGAAATCGGTATCGCCCTGCTTGCGGAGGACCATTCGCTGGCGGTCTAAGTCGTCATAGGCGAAATAGGTGACCTTGCCGTTGCCATCTATCTGCTTTGAAACCAAGCTGGAGCCTTTCGTCGGTCCGGTACAGTCACTGCATTCGGCGGTCGGAACAGGCAAAGGCGTATCGTACACAAAGAAGGTGATACAGGGGCCGCCGCCCGGCTTCTGAATAGGGTCTGTGCGCTGCTTCACTCGATTAAGTTCATCATACTCATAGAAGGTTGTATAGTTGTTGGCGTTGGTAGTGCTGAGGACATTGTCCACCGCATCATACGTCTGGCTGCGGACGTTGTTGAGAGCATCTACGGTGTGGGTCAGCCGGTTGCGGGCGTCGTAGACGTAGCGGGTGGTGTGCCCATTCTTGTCCGTCATTGTCACGCGGTTATCATTGCCATCGTAACTCATCTGGATGGAATGGATCAGCGCGTCAGTGATCCGGCTTAGTCGCTGGCGCAGATCATAAGCGTAGGTGGTGGGATTATTGTTGGCATCGATGACTCCAATCCGATTGCCTTCGCCGTCATAGAAAGTCCGGGTCACGCCGCCGCCCGGAGGGTCCCTCCTCAGTATTTCACGGTCGAGGTTATCGTAGGCGTACAAGGTTGTATATATGTTCGCGTCGGTGCGGGACAGCAGATTGCCCACGACATCGTAGGTCATTGTCGTAATTTCATTAAGTGCGTCTTTGATCTTTGTCCGGTTACCAAAGGCGTCGTATTCATATTTGGTGAGGAACCCCCGTTTGTCCCGCATCGTGAGAATGTTGCCGTGCGCGTCATACGTCCAGGCGCGGAAGTGCTGGGACGGGTCTGTTTCCTGCAACAGATTGCCATTGGCTGGATCGATCTCGTAGATCGTCGTCCGATGGTTTGGATCGGTCATGCTGGTCATCTGATTGTACGCGGCCTCATAGGTATAGGAGGTGATATGCCCCAGAGCATTTTCTTTCTGAACTAAATTGCCCATCGTATCATATCTATACTTCGTACTATGCCCGTTGGCGTCCGTGACCTTGCTCACATACAACGTGACGGGATCATACTCATAGAAGGTCTCCCCGCCATTATCGAGAGGGGTAACAGCGGGGGGAGTGACATGGGTGATATAACCGTTCTTGTCATAGTCGTATTTCCAGATGTTGCCACGCCCATCGGTTCGAGTTGTGGTCGAAGGGAGATATGCACGTTCCAGATTGATGGCGAGGGCGTTTGGGTCAATAGCCCAGTTGGTGGAATTGGAGAGCGTGAACAGAGTCGCGCCCGCAGCGTCTTTGATGGCGACGGGTTTGCTCTGGGCATTGTAGAGAAAGGTAAAGGAGCGTCCATCTTTATCTATCTTCTGGGTGATCTGAGACAGAATGTTATAGCGATACTGAATGGATTTGCCTTCGGGATCGGTAATCTTAATTAGATTACGTCCCGTCCCATCGTACTGAAGCGCAGTCGTCCGCCCCAATGGGTCGGTAATGCCGGTCAGTTTATTCTGAGGATTATAGGAGAGGACGAGGCTGCGACCATAAGTGTCGGTGATCCGAGTAAGATTTCCGCCTGCATAGGTCAGGGTCGTGGTGTTATTGTTGCGGTCAGTAATGCTCGTCAGGCGATAGACCGGGCCGGCTACCATGAAGGGCGTTTGGGGAATGGCAGCGAAATTGAGTTGGGTCTGATCTTTCTGCGTCACGGTATACGGACCGCCGGGATTGCCGGAGAGGTTCTCAAACCAGTTGGGGTTGGAAGCGGAGAGCGAGCCGTTCCGCCCCCGCCGGTAGCAGATGACATTGCCGAGGCTGTCGATGCGAAACACCTGTCCACGTTGTGTAAAAAGGAAGGTATTGAAGGAATGTGTCCAGCCATTGCCTACGCCGGAATCTACCTTCATATTCGAGCCGTCAGCGTTGTAGGAGTGGTAGGTCAGAGAAAAATCCACGCTCGTGCCGAAGCTGCTACGGAGGCCGGCAACAGACAGATGCTGCAGCATATCTCCTCGGCTAATGCTGAAGGTCGTATCGGAGGGGGGGTTGTAGATCCCACCCGGTACCGTCAGTCCCGATCCACGGGACACACAGTTCAGGCAGAGTCAGGTAGGCGACCAGCCGATGTATCTGGCAAAGACAGGCGTGGAAATCGCCAACAGTGTCAGCAGGATACCTATTCCCGCGAAAAATTTCCACAGCATTCTGCTTATGCGCTTCATTGCACATTCCTTCCCTTGCGGCATTCTTTGCCGTAGATAGACTTACTGACTTCATTATCTTATTTATGCACGGCGGCTTCAGGAAACTCGTTCGTTCCCTGTCGGGAAGTCCCTGCTCGAAGTGAGAATCCTATCCCTCAATAGGTTGTCTACAGCAGCACCAGAGACAACGGTAAGACCCTCTCGAGACCCTATATCATTTCCCCGTTTCTATATCATTTCCCCGTTTCTTGCTTATGCCTTCTGCACGTCCCTGTTGCGTCCACGCCAGACGAGGACTCCCAAGCCGAGCAGCATCACTGCTACGGGGGAAGGCTCTGGAACGGTTGTCACGCCCCACGATTCCGAATCGCTCTCGATATTAGCACCATAGACGACAGGTCTCATCGGATATGTCGTGAAGAGGAGACTTAAGGTTGTCGACAGACGAGTCCGGGGTATTATTCTGTCGAGCTGCTGATTGGGTCCGAAGACAGCCAGAATGTCGTAATCGAACAGAATCGGCGTCAGGATCAGCTGTCCCATCGCGTCGAGTCCAAAAAGGTCGAAGGCAAAGGTCGTCTCCGTAATCGCAGAGACACCACAAGGTCCGGTGCGAACGTGGAGTTCGCCGAAATAATCCGCGGAAAAGGTGACATTGACCGCACCTGTTCCCCCTGTCAGGATGAAGTTGTTGGCTAGGGAGCCACGTCCAATCGCACTTGCTGCAACATCGTCGCACACAGGTATATCCACGGTCGTCGTGGCTAAACCACGGAGGTTGACAGCGTTCGCTCCTCCAGCACCGTCGGCATAGGTGACATGCGCCGCCGCGAGGGCAATCCCCCCAGACTGCGTCGAGTAAGCGTCCTTGCTCTCGCCCATGGAGTTGTCGGCATGGGCGAATGCAGTTGCCGTCCAGGGTGAACCGAGAAACTCAATCGTTCCCAATGCAGGTATAATGGTGACATTCTCGAATGTCAACTCGCTCTTAGCGAATGCCTGCGCCAGGAGAGGACGCGGATTCGTGAGAGTGAGAACGGCAAGAAACAGTACCGTCAGTATACGGGTGGGTTTCGGGGGCATCTTAGATTCCTTCCCTCTTAATGCAGTGCTGGGGGAGAATAAAGTTTTATCTCGGCTTCGTGCGACCTGCTTATGCGACGGATGCGCTCTCCCAATTGCTGTTGCTCAGTTGCTCAATATGTTGCAGAGCAGTGCATGACGGGAGGAGTTTGTAATGTGCTCGCTCCTCCAAGTCAAACGATGAGCCTGCTGAACGCTTGTACTTGTATATTAATTGCACCCTGTACCAGTTTTTAGAACCGGTGCAGATTTTTATTTACTTTCATCTCCATTTTCCTCCTGCGTCTCCAAACGAGTGTACATCTTTCGTAAGATAGCCTGTTTGCGCTTGCTGACGCCGCGCTGACTGATCCCCAACTGTTGGGCAAGGGCAGCTTCTGTCTGTCCTGTCCAGAAGAGCTGCTCGATGAGCCAGCGGTCACACTCCGACAATTGTGCCAGCGCATAGCCTAAGACTTCATACCCTCCGATGATAGCGGGCATATTTTCCGTTGGGATCGTGTCATACTCTGCATCCGTGGAGACAATGCAGTGCGCAGCATAGCCCCACTCATGGCGATAGTATGTGAGTGCGCTGTGAATTATACGCAGATAAAGGAAGGCAGAGAAGGGCACCTCGCGTGATGGGTCGTAGTCGCAGGACGCCCTATATGCGGCGGCGGCGGCGTGTGCCTGCATCTCTTCACGCCATTCCTGGGAAGACCAGTTAGGAGGCACACGCCAAGAATGAATTCGCCTTAGAGCGGGGATAAGACATTGGGCATAGTCAGGGATACACCATCGCCATTTCCTCCTTTGGAAGCTGGCTGGAAACCATGAGAAAGGAACAGAGCAATAGCCTCTGGAAGCCTTGTTGTTGTGGCGATAGCGATAACGCTGTCTGCTGCCAAACCTCGTAAGGTTAGAAGACTTTTTGATGCTTATAAAAGTCACACGTGGCAAATGAAGTGAACAGGCTGGCTGCTCGATTGAACTGGGGGCGTCTAAGAGACACCTATTGAGAAATATCAGTCTGAAAGCGCAAATGGTTCCGCCATGAATACTATAGTGATTATCCCCCTCCCTTCTCGCAAGCACAGGGAAATACGTAGTATTGAAGCACCTATAGGAATAAATTCTCTATTGCTCAAATAAACTCCTGCTATATTTACGAGGAGTGAAGAATTATTTCCCAGCAAAGATTTTATTCGGAAATCTAATATGGCTATTTTTGCCCAACCCCCATGAGAGTAAAATTGGTCTAACATATCCCCATTACGCTTACGTAAACGCTAACCACGAGATACCACTCCCCAACTTGAACCTGTCAGAATAGAGTATACTCTAACCAAACGTCGGAAAGAGGCTGAAAAAGTGTCGGAATAGGGTTCAATTCGGCATTTTCCGACACCGCCTACAAAGGGTCTAATATCCTATTCCGACATAATCACGTTGGAAATACCCACCAATAACAAAGCACAAACGACACTGTGTTAGCCAGATTTTACGCTGGCGGGGGATGGGCAAAAATAGCCTAAATAGACGAATGAGAGCACTTCTATGAAAACGCCTGAAGCATTCCTCGCGGGCTGGAAGCAGCAGCAAACCAACCAAGCGATGACTCATCCCCCAAAAACTGGTTCACCGAGAAGGTAAGGAGCGGGCATATCCCGAACCTACCTCAAGGAGAATCTAGACCATGAAAAAAATGTTCACTCAGGAGCAAATCGTTGCGACTTTGCGGGCGGTGGAAGGCGGCAGTTCGGTGGCAAAATCGGCATCACTGAAGTCACCTTTTATCGCTGGAAGAAAAAGTTTGCCGGCATGGGAGTAGCCGAACTCCATCGTCTGCGGCAGTTGGAGGAAGAGAACAAGCGGCTCAAATCCCTGGTTGCCGATTTGACGTTGGACAAGCTTATGCTTCAAGAGGTCTTGGCAAAAAAGTTCTGAAGCCGCCCCAGAAGCGTGACCTCGTGCAGTTTCTGAAGGTCGGCTACAAAATCAGTGAGCGACGGGCGTGTCGCTTGATGCGAATGTCTGCTTCGAGCTATCGCTACCGCAGTCAAGCAGAAGACCAAAGTGCGCTACGAATGCGAATTCGTGACCTTGCTACGGCGCAGATACGTTACGGCTATCGTCGACTTCACGGGAAGGCTGGCACATCAACCACAAGCAGGTTTATCGCTTAAATTATTATGTTAAAATAAAATTAAGACATATAATTCAATTATTGATTGTTAAATGCGCGTTACTGGCATAGACTCAAGAAAGCATAAGGTTTTTTGCATTCGTCTCTTGACAACCGGGCAGAACGGCGTTATACTGTACAAAAAATACGGTGAAGAAACGGCGCAGCGTTCCGCGGGTTCCTCTGCCTCCGGCGAACGCTCCCAATGAGCGAGGGAGCATGGATTTCGTGTCGGATCGCCTGGTGGATGGACGCCGATTTCGGCTACTTGCGTTAGTGGATAACTTTCCCCGTGTTAGTCCTGCTTTAGAGGCAGATCGCTCCTTGACGGGCAGGCGGGTCGTGGAGGTTTTAGACCGCTTAGTAGCAAGGGGGATCAAGCCCAAGAGCATCCATGTTGACAATGGTCCTGAGTTCATCAGCAAGGCACTCGATGAGTGGGCATACCTCAATGGAGTGAAGCTGGACTTCAGTCGTCCCGGCAAACCGACGGACAACGCTTTCATCGAATCCTTCAATGGTAAACTGCGAACTGAGTGTTTAGACCAGCACTGGTTTTTATCGTTGCAGGAAGCGCAAACCACTGTAGAAAACTGGCGAAAGGAGTACAATACAGACCGTCTGCATACCGCTTTGGGGATGAAAACACCCGAATCCTTTCTCGCGGTATGGAAGCAGCAAAAAATCAGCCATGCGAGCAATTGACTAACGCACCCCTTGAACCAGTTTTGGGGAATGGGTCTATGTTATACTGAGTGCTCTCACTCGTACGATCGGCAAAACGTGCACGTCTCTGCATAGGAGGAAAACCATGAAGCGTTTGCTAATGTCTTGTCTGTTTTCTCTGATATCGGGCATAACCCTGCTTGCCCGAACTGCCGTAAGTCAGGCGGCAACGTGCCAAATAGGCACGGTGAATGCTTACTCGGGTCCCCGTGTGATTACCTATGATGGCTCAGTCACGCAGACTTCTACTGATTCCTACTGGCAAAAAACAATATTTACTTGTTCAGGAGCCACTGATATAGTGGATCAGGGCTTCTCCTATCAGGGCGCAAACACACGCCTAACGGGCTCTGCCGCCTTTACGGGCCTGGCTTCCGGGAAACCACGATCTCAAGTTGATCTGCCAGGGTGTAACGGGGCCAAACTTGGATGATTGGGGATGCGCCATCCCTGTCGTAACAGCCACCTTGTAGGTAGTAAACGTTTAGCAAGTACGATGTCGCGCTGACAATAGTGAGAAGAACATCTTGTCGGCGCGACGTTCGTTCATGAGGATAATGAAGATGCAACGGAACAACTTTATATTTTTTGCAATTATTGGTCTTCTGTACTATCTCTCATCCATAACCTGCATGGCGCAAGGTGGAGGCGATCCTTCGGCCAGAAACGTTCCCATCAATGGAGATGATCGTCTGTCCAGAAGGGTCACTATCAGCGAATATTGTATTACATTAGACAGCCTTCTAAAAAAGCTCTCCAATCCGGAAGTGAAAATTGTAGCAACCAAAGATTATGCAGAACAGAAACTACAAGTTCACCTTAAAAACCGTTCTTTAAGCACTATCATGAGCGCGCTGTCTCAGCTTCTCCCCGGTTCCTGGACACCTCTTGAAGACGGGAAAGGCTACTATTTCCGCATGGCAATTGCCGCCAGTCGTAAAAGAGAGGATTGGTGGCGGTTGTTTCAGGAAGAACGTCGGAAAGCGTTTGCAAATATCAGCACTAACGTTCTTCGTACTATACAGAGTGATCTGAGGCCTTTGCCGGGTGAACAGGGAGAAAAAGAAGCTGAAGAGAGTCGTGCAGAGCGTGCGATGAAACACAGTCTGTTTGCCGGACTTCCTGCCGCTATTCAGGCGCAGTTTGCCAGTCACATTGATGAGCGACCTTTCTATCGCAAAGACCGTTTCCGTGCTGGTGGGGAAGGTATCGAAGAAGGAGCGACGGTTGTGCCGGTAAGCGTTCTTTCCGAGGGCGCACAGACGAAGGTTCGTTCTCTCGCCCGTCAGGGTGGTATGCAACAGCCGGAGTTCGTGCTGTATACGAACCAAGGTTTTGCACTTTTCGCGACTATCAGCGATAAGAATGGAAACCTGTGCAAAGGTGCAAGCTTGTTAGCGTCTGATACCGCTGCGACGCAGGTTCTTGCATTAGACCAGAATGTTTTGCTTCAGGAATTGAAATTGAGGCGGTTGGGGAAAACCGCTCCTGAAGGCTGGCTGCGTCTGGCGGAATATCAAAAAAGCCGCGTCTGGAAAAACTCCTTGCCTGATGAACCTCTGGACTCTCCTCAAGTATTACCGCGCCGCGCCGATATTCTGTTCTGGCTGCAGAAGCAGTCGTCTATGGAGTTCCTTGCGGACTATTATACGGCGCCCGGACGAAGAATAACTGCAGGGGAATTTCGCCGCGCCCTGCATCGCCCGCTTCAGGAAGAGTTGAACCATGTAGCCCTGCAATACGACCTGAGCTGGAAACGGGTGCCAGATAGCAGCCTCTATCTGTTTCGGAATAATCGCTGGTATCGTGATGATGCTCTGGAAGTATCTGAATCGTTGCTGCATAGATGGGCAATAGCGCTCGGACCTGTTACGAATGAGGCCCTGGCGGATGATTCTCAAAAGGTAAAGCCAACCCTTGACAGTTTCAAAAAGCGACTTGATGCGCAAGCTGAAGTCGCGGACCTGCTGACCCCATGGCAGATCTATACTGGTTTGAAATGGGGTATTCCTGCGCAGGAATATTGGGTGCCTTTTGGCGAGAGCGGCAGTTCGGCTGGCGCGCGCGAGCGGCCTGTATTCCAGGAATTTAAAGACTTCTATTTTACGAGTTTTGCCGATCTCATCATGGAACAGAGGAGTACACTCAAATTTTATGCCTCCCTGAATGTGGATCAGCGAGAGCGCATCATCAATAGGGGGCTTACAGCCCAATCACTGAGCCCAGCCCAGTTACAGTTGGCCGCTTACTCGCAACCTCTTTTGCATGTCGCTCTACAACAGTTGGATCAGCCGGTGTTACTACAACTTGTTCCTAAAAACAAAGAGGTATTTGAAAGCGTAGGTCTGGCGCGAGTACGAATACAGATCAGTCTCCTAAGACAATGAAAGTCAAAACAGTATGATCGGCGTTCTAAACACGCCCTTATATCCCGAAAAAAATACTCCCGCTTCGGAGCTAGTGGGTCATTTGTCACGGTAACCGACATAATTTTGAGATTGGATGCGCCGGAATTTATGTCGGAATTCAAAGCAAGTGACCCACTAGTCGGTTCGCAACTTGGCGCAACTGAATTCCTCAAAGCGATGGCAAAGTATCTTCCTTCAACCCTCTATCTCGGCGAAGAGTCGGAAATGGTAGCGGTACAACGTGATCTTACTCGCTTGATTGAAAATGAAGGGTTGAACCCGGATAAAGTCGCTACTTGTGGCTTGCAGTATCTCCCCGTTTTTCTGAGCAAGCAGCCTCTTATGGCCTTACATAACGTTCGTGGGCCATTCCTCCATGAATTAGCCTCCATTCGTGCGCTGTTTTCACCCTCTGTGCTACCTCTCACATGCCTGGTCCACGGCTTCAGCTATCAATCTGCCCTCTGGGATTTCTTTATACGCCTGACAATGACACCACTCCTACCTTGTGATAGTATTATTTGCACCTCCCATGTTGCCAAGCAGGCATTTAACAATACACTGACGCAAGTCCACCACAAACTGTCTTTTGTGACTGGCAACGTACTACCCGAAATACCGCGTGTGGATGTCATTCCTTTAGGCGTAAATACGGAACTCTTTCGTCCTAGAGAGAAAGCCGACGCAAGGCAGATGCTCGGGTTGCCCAAGAATAAGATACTGCTGCTCTACTTTGGACGTATCGATGCTGCCCTCAAAGGGGACTTGCGGCCACTACTGCTGGTTTTTGCGCGTCTGCTTCAAAAGCACGGCGAGAAAATTGTCCTTGTGCTCGCGGGGAACTCCACAGAAGAAAACGTCAGCAACCTGTTGCAGACAGCTTCTCAGCTTGGCTGTGCGCAACACCTACTCGTCCGTTCATGCCCGTCTTTAGCAGAAGGCCCGCTCTACTACTCAGCCGCCGATATCTTCGTCAGCCCTACGGAAACCCTTCAAGAATCCTTCGGTCTCAGCCCGCTGGAAGCGATGGCATCGGGATTGCCCGTCGTCGTTTCCGATTGGGATGGCTATCGGGAAACGGTCGTGCATGAACGCACCGGGTTTCGTATCAAGAC